>Ga0194038_1001216_pt1 | contig 11198 bp, 21 predicted proteins | sample JunL226m_MetaG_FD_148630 | JGI IMG/M metagenome (GOLD analysis project Ga0194038, IMG submission 148630) | Anoxic zone freshwater microbial communities from boreal shield lake in IISD Experimental Lakes Area, Ontario, Canada - Jun2016-L227-6m | ecosystem: Environmental > Aquatic > Freshwater >...
TTATATTGATTATCCACCTATAGATGAGTTGAAGAATGAATCCAGATAGTGAATTGTTTAAAAAACTTGTTAAAGATGCAGGTATTCAATTAGTACATTGGGATGATAGTCCTAGATTGTATATTGAAAATATGACCTATGATGGAAACTTAGCCAAGTTCGCCGAGTTAATTGTGCGGGAATGTGTTCTAGAGGCAATGGATGCTATTCATCACGATACTAGTATTAGACTACAGTTATATAAACATTTTGGGATTAAACTATGATCGAAGGATTAGAGCACGTGGGCGATACCCACAAATGTAATGTATGCTCTTGTGAGTTCACCGACGACGAGGGCGGAGTATTAGGATATTTCGGTATATTGCCTGTGGCATTTTGTCCTACTTGTTATTCAAGCATGGTAGATATGGTTAGTCAAGAATTAGAACTCTTCGGTGAAGACGAATGAGCTTTCATCTCGAAGGACCGTGGCTATCTACTACGGGCAAAAAGAAAGGCCCAAAGAAATGGGCAAGCGCCGATGCAAAACGCAAGGCCAAGATGCTAGATGATATGTGGAAAGAAAAGCTCAAAGCCTTGGGCATTGAACACGAAGAAAAGAAACGCAAGCGAGCATTCTCCTTGCCTGCTATATCTTCTAGCGTTTCGCCAAAGATTCCACCTGGCAGAGAAACAGAGTATATTGCAAGTCGCGATACAGGTATGATCCCGTGTACTAAAAAAACCGATACATTATATACAGGCACTAAAATTAAAGGCATCGGCACTATGCACAAGAGCAATGCCGTGCCTGTGTTTAGTGACGAAGAAGCTGTAGACATTAGCAAAATGCGTCGATAAATATTCTAATATGAAACCAACAACAAACGAAAAGTTTTTAGCATACCTTGCCTTATTCAGCGGATTGAGTCTTTCAATCGTAGCCGAGTTCTATAGTATTCTCGGACTTACTGCCATCTTTGCCGCCGCAGTTATTCCTGTTATCATTATGGGAATTGCATTAGGCGTTGGCAAAATTACAGCAACCTTGTGGCTTAAACAGAATTGGAAAATTGCTCCTTACTCTATTCGTACCTACTTGAGTGTTGCCATTGTCGTATTGATGCTGATTACCAGTATGGGCATCTTTGGATTCTTAAGCAAAGCACACAGTGACCAAAGTCTAGTATCGGGCGATGTGCAGGCTAAGATTTCAGTATATGATGAAAAAATTAAAACAGAAAAAGATAATATAGATGCTAATCGCAAATCTCTCAAACAGATGGACGAGGCAGTCGACCAAGTTATGGCACGCTCAACGTCGGAAGGTGGCGCAGATAAGTCTGTGGCAATACGCCGCTCCCAACAGAAAGAACGTGCTCGCTTGCTTGCGGACATTACAGAAAGTCAGAAAAGGGTCTCCTCTCTCAACGAGTCGAGAGCTCCGATTGCCGCAGAAGTTAGAAAAGTTGAAGCAGAAGTTGGGCCAATAAAATATATCGCGGCATTTGTTTATGGCGCAACAGATGAATCAATTTTAGAAAAAGCAGTAACGTGGGTTATCATTACACTCATTATAGTATTTGACCCGTTGGCAGTTATCTTATTGTTAGCAAGCCAAATATCATTCCAGAGATTTAGAGAAATCGAACAAGAAGATGACGAAGAGGAATTCTTTGATCGTGCCAGAGAAGTAGCGCAGGATCTAGATAGTGGAACTTATGTTGCTCCAATTGTTCCTCCAACAGGGCCAATTACAAGTTGGACAACTACTACCTATGAGCCCGATGACGGTGCATTAACTGATGAACAAGTTGAACTAATTCGTAAAATGGCTAAAGACGAGTTACCTTCCGGAGAGCTTATTTCTAAATCGTCTCTGTTTGAAGATGATGAAGAAGCTCCATTCCGTGGTAAAGGGGTGCAACCTGGTATGCCACTAACTGCAAGTTATGTGCAACCAGCAATAACTCCGGACGTAGAGGATTTTAAAACACAAGATCCAGAAACTGCAAAAGACACAGAAATAGAAACATTGCCAAACCCGCTGGCCATGGATGAACGTCCCGGCGATTATGTTGACCCAAAACCTGCGGTTGAACAAAAGAAAAGCGAGTATGTAATGTATGACGGACAAAGATATCATCGTCGTGCATTGCCTTCTACTTATGTAGAGACAGAGGAACACGGCTATGTACAGAACGAAGAACAAAAACACAGTAACCTATGGACTAGTACTGTGGGACATCCTATTACCCAAGAAGAATATATTAAAACAACAACTGAGAAAAAATCCTAATGCCGGGAAAACTTACATTAATAACACCTCCTGACTTTTTTGAGAACGGAAACAGAAGTATATTGTTTGTACATCTAAGCGACGAAGATCAAGATGCAGTAAGCCGATGGCTAGCTGATGCACAACTTGAAGAAGACGTAAATCTTTATGTCTATATGGGAGAACCGACCTTACCTTGGTTTTTTTATGCCATGGCTCGATGCGAGCATAAGTACATAGACTTAAACGGAAAAAGTTCTGTGACTGATGCGTTAGGCGGGTACATACTAGGCAAGTCAGATGTTTATTATAAAACAGATGATGCAAACTTAGCGGCCATATACAGCCATATTAACTCCAACAGGATTGACCGTATCGAAACCTTTATGGAGAGTATATTCGGTGGCCAAACAACTTAACCATGTATGTGATTTTTGCGGTAAAAGCAAAGAGAATGTTGAAAAATTAATAGTAGGTGAAAACAGTGCAATCTGTAATGATTGTATTGAATTGTGTGTTAGCATACTCGATGATGAAAAAGTTAAAAACTTTCCAGCAGATAGAAAAACACTAAATCCAGTTTTAATCAAAGAATATCTAGACGAATATGTTATAGGTCAAGACGAAGCAAAGATAGCGTTAAGTGTAGCAGTTAGCCAACATTACAAACGTATCAACAATCCATCCAAAGAGATTAAAGTAGAAAAAACAAATGTACTACTGCTAGGCCCAACCGGATGCGGCAAAACAATGTTAGCACGTAAGATTGCAGAATATTTAGATTTACCGTTTGCTATTTGCGATGCAACAGGCATTACAGAAGCAGGCTACGTTGGCGACGATGTTGAAAGTATTTTGTCAAGGCTCATTAATGAAGCAGACGGTGATGTTGAAAAAGCATGCCGCGGAATTGTGTACATTGACGAAATTGATAAAATTGCCCGAAAAGGCGAAAGCGCCAGTATTACTCGAGATGTAAGTGGCGAGGGTGTCCAGCAAGCATTATTAAAAATGATAGAAGGCAGTATTATGCGTATTCCTACAACAGGTAAGCGTAAACACCCGGGCAGTGATATGCAGGAAATTGACACCAGCGGTATCCTGTTTATTTGTGGCGGCGCATTTGTAGGAATGGATAAGATTATTCAAAGTAGAATGGATAGTCGTACTATTGGATTTCATGCTTCTATCAAAGATAAGAAAACGGAAACAACATCATTTTCATCTGTAACTCCTAAAGATATTATACAATACGGGTTTATTCCAGAGTTTATTGGCCGTTTTGGATTAATCATCAGTGTAGAGGAACTTACTAGCGATCAACTAGTACAGGTATTGCTAGAGCCTAGAAATAGCATTATTAAACAATATCAGTATATGTTTGATTTGGACGGAATTAATCTACAGTTTGAAGATAGTGCATTAACTGTAATTGCTGAAAAAGCCAAAGAACTCAAAACTAATGCTCGCGGGCTAAAGAACATTATCGAAAAGTGTTTATTACCCTATCAGTTTGATGCATTAAATCTAGTTGAAAGAGGATTAACCAAAATTGTGATAAGTAATGATACAATTGTCGGTAAACCGGCTGTATTAATATTTGACAAAAAAGCGAAGAATGAGCAAAAATAAAGACAACGGAATTAAAGGTTCCAGAATTATTGTAGGCGACATGCCTATAAATGTAGCACTACGTAAATTCAAACAACGTGTAGACGATCTGGGAATTTTGGAAACAGTTAAATCCAAAATGTTTTACGAAAAACCAACTACCGAGCGTAAGCGTAAAAAAGGTGCCGCTAAAGCACGGTGGAATAAAAAACTACGCGATCAAGCACTACCCAAAAAACTGTACTAATAATATATAAGTATTTTTACCAAAATAGTTGACACTCGTTGACTATCCTGCTATAATTAATGCATGGCAAAACATTTGATGGTGGATTTAGAAACTATGGCAGTTTCTCCGAGCGCAGTAGTCCTTTCATTAGGCGCTGTACATTTTAACCCTTACGGAAATGGGTACGCAGATAAACTCTATTTCCGAGTTAGTATCGATGATCAAGATGCATTAGGACGAGAAGTTGATCCTAAGACATTAGATTGGTGGGCACAGCAAGATCCAAAAATTATGGAAGAAGCATTTAGCCCAGACGACCGAGTTCCGCTAGCTGAAGTTATGGATAAGTTTCATAAGTTTGCATGGGGCTGTGATGCATTTTGGTCACACGGTGCTACATTTGACTTGGTTATTTTGGAAAACATTTATAGACAACTTGGAAAACCATTGCCGTGGAATTTCTGGCAATTGCGTGATACACGTACATTGTTTGATTTGGGTGTAAGCCCAGATATGCCGCAGGGTAGCAAACACGATGCGCTACAGGATGCAATTCGGCAAAGCGTAGGTGTCCAAAATGTCTACGCAAAACTCAAAATTAGACCCAGATAAAGGTTGACTTTTGATATAAACTAGTGTATACTATATACATAGTTTAGAAATAAGCTATATTTTATTAACCAATCCTGCATTGTGTCAGGTAAAGAAGGAGATGTAAAATGGCAAAACGCCTAACTCGTAAACTCACAGATGTGGCTAACGAAGTTGAACAACAACTCAAAGCTCACTATAATATTACCCAAAAAGATTTAGATAACTGGCGTACAGCCGCTAGACTATCTCAGCCATTTCCAGTTAGCAATATGATTTCTACAAAATTATTGTGGATTGATTATGAAGTTCAACGTGATGTATTGCATAAGCATATCATCAACATTATGAAGAAATGGGATTCAAGAATTTGTAGTCCAGTTTCTGCTTGTACCATTGCAGGCAACGATAGAATTGATGCTTACGACGGCCAACATCGTACCATTGCCGCATTGATTCTTGGCTTTGATGAAATTCCTTGTGCAGTAGTAGAAACGACAGATCCTAACTTTGCCAGCTTTGCATTTGAAATGCTCAACGATACAGGTGTTCGTCGATTAAACCCGGGTGACTTGCATCGTAATGCTTTGGTGCGCTACAAAAATGGTAGCCGTGATGTTAAGAATGTGCTTGCCCGTACCATGCAAGATCAGTTTGATATACTAGGTATCGACTTACAAGATAAAGGTTCACGTGCTAGCGACAACTTGCGAGGTGATAACGATTACTTCTTTAGTCACTTCAAATATGCACAAAAAGGTATTGAGTTAGATCCCAAAGGTTCTACGCTAAACACTATCTTGTCAGCAATTAAAGAAGTGTTTCCATTACAAGAAGAAATTGATCAAGGTGTTTTTATCGGCTTGTACGAGTTACAACGTCTTGCTCGTGAATATAATATTGTGTTGCCCAATGGTTGGATGATAACATTGTTAGAAAGTTTAAAGAGCACATTTAAGAGCAGTCACTTGATACATGCTAAGGCAAAGGTACAATGGGAACACAGCCACCCTGGCGCAGGATGGGTTGCTCCGACAGCAATGAGCAACTTCATGCGTGAATTACATGCATTAAACAAAGGTACGTTAAACTTGCCAACAGTCGGGTCTGGCGCATTTGTAGGAATTTCTAGTGGTAACTATGCTCCTGGATTGTTTCCAATGTTAGAGGTTGCATAATGAGACCCATCTGTATCAATCACGGATGCAACGAGCCTTCAACTTACAGTCACAAAGATGCTGAAGGTAATTGTCGTTGGCGTATTCATTGCAGTCATTGTCAAGGTGCCAGCTATGGGAAACATCCGCACAGACCCGGAGTTACTCCTTACAAAACAGGCAAGTGCGCCAACCATGATGGTCATCTGGAATTTCCTTGTCCTACCAATTTTGATCTTATACCTGCTGATGCCAAAGGCATGACTGAAGTTGACCACAAAGATGGCGACTACAGCAATCATGATTTAGAAAATCTTGAAGAACTTTGCGTGGTGTGTCACAAAATTAAAAGTCAAAGAAATGGTGACCATAACAATCAAAAAAATGTTCCAGGTCGGGCAATGAAAGGTACTGCTACCAAAGCCGCCAATGAAGCATTTGATGTATTGTTTGAGGAGGTTGCATAATGTTAAAGGAAAGTCTAGAACAGTTTGTGCCAGCAGTGTATGGTCGTACTCAGCGTACCGCTGAGACATATAAAATAGTGGCCAATCGTTGCCGTCGTAACTTAACTCGCCTGGCCAAAGAGTACAATGAGACCATAAACGATGCTCAAGAGCTTAGAGAAATACGCAACGAAATGGATGAGGCACTGCGTCGCTATCATGAGTACTGTATTCAACAACGTGATGGCATGCGAGCACACTATCACGAAATTGGTGCCGACGAGGATTGTGACTTTGAGCATTTGATTCCGGCCAAGATCCTGCGTGATTTACTACTGTCCAATGTGATCACCATTGATCAAGCTCTTAATGCACCCACAGTGGTGCTGAGTCGTGCAAAACATATGTCGCTTAAAGATGCCGGCTGGGCCAGCAAGACTCCGGACATGTGGTTGCCATTTAAAAGGTACACCGAGGTGTTTGACGCTACATATCAAACACACGACGGAACGGTAATTGATCCATTGACTTGGACCTTGGAAAAGCACTACGAGTACTTTAAGCATTTGGTTATTTAAACCAACCTACCTTACGTTTCTCATCTACCCGGCGTTGCCATTCTTCAAGGCTTCCCGGGTATTTTAATGCCCAGATAGCAACCAACAACATAACAAAGCCTAGCCCTGCTACTGCTTTCCAATTGTGTGTAGTAAACCACATAATGATTAGACTGCTGTCCATAGTAAGCACCATAGCCCATTTGGCTTTGGTTGGGAATACACGCTTCTCACTCCAATTACGTAAGAACGGTCCAAACAGTTTGTGATTCATAATCCAATTGTGCATACGCTCTGAGCTTTTGGCAAAACAATAAGCCGCACCTACTGTGGGTGTCGACCATGGGATGCCCGGAGTAACAATTCCAATATAGGCAATGCCTAAACATATAAACCCGCCCGACATCCATAATATTTTTTTGAATTTATTCATTTTGTTCTTAACAGTTAGTAAACCATTTGCACCACACATACATATACTTAAACTCAACAGCTAAACATGCAATAATTAAAATTATTAATAGTAATTCTTTCTTACTAAACTCGACAGGCGGTTCCGTATATTCATTCATTTATGTTTATCAAAAGCATCTACTAGTGCCTTTGTTAATATATCTATATCTGCTTCTGAATGGTTTGGAGTTGGGCAAGCTCTTAATCTTTCAGTACCCATCGGAACCGTTGGATATCCAATCGGTTGGAGGTAAATTCCGTGTTCATCTAGTAACCAATCGCTAATTGCTTTACATTTCTTAGCGTCTCGAACCATAACTGGAACAATATGGCCGCCTTCCGATAGTGGATTAACTTCTAGCCCAGCGGCTTTTAAATGCTCACGAGTAGCATCAGCAACTTTGAAAATTTGTTCTCTTAGGCAAGGGTGGTCCTGCACGTATTTTACGCTGGCCAATGCTCCTGCACATAACACAGGGCTCATTGAAGTTGAAAATATAAAGCCGTTGGCATAAGAACGTACCATATCCACCAAATCACGTACACCAGCAATATAGCCGCCCTGTACTCCAAACGCTTTGGCCAATGTGCCCTGTATGATATCTACACCATCTACGCACTTTTGTTCTTCAGCAATACCTGCGCCACGTGGGCCATATAGGCCAACAGCGTGTACTTCATCTACGTATACCATGGCTCCGTACCTGCGAGCAATTTCGCATACGTCAGCAACACATCCTTTATCTCCGTCCATAGAGTAAACTCCTTCCATGGCAATAATAGGCTGTACAGTTTTATCTAGGCTTTCTAAGATCTCTTTAAGGTGATCTAGATCATTGTGTCGCCACACAGTGCGAGGCACCTTGCTGGCTTTGATACCTACAATCATTGAGTTGTGATTTTCTGAGTCGCTAATATAATGTACGTTGGGCAACATAAGTCCCAATACAGCTAATGTACTTTGATTAGCAACATATCCTGATGTAAATGTCAATGCTGATGTTTTATCGTGTAAGCGAGCAAGCTCGTGTTCTAGTGCCACGTGATAGTGTGTAGTGCCTGAAATATTACGAGTTCCACCTGCTCCAGCACCTGCTGTATCCAACGCGGTATGCATGGCATCAATTACTACCTTATGCTGTCCCATACCCAAATAATCGTTTGAGCACCAGTTGGTTATCTTTTTGATGTTGTATTTTCCATACCAAATAGCATGTGGAAAATCACCACGCTGTCTTAGAATATCTGTGAATACACGATAGTTACCTTCTGTTTTAAGTTTTTCCAAACTTTGGGCTATTGCGTCTTGTGTTTTTGGCTTAATCATTATATATGTATTTATTGACAAATTACCAAAATGATGTTACAATTATATTATATAATTCAGAAAGATTACGATGAAAATTAACTTAATTTCAGATTGCCACCTAAATTTTGAAGATCTAACACTCCCAGGGGGTGATGTGCTTATCGCCGCAGGCGATATGATGGAGGCTGGCCACTTACAACGTGCTATACATCAAAAGAAAGACACATTCTTAGCAGATCGTTACAAGAGATTTATCGATGAAGAGTTTGCCAAATATAACAAGGTCATCTATATCGCTGGTAATCACGAGCACTACAATCACTCCTACGAGGATACACATACACGGCTTCGTAATTTGATGCCTGACAATGTACACTTTTTGGAAGCAGAATCTTGTCAAATTGAAGACGTACATTTCTTTGGTGGTACATTTTGGACTGACATGAACAAGGGCGATCCTATCTCAATGAGTGTGCTCAAAGAAAGCATGGCTGATTTTAGGGTTATCAAACACGGACACAGTATTAAGGTAGATACTGCCTACGGTGATGCGTATTGGACTAGCAAGTTTACTCCGCAGTTTGCCAAAGGTATATTCCATGATACCGTTGCCCTGTTGAAAGACTTCCTAGATGCTCACCAAAACGATAAGGTTGTGGTAGTTAGCCACCATGCGCCAAGTCCTATCAGCATCAATATGAAATACATTGATGACTATCACATGAACGCTGGCTATCACAGCAACCTAACTGAGTTTATTCTGGATCACCCTCAGATTAAATTCTGGTGCCAGGGACATATGCATGACCCGGTAAATTACATGATTGGCACTACTCGTGTGTTAAGTAATCCGCGGGGATATGCAGGGTACGAAGAACAGGCAGAAATCTTTGATCCTGCGTTTAGTTTTGAGGTATGATAGATTGGGGCCAACTTATTGGCCGGTTAGTCAGTATGCTAATGAGCTGGGCACAAGCAGGTAATTTACGAAATCAAATGTACAAGTTACACGAAGAGAATATTATTATGCATACAGCACTCGAAGATATACAACGCATGGATCCAGAAGGTCGTATGGGGTGGCATGCTAAACGTACATTAGATCACTTGGAGGGTAGAGAATGAACAATAGACTTAAAGAACTCATGCTAGAGGCAGGATATGCCGCGCCTGAAATCGCAGGTCGTGCCGATAAGTTGGCAGAGTTATTGATCAAAGATGTGTGCAAGATTGTCAAAGGACAAAAAATTGAAGAGCCGATGGGTGGCTATCAAGATTGGGAAAACGGATACAATGCTAGTGTTAAGCATGCCGTGGAACAAATTAAACGAGAGTATACATAATGACAACTGTAAGAATACCATGGAGTCAAGAATTCGATAACAAAACCAAATGGAATGAAGTGTGTGCCTGGGCAGTTGAATATTTTGGGTTACCCGGTGCTCGCTTCAGTACCAAGACTGATCACGATTACATGGATTTTATATTCGAGAATCCACAGGATGCATTGCTAATGTCTTTAAAATGGAATGCTCGAGTTGTTACCGAAGATGAATTAACTATCGAATTAGTAGGCAAATTTATTAATGCATGATCACCAGAAAAAAATATTTGAAGCATATTGCAAGTCTGACATCACACAGGCAATGTTTATTAACGGACGTCGTGCAGGCAAATCAACTGTAGTGAGAAACTGGGCAAAAACTTTGAAAGAATTTACACAGGGCTTTAGATTAGAAACAAGTGTAGGTAAAGTATACGGTCAGGATTATTACTGTGTTAAACCTACTGGATGGATTTGGCAAGATTTTGAATGGAAGGATATGGAAGAATGGTGCGTAGAAACCATGGGACCAACTCCTAAAAACGGAGTATGGACACCTGACCAACGATGGTATGTTAACAGCGAGCAGTTTATATTTCGTAACGAAGCAGATCGAGTTATGTTTATACTACGGTGGGCATAATGGAAGAAGAGTTTAAGCCTGTAATAAACTATCGAATTGCCGCTATGAATATTACTTGGGAGTATCCTCGTAAGAGTTGGCAAGATCAACTTGATAGTTATTATAATATTAGTTATTTGACACGCCCAAGCAAATCCGGGCAGAACCAATTAGATGTTATCACAAGCGAAATGAAATATATGTATCCGGGCAATTATATTGTAGAGGAATATTACGATTTTAAGCAAGGTATGTTTAATATAAGACCAAAGTTTACAGATCCAAAAGAAGAACTAATGTGGAAGTTGAAGTGGGTATAATGCTTATTAAAGACCACGAATATCACGGCGTAGAATTAGCACAACAATTACCGGAAGATATAGAAGATTGGTTATATAAAATGTTCGGGCCGCCTGATTATACTCGTTGGTATGTACGCCATAATATTGTGTATTTTGCTAGTAAACTAGATCATATGCTATTTTTAGTACGTATAAGTTAATATCATTTGACATTAAACACGGACTTATCTATAATAAATAATATTGTAAAATACCTAATGGGTTTTACAGTAGAGCATAACGCTCGGATTGTCTTACTTTATACAAGGAGAAAATTATGACAAATCATCAATTAGTA
>Ga0194038_1001217_pt1 | contig 11194 bp, 16 predicted proteins | sample JunL226m_MetaG_FD_148630 | JGI IMG/M metagenome (GOLD analysis project Ga0194038, IMG submission 148630) | Anoxic zone freshwater microbial communities from boreal shield lake in IISD Experimental Lakes Area, Ontario, Canada - Jun2016-L227-6m | ecosystem: Environmental > Aquatic > Freshwater >...
TCACGCCCAAAAGCGAATGGTGAAGGTCATTTTTCTTATTCATCATTCAATATTCATCATCTTCATATAGAGGTTGTCGTCTGGGCTAAGATCGGTTATGCTGGCGCGGTTGATGATAATTGAAAGTGAACTACCCCTACCCTAAAGGGATAGGGGGTTTACGCCATTCTTATAAAAGGATGCGACATGAACCTAGCGCAAAAAGTATGTGAACATGTGAATGCTCTTCCTGAGCCGGCCGTCCAGGAAGTATTGAATTTTGTAGAATTTCTTACAAGCAGACTGGCCCAAACAAAAAAATATGTCGATGCCTCGCAAACAGCAGACAACAGGTGGCCTGACATCATCCTATCATTCGAGGGCGTACCCGACATGCCGCCTTTCGAACAAGACCGAGCCCACCTTCTGCCACCATCGGAGGACCCCTTGACATGATTTACCTCCTCGATACATGCACGGTCAGTGATTTAGTCAAGGGATACCCGCAGGTGCTTGCCCGGTTCAGGGCCATACCATTCTCATCAAAGCGACAGACTTTCGTGATCCCATGATCAAGGAAGGCAAGCAGTCTGAGTTTTTGATTCATAACACCTGCCCATGGCATATAGTGGAAAAAATTGCGGTCTTGAATGAGAAGATATACAACCAAGTCAGCACCATTCTCCAGAATGCGCAGCATAAACCGATCGTCGCAATCGAAAAAGCATGGTATTATTAGCCACACAAGGAGACGCTCATGATTAAACTAACACAAGGTGACATACTTTACGCAGATGCCGAGGCATTGGTAAATACCGTGAACTGTGTCGGAGTCATGGGTCGGGGGATTGCCCTCCAATTCAAGAAGGTATTTCCCGAAAATTTCAAGCGCTACAAGGCTGCATGCGATAATAAGGAACTGCTACCGGGTAAGATGTTCGTCTATGATCTCAACAGTGTCTGCAATCCCCGCTATGTGATCAACTTTCCAACCAAACGCCACTGGAAAGGCAGTAGCAGGATGGAAGACATTGAATCCGGACTGCTGACCTTGGTTGCAGAAGTACGCAAAAGAAACATCCATTCCATTGCCATTCCCCCCTTGGGCTGCGGCCTTGGTGGCTTACTCTGGAATGATGTTCGGGCAAGAATCGAAGATGCCTTTCAGTATCTGAGTGATGTTCATATTCTCCTTTATGAACCTAAAGGAGCGCCTCCTGCTGAAAAAATGGTACACTCCAAGAAAGTCCATGGTTTGACAGTCGGGCGGGCCGCGATGCTCGTTTTGATGCGTCGCTATCTTGCGGCAGTTATGGACCCTTTTGTAACGCTTCTGGAGATCCATAAATTGATGTATTTTATGCAGGAAGCGGGGGAAGGATTGAAACTTCAATACAACAAGGGCATTTATGGACCGTATGCCCAAAACCTGCGCCATGTGTTGACCCTTATGGAAGGGCATTTTATCAGCGGGTATGGCGATGCGGAGGACAATCCTGAACGGGAAATCAATCTGCTTCCCGAAATTCTTCCACAGGCTGAGCGTTTTCTTGAAGACCATCCTTCCACCAGGAATCATTTTCAAAAGGTTGTGGATATTATTTCCGGCTTTGAAACACCTTTCGGCATGGAGCTACTGTCAACTGTTCACTGGGTTGCAACCCGCGAAAACGCCACAACAGCGGATATTGCAGTAAGCAAAACATACGACTGGAACAACCGAAAACAGATGTTCCAGGAGAAACACATCAGACTCGCATGGGACATTCTTAAACGAAAAGAATGGCTCCGGCATCCCCAGTCATTATGAGCGGTAGCGGTTGAAAGCGTCGGAAAATCTGTTGACTGGAGCAGTGCTTCCCTTCGGGTGGAGGTGACGCCATGAAAATGAAAAAGGATTCAATGCCAGGACTTGCTTTGGCCATAATATTGTTTCTGGTGATATTCCTGGCGCCCGGACCGACTGTCTGCGGGCAGAGTAGCCAGGATTGCCAAACCGCCTCCCGGATGGTTAGCCAGGCGTTTGACCTTGGGCAGAGTCGTGCCGTCCATTCCGAGCAGAAGGTGCTTCTGAACAAGGCGCTGGCCCTTTGCCCGCAACACCCGGAAGCCCACAACAACCTGGCTGTTATTCTGGAAGAAGAAAACGATTACCCGCAGGCGCTTTTCCACTACCAGCAGGCGGTGGATATCCGTCCGGATTTTGCCGAAGCCTGGTTTGGCCTGGGCGAAGTCCATTATAAATCCGGCAGGTTTACCCAAAGCCTGGAGGCGTACCTGAAAGCCTGCGGAAAAGACAAAGAAGCTGGAAAAAAGGTCGGGGATCTGCTGAACACGCATCGCTACAGCGTAAGTGAAGCCGGGGAAATCATGAACAAAGAGAGCCTGTTGATCCTGTTTGATAAAAAACGCCGCGCCGAAATCAATCGCATGATTGCCCAGTGCGGTTACAGGGCCGACGTGCAGCCGGTGTTTGTTTTCCGGAATATTCTTTTCGATGTGACTTCTGCAGCCATTAAAGCCGAATCCACGGCGCAGATTCAGGAAATCGGAGCAGCTCTCAAGGAAGTGCCAACTGCCAGAGTCGTCGTAAGCGGACACACAGACAAACAATGCTTCCGTGGTGTTTCCCAGGAGGAAAGTGACCGGCGGAATATCCAGCTTTCCAGAGAGCGGGCGGACTCTGTGGCCATGGAGCTTGCCAGGATGAGCATCTCCGCCGACCGGCTGAAAACAGCAGGATACGGCCCTACAAAGCCGGAAGAGCCTGGGGATAATCCGGAAACTTACGCAAAAAATCGAAGGGTTACGATTGAGGTGCTGGAATGATCTGGACGAAGCGATGATCGAAGAGAAAAACAAATCAGAGCCGCAAGCAGCAAGAAGCGGTGATACCAGACAATCAGGATGCGACCAAAAACAAAATTCTGGACGGGCTGGACTGGATTCATAAAGAGACCACATCCAAAGACGTGGCCGCAGTGTTTATTTCGGGATACGGCATAAACGACAACATCGGCACCTATTATTATCTGCCGGTGGACTATGAAACCGATAAAGAAAAAAGAACCGGGCTGGTGTTTACGGACATCAAAAATACGGTAAGCGGCATTGCCGGCAAAGTGGTGGCGTTTATTGACACCTGCCATTCCGGAAACGTGATGGGACGCAAAGGGGTAGCGGACATGAACGCCTTTGTCAATGAACTGTCCTCGGCCGAGAACGGGGCTGTGGTGTTTACATCCTCAACCGGCAAGCAGGTGTCGCTTGAAACCCCCGAATGGAACAACGGCGCATTCACCAAAGCCCTGGTGGAAGGCATCGAAGGCAAAGCTGCCCAATCCGCAGGAAAGGACAAAATCACCATCAACATGCTTGATTTATATATTTCCGAACGAGTCAAGGAGCTTACCCGTGGTAACCAGACCCCGGCCACTGCCAAACCCAGCACTGTGCCGGATTTTCCGATTGCGGTAAAGCGGTAAGCATAGCCGAGACAATCATTTCAACCATGCGTAGGTTGGGTTTCGCATTGGCTCAACCCAACCTAACAGAATGGAAATATCTGGTTCAGGGTGACACTTTCAATGGAAGGGGTATCTGTGTGGTAGCCCAAATAGGTACAACCGGAAAGCTGGTTATCATCATGGTGTATGCTCTTTCCTGAGCAGAGGAGAACAATAATGAAGTGTGATATCTGTGGAAAAGATCAGGGTACAGTAAAGCTGGTAACGCGGAGTTTCGGAAAGAAAAAGAATCTGCTAATCGTAGAGGATATTCCCGTCGTGTCGTGTACTGCTTGTGGCGAAAGCTATATGACTGCTGAAACCCTTCATGAAATCGAGCGCATAAAAATGCACCGGCATAGTTTTGCAATAAAGACATCTATCTGGTCTTTTCAAGATGGCGATATATATTCATCTCGTCTTGGCTAATTATGACGACGGGACGTATTTTTTTTATCTCGCTTCCTATGGTTGGGTTGAGATCAGCAAGATAGATTTCGTATCTTTTAATATTCAAAGTTCTCATCCTCCAGGCCGTCAAGAATCGTTGTGTCAAAATCGTCCCAATTTTCCTTTTCGTTAGCCATGGTTTTATATGTATCTTCCCAAGAAAGCTTGCTTTCTTCTTTATTCCGGAGAAGTAGGCCTTTGTTTGTTTCTTCTATTAAAATGGAATTTTTTAGGCCATATTTTTGAAGAAGCGCCTTGGGTATGCGAACTCCTTTGGAATTTCCAATGGGGACTATCTTGGCATCCCTTGAGCGTATTTGATTTTCCATGGATTTTGCTCCTTAGGTTTTTCTAATTTAAATTTGTGATTATTGTAATTACATTTATTTTTGATGTCAAGCTTGGAATCAAAGTGTATGCGATATGTCATTCATCTCAAACTTATAAAATTTGAGGGGTCCATGGGGCCGGAATCCAAACAAGCCAATACCAATGGCAATGGCTTTGTGGAGTTCATGGAACTGGTGGACTATGCTCGAAAAAAAGTGGACAAGGAAACCGAAGGCGATCAAATCCCCTGGCTTTCTCGAAAAGAATTGTACGGGGATTTTGCGATTGCCTCTGTATTGAAGTAGCCAAAGATTTCCCGATAATGATTTTGGATGCCTTGGTGTAATCGGACCGGGTACCCGTGTACTGAAAATGGCTCGTTATGCGTATTATCAAAGTAGGGGCGACCGGCCGGTCGCCCCTACTGGAGGACACAATATGAAGAAACTGACGATCATCCTGCTGGCATTGACCATCATGGGTTGGAGCGGCTTTTCCATCGCTGGGGACCTGGCCTTCCCCAAAACCGAATCCGAGATCGTAAAAGCACTAAAGATCAAAGATGGCAAGACAACCTTCAACGGTACGGAATGCGTCTCGGAGAAAGGCAATGTGTACAAGATCATCGGTGACAAGAGATACCAATTGAGAGGCCTGGAGTCCATCGTTGACTCGGATATCACCCCAAAGGCCGGAGCGCTGATCCATTTTGATTTCGATTCTCCCAACATCAAGCCCAACTCCTATTCCCTCCTCGACGAGTATGGCAAAGCCTTAAATGGCGGGCTTTTTACGTGGAACAAGATACCGTATCGAAGGTCCTACTTTTGATGGAAGAATAATTCATGTAATATGCAGGTTTAAAGAAAGCGTAAACCTAATCATAATTACTGTTTACGCACTATAGGTGAGATTATGAAATGCGAATTTTGTGACGGAGAAACAAAAATTAAAAAGGTTAAACGTCAGCATTGGTTAAAAAGGAAACTATATATTCTTGAAGATGTTTCTGCTGAGGTATGTAAAGAATGTGGAGAGAGATACTTTCATGCAAAAACACTTGATGCCATAGACAGGTATCTTTCAAAGGAACATACCGTAAAAGCCAATTTGAATGTTGAAGTAGTGTCTGTTAGCCAAGCTATGGCTTAATCTATGACGCTTATAGCTCTTTGTTTATGAAGTTCACAACAAAGCGATCCAGAAAAAACGCATATTAGAAGGACTATTCTTATTATTGCGGAATATTTTAAGAATGTAAAAGAGGAAATAGGAAAATTAGAATGGCTAATTGACCAATCAATCATTAAAACTGAATATGATTTTTATATAAAGAGGACGCAAAGAGGCATTCGAATGATTGCTGATAAGGAATTCCAAAAATATGAAATCACTTAATCACATAATAGAGGAAATTACAAACCGTTTGGTTAGAGACTTTGATCCGGAGCGTATTTTTCTTTTTGGTTCGCATGTATGGGGAAATCCTAATCAAGATAGTGATTTGGATTTATTAATGGTTGTGCAAAATAGTGAACATTCTCCTGCAAAGCGGGCATCTCTTGCTTATCGATGTTTGCGGGATATTCCATATCCAATAGATATTTTGGTAAAAACCCGAAAAGAAGTGGAACGGTATTCAGATATTTCTACCGCATTGGAATATAAGATATTAACACAGGGTAAACTTCTTTATGGATAATAAGACAACGCTTGTAAAAAACTGGCTGATAAAAGCTATTCATGATTTAGCTGTATCAAAAAAATTAAAAGCCGATGAAGAACAATACTTGGATGTAGCGATATATCATTGTCAGCAGGCGGCGGAAAAGGCGATAAAAGGATTTCTTGTACTGCATGATAAAGAATTTCCAAAAACACATGATCTACGTTTGTTAGTACAATTAGCCGTGTCAGTAAATTCCGAATTCGTCAAGTATGAAGATGCAGCGGATGTTTTAACACCGTATGCTACCGAATTTCGTTACCCTGGCGATATAATGGATCCAACAGATGAAGAAATGGATCAAGGAATTAAGAATGCCGAGGAAATATTAAATTATGTGATTTCTTCGTTGACTGATGATCTACAGAAAATTTTGAGTAAAAAATGAAACAACCAACCAGGCAATTCAACAAGAAATGAGATTCCTGGAAAACTTATGGGGTTAAACATTGTATTGAGATTCTTATCTGGCTTGGTCTTTTTCCTGGTCACCGGATCAGGCTACTGCGATCCCGCTGATATTCCAGAATCCGCCACCGAGATGGAATTGGCTCGTTTGCTCAGTTTCCCACAAGGGGAGATCGTTGTGAACGGCAAGTCCTATTTGGTGGAAGATGGAGCGACGTTCGATCAACTATTAAGGCTTTCAAGTAGTGTCACCCATGCATTAAAATGCTGACATTTTGACCTTATCTTCTGCAGTCCGATGTGTTCGGCAATTATTGGACCTGCAGAAGGTTTTTCTCCTTCATAGTAAGGCAGGTATTTAATAATCCGTTTTGAAGGGGCGGTTTCAGCGTTATCGTTTATGAGTTCCGGATTCGTGACTCCAGAAACATCCTGTTTTAATTTAGTGATTTGGTTGTTGTGGTCAATATAGTAGTGATGGAATTTGTCGAGATCGGAAAAAAGCAGTGCTTCATATTCATGAAGTTGTAAGTATGGGAAAAAGCGAGGAGTTGCTATGTCATCTGTGAGTTTGCCTTCAATTACTTCGATTTTTTTGTAAGGATCAGACTTTTGTTTTGCTTCTTCGAATCCGGGAAAATCATTGGGTAACCTGTAAAAGTCAAACATGGTCGTAAACCGTGCATCGTCCCCCTTATCTTCTTTCATCCACAAGTTAATATCTTTTTGGGCTTTTAGATAAGAAATCATCCCTCCTCGAAATATTTTGCCACGTTTTCTACCAGTTTCTACACGTCGTGCACTGACAAAGACATTGAAGTCGCCCAAATGCGGCCCGAGAATCTTATTAACGAAAGTTTCTTCTGTTTGTCCTTCTACAATAATGTTGAGGCGTATCATTAAGCTGGCCTCCCACCAAGAACATTTTTCTCCCACAACTCACTCATTGTGTATTCGTCAAGCCATTCATCAAGAACAGTCGGATCTGGTCGGCTGAATACAGATTGGCCATCTTTTCTGTCAACCACGATAATGTCCTGTGGCTCTATCTCATCTACCAAATTAGCTGATTGTGTGGAAATTAATAATTGAGACCTTTCAGAAGCACTTTTTAACAATCCTGCAAGAACGGTAATCGCATAAGGATGTAATCCAAGCTCAGGTTCATCTATGATGACCATAGAGGGAAGCATAGGTTGTAAAAGCAGGGTTACGATTGCCATCATCCGTAACGTTCCATCCGAAAGCTGATGTGGGCCGAAAAGCATATCGGAATTCTTTTCCTTCCAATTCAATATGACATTCTCATCGCGTGGGATTAGAACAAAATCATCAAAAAAAGGAGCACAAAGTCTTATCGTTTCGACAATTCGTCGATAATATTCTTTTTTATGCTCTCTCATTTGATAAAGAAATGGAGCAAGATTGCCCGCATTAGCTTTTAAGAAATAAGAATCGTCAACATATTTTGACTGCTTGATTTGAGCATTAGAAGAAGTATCATGGAATTGAAATACCTGCCAATCACGCATCATAGTACGAATAACCTTGGCAGTAGTCGTGGCTGTCGTTCCAACCTTACCTTCTGATTGGGCAATCATTCCCGATTCCTTATGCCCGGCGCCAAGGGGAATTGTTGGCCCCTCAGTTGTTTTTCCTTTTTTTGAATATTGTATTTCCTCATCAGCAAAGATGAGTGTATCCCCTGCCGCGTGGATAAGACGCATGTGATAGCGATTGTAACCGCTGTTTGTCTCAAAGTTTATAGTGGATGACAGTTGAGGTGTGATCTTTGGACCATAACACAAAACGCTATTTGCCCCCCCCTGTTCACCAATGTGTAATCGCAAGGCGCCAGATTCGAGAAAGTTAAGTAAGCGAAAAAAGCCAATAAGGTTTGATTTTCCTGCGCCGTTAGCTCCTATCAATACGTTCAGTTGCCGAAGTTCAAGCTCCAGGTGACGAATTGACTTAAAACCATCTATTGTAAAATTCTTTATTCGATTCATGAGTTAGACCTCTAAAATATCAACAAACATCAGCCGCGTGATTATTTCTTAAGTGCAAATTATGGTAAGGTGTTGAATGGTATCATTGATTCTCCTGAACCATCCGGCAGCCATAACAATCTGCGACCTGTAATCCGCAGAGGCCATCACGCAAAAACACCTCCGCACATCTTCTTGCTTCCGTTACATGCTTAAGCCGTCATTTTAACATTCATCCAGGATCACTTTATGACACTGCCGTCATTTCTGTCAAACAAATAAACGAATCATAGAAAGTTGACCATATCCGCTTTTTGCGATCCATTTCGCTTGTCGTAGGCAATATCTTCCAGGCGCCACTGGCTCACCTTTACGGAAGCAGTCAGCTATTCCTCGGCCTGCGTGACCGGGAACGGATGAGCAAGGGGTGCGAAAGTTGTTTTTATGCCCGTACCTCCCGAAATTTTAAATCCGAAAAGCAATCATCGGAGGACAAACTTCTTTTCACCGGAAGGCTTATCTCAAGCCTGTCCTTCGTTGACAGCAGAACAGCTCTTTCCATTACGTTTTTCAGTTCCCTGACATTCCCCGGCCAGTGATATGCCAACAAAAGGGTTTCATCTTCCTGGCTCAGCCCGGATACCAGTTGGTTGTGTTTTGCAGCATACAGCGAAAGAAAATGCCGGGCCAGAAACGGCACGTCTTCATTCCGTTCTCTCAGGGGCGGCAAAGTAATGACTTTTCCTTCCATTTGCCGACTGAAACGACGGATACGACCGATATACCGGGTAAAAGAACCGGCAATGCGCAGCAACTGGGAATCGTCAAAATGATCGAAGCAGTCTTCAATATATGAATTATCGTGGTAAAGCACACCCTTTACCTGATTTTCATCGACAAAAGGGACACACATCACGGCCTTTAAAGGATAAGGAATAGCAGCTTTGATGCCTGAACGGACAATCTGGGGTCGATTTTCCCGGAAAGTCTTAAAAACAAGAGCAAGGTTCGATTTGAAAGTTTCAGCGGACACATCGGCATCGGACAGGTTACAGGAGCCCATTAAAACCGGGCTCTTTGTTGCGCCGATTTGACCAAACAAAAAAATGCCTCCGCGTTCGGCGCCGAAAAACTGATTGGTCGCTTTAACGGCCCGTGTCAGCAGTTCCTTGAGATCGGCGCAGGGAACAAGTGTCTCCACCATTTCGGTGAACATATTTATCAGTTCTTCGGACATATTTTTTCCGGCCGGCTGATTAGTTTTAAAGGAAAGCAGTTGCCTCAGACGCAGCAGTTGGGTCGGGAAGGCATTTTTTTAATTTGACCAATGAATGAAGATACCATAGAATTATTCACTTAAAATCAAAATCAAGCTGATATCGAAAGGCTATAAAATGAAAACTTTGAAATAATATTGAGACAGCGCAGTCAGCTTTATGATTTAAAAAAGACTTAAAGTACAACAACTTAAAAAGAAGCAAAGGAATTTCCCTGGTCCGTTTAGTTCTCAGGATCACATTCATCTCTATAAAGTTTCTCGACCAGTTGACATCCTCCTCAGATATTTGTATATAATAATGCATATCCATTTTCATGCACTGGGGCGAGCAAAAGTCCTTGGTCATGATGGTTTAGCACATTAACGGTGTAAATCAATCAGTGAAAGGAGGAAATTATGAAATCTTCTGCTAAGAAACCGTCCAAAGGAATCACCCGAAGAGACGCGCTGAAGCTTTCCGGGCTGGCCCTGGGTGGGCTGGCCATCGGGAACGCCATCGGTCCCGGAACGGACATCGCTCAGGCAGACGATGCGCATAGCGGAGGGACCATCTTCAATGACCCCGCAAATAGAAATACTTATTTTGCCATGTTGAGACCGTACCACCCCGGATCGGAACCCCTGGGTCCCTATGAGATGCGGATTTCGTTCTTGGGGACCTCATGCATTCCACGAATAAGCCAGGCGGCCGTCAGCGTCTTTGTGGAGCTGGGCAACGGCGACAGCTTTGTCTTTGATGCCGGGACAGGGGTGGTGCCCAAGTACTTTGCGATGGGACACACTTTGGATAGAATGGACAAGATATTTATCGCCCATCTTCACGCGGATCACATGGGCGACCTGCCGTTCATCTACGGTTTCGGGCCTTCCTACGGCCGTTTATGGCCTCTCTACATCTGGGGACCCAATAGATCCGGATTTACTTTCACGGCGCCTGATAATACAACGCGTGGACCGTTTAATGATGGAACTGCCGACTTAACCGACGCACTCACAAAAATGAGTGTCTGGCACAATGAGAGCCAGAGCTTCCTCGTCACCGGCTATTCCGATTACCCGTTACCCGGCTGGGGAGTACCGGGCAAAACGGACGGTTATGACATCGTGACGCACGAGTTGGACTGGACGAAGAAAGGAGACATTGACCCTGCTACCGGCATGGCTGATAACATTGCCTACAACTACAACGGCGTGAAAATCACCCATTTCCCGGCTGTGCATACCCGGGAAGGCGCCATCAGCTACAAGCTGGAGTGGAACGGTTTGTCGATGATCTACAGCGGGGACACGAAACCCAGCCAGTATGTAATTGATCAGGCCAAATCCGGAGTGGATGTCCTGATCCACGAGATCGTCATGCCGGCAGCCGACTGGAACGAAAAAATGGGACTGCCGCCTGAAGACGTAACGTGGACACAAGCTATTCAAGACAGCTCTCATACGCCGCAAAAGGCTTTTGGCTATATACTGAATCAGCTCCGCGTCAAGCCGAATATTGCACCCCGCCTGGCCGTGGGAACGCATTTCC
>Ga0194038_1001225_pt1 | contig 11163 bp, 7 predicted proteins | sample JunL226m_MetaG_FD_148630 | JGI IMG/M metagenome (GOLD analysis project Ga0194038, IMG submission 148630) | Anoxic zone freshwater microbial communities from boreal shield lake in IISD Experimental Lakes Area, Ontario, Canada - Jun2016-L227-6m | ecosystem: Environmental > Aquatic > Freshwater >...
TTCCTTTGCAAGCTCGCGTAAGCTCTGGTATTGCTCGGGATGATTTTGACCATTTGTTGATTTAATGATTAGCGTGACTGCGCAATCAGGGTCAGGAAAGGCTTCCAAAAAAGCCGCAATACTGGCCTGTGGGTTTTTTCGCTCTATGGAGGAATGAAAATCAAAGCTGGTTAAAAAAATGAAGCGGTCTTCAGGTAAGCCAAAGTAGTCACGATTAAAGTGCGCACTGGGTAGTTCAAATTCGATGGCAAAGGGAATTTTGGTTACGCGTGAATGCACTGTGCGCATGGTCTTGGCATTAAATTCAGTATTGACCCAAATTTCATCAATGAGGGGCAGCGCATACTTCCAGGCCCTTGGAAACTGCTCCAATTCCCAAAACCAGTAAGCAATGTTATAGCGTTTTGCCCACTCTTGATATCGTAGCCATTGTGGCAGGCGCCTGAGTAAGTCGGGGTTAATGACAATGCAGTTAATCGGGTGCGCGCAGTGAGAGGATTCGTAGGATAGTAGGCTCACGTTGCTTTGTCTAGCGCGTAGCTTGGGACTGAATTTACGCACTAAAAACGGAATTTTTGCATACGATAAACCGTAGGCAAGATAACGTAGCGCTTCACCAAGCCCAAGATCTGCGCGATAGTACCCAATTAAATTAAGGCCACTATTAGCATCTATAGCAGGATGACTGCGTTTTAGCCTCGCAAAACACTGATCTTGTGCACAGCAATACACACTTTTGAAGCCCGCCTTAAGAATTTGGAGTGGCCAAGCCAAATTTATCATGTGCTAAAAAGATCGACTAAAACGGGTGTTTGTTCGGAGATCTTATTTTGAAAGTTAAATGAAATATAGGTCAAAGGATGCAGTGGTTTTAATCTATATGTGGTTTTATGGGTGGCATTTTGCTTGTGAAGATCATTTTTAAAACATAAAGACATTATAAATCAGTTACTTAAGAATAATTTTAGCGGCAGCCATTTGAAGGCGAGTTTTGCATTATTTAAAAATCACTTGTGGATTAGTCAATTGCAGTCTTGGTCGATGGAATATGTCGACTAAATTTTCTAAAGATCTTGAAAGTTCAATTCTGCAAGATATTGCAGCTAATATTGAATTATCGAGGGCAGCTAAAAACATGTTATGTGGGTGCGGAGTGCGGCCTAGCTCGGTAATTTTTTAGAATCGTACCGGATTTATATTGGCGATCTAGCCGGTAATGTGTGTTACTTAGGGAAGCGGTATTGGGGTTTTGGAGATTAACCGAGTTGCGGTAACCTTATGAAAAGAGCTGTAGTTATAAGATTGAGTGCGCACTGTGTAGGGAGGCAATAATCCTTATTGCTAGGCATCTGCTATTCCCTAGCGGCTTTGCTCTATGTAATCATCTAAATCATGGCAACTATTACCAACTACTCTCCTCTGGAAATCATCGATAAAGCGTTGTTTAATTTCGATGCAATGGGTTTTGGTTATACAGACTTCAAGCTATCAGGGGTTATTGCCGTCTCTATATCTCAACCATTTATGTATTCCCAGTATTTAAATGGATATGGAAACAACCTAACATGGACCCCAGATGTTGCAGCTGTTTACTGGAACCCAACCCAAGTTTCAAATATAAATTCAGTACTAGCAACATATAGTTCTTTTGCCAGCATTTCATTTTCAGCCGTTGTTGATAACACGCTGTATTCTCCTGCTGGCGTAGGTTTACTCACAAATGCAGATATAAACATTTCTATTATTTATAGAGCAGATTTGGCATTCGCTGGCGTTTCTGGTATCAATAATTCATCTTATTATGCAGGTAGTGCGCTTGATGTCATTTTGAATGATGCAAAGTTTGGCTCCACTGACTACACCTTAGGACCACGCACTTATGGTGGTTTAGCCCTAATGCATGAAATAGGGCATTCTCTGGGGCTTTCACATCCACATTACGATATTAATGCTGTTACAAATGCTCGGTTGCTAACAAGTGATTTTAGTGCGACTACTTCATTGGGCCTCAGTCAACTAGGCTTTGTAACAAATACAGCATCTAGTATGGATAAGGAATATTTCACAATCATGTCTTATGACAATGAAATTCCTTCTAATAACTCAAATACTTTTGCCCAAACGCCAATGATTTTGGATGTGATTGCCCTTCAAGATGCTTATGGGCCTGGAAGTGGTTCATCTGGTGGTGGCAACGATTTGATTACTCCAGGAAGCGGAGGCATTGTAGATAGCTTTAGGACTTATTTTGACACTGGTGGTACTGACACCGTAAACCTTACCAATTATTCCACTGGCGCCTATTTGAATTTAGGTGTCTCTATAGTTGGGGCTAGTCATCTTGTCGGTGTTTCAATGAGTATTTCAGACCACACCAAAATTATTGCAAGCACTAACCCAGAAAGCTTGCGATGGTTTTATGGCGAATTTGAGAATGCTACTGGAAGTATTGGTAATGACTTAATCACCGGGAATAATCTTGACAACACAATCAGCGGTGGTTCAGGTGATGACACCCTAGGTGGCGGAAATGGAAACGACACTATGTATGGTGGCGTAGGAAATGATAACTTTGACTGGGATACTGCATCACGACTTGGTAACGACACTATGTATGGTGGCGCAGGAAATGATGTCTATGTGGTTGATAGCTCAAGTGATGTAGTGGTAGAGCTTTCCAATGAAGGTACAGATACAATTTATGCGTCTTTTACCTATAGTATTGCTACCGTTTCAAATGTCGAGAATTTAACCCTTTTTGACACTGGCAATATCAACGCTACAGGTAATAGCTTAAATAATCGACTCGATGGCACTAGTGGCAATAACATCCTAGACGGCGGCACTGGCATTGATACAGCAGTCTATACGGGAACCGCTGCTAGCCATACCATCACCATTGGAGCTTCTAGTTGCACTATTGCTGATAGCACTGCCAACCGTGATGGCACTGACACTCTGATCAATTGTGAACGCCTCCAATTTTCCGATAAGAATGTAGCTCTTGATACGGGTCGTTTTGACCATGCCGGTTCTGCCTATATGCTTTATCAAGCAGCTTATAACCGTACTCCAGATGTAGGTGGCCTTGGGTATTGGATTGACCGATTAGATAAAGGCGCTAATTTAGTCACTGATGTGGCGGCCTACTTTGTGGGCTATGCCCCAGAATTTACTGCTCTATATGGCGCCAATCCTAGCACCCATACTTTTGTAGATTCCTTGTATAACAATGTTTTACATCGTAGCTCTACTGCTGGTGGAGACACTGGATATCAGTACTGGGAAGGACAACTCAATAGCGGTGAAATGACCAGAGCATTTGTACTAGAGAGTTTTGCAAACTCTATGGAAAATGTGAGCAATGTCGCTACTCAAATCGCAGCTGGTATCCAGTATCAGCCTTATGGGGCGTGAGGTAAACACATGAACCTATCTAATTTATAGTCTATTGAATCATTTATATTTTTAATGGAATCTTAATTTTTTTTAAGAGATATTCTAGTGAGCCACATGGATATAAAAATATGGCAACGACTTTCAAGTAGCCCTAAGAATTAAAAAGTTAGTATATGAATAGCCAAACCAGTCCTTTGGGTAATAACCCATTATTCACGCATGCATTTGAGCTGCATCAAAAAAATCAGCTTGATGAAGCAACTAAACTTTATCGTCAACTTTGTGCCGCCTATCCCAATGAAGCTCACTTATGGTACTTGCTGGGCACTGCGCTGTATCAAGCCGGCCATGTACAAGCTAGTATTGAAATGCTAGAGCGAACATTACTCATGAGGCCTGATTTTTTTGAGGCAATGAATAACTTAGGTAATGCATTTAGAGATATAGGTTTTTTTCAAAAAGCGTTAGATTGCTTCGACAGGGCAATTATATGTTCTCCACTCTATGCGGATGCCCATAATAATCGTGGAAATGTACTGCGAGATTTAAATTTACTTGAGCAAGCGCTGCAATCCTATGAAAAAGCACTCGCATTAAGTCCAAACTATGCCCAAGCTCACTATAACTGTGCAAATGTGCTACAAGAACTTAATCAGCTTGATAGTGCTCTCGATGCTTGCGCAAAAGCTATAGCATTAGATAAAAATTATGCCGATGCTTACTGTGTTCAAGGTATTGTGCTTTATAAACTTAATAGACTAGAAGAATCATTGCAGAGCCTAAATTTTGCTTTAACGCTCATGCCCACTCATCCGGATGCAAATTTTAACAAGGCCTTAGTTAATTTAACTCTGGGAAATTTTGAAGATGGCTGGCGTTTATTTGAGTGGCGCTGGAAAACTGGTTTAGCAAAAAAATATCACCGCACTTTTTCCCAGCCGCTATGGCTAGGACAGCACTCTTTGCAAAATAAGACGATATTCATTTATGCCGAACAAGGATTGGGCGATGTGATTCAGTTTTGCCGGTATCTGCCAATTCTTAAGGGTTTGGGGGCTAAAGTGATTATTCAAGTCCCCAATGGGCTAAAGTCCCTGATCGAATCGCTAAATGATGGTAGTGAAGTGTTGTCTTTAGAAGAGCTAGCGGTTGATTTTGATTATCACTGTCCCATCATGAGCTTGCCGTTGGCATTTAAAACTACCCCTTCAACAATCCCTTGCTCTATTCCTTACCTATACCCAAGATCAGCGCAACAATTGTTATGGCAAAGCCAACTTGGTAAACGAGGGCAATTACGAGTAGGTCTGATATGGACAGGTTCTGCCACCCATAAAAATGATCGCAATCGTAGTATTTCTTTGCATGACCTTTGTCCGCTGTTGTCCTTGCCCATTGAATTTCACTCCTTGCAAAAGGAATATAGAGGAGGTGATCAAGAATTATTAAAAAATTTAAGTGGCATTGACCATCATGCGGATCTAAAAGATTTTTCAGATACTGCAGCTTTAATTTCTGCACTAGATTTAGTTATTTCGGTGGATACTTCAGTTGCGCATCTTGCTGGAGCGATGGGCAAGCCTACATGGCTTTTATTGCCATTTTCTGCAGACTACCGCTGGATGACCAAAAGATTAGATAGTCCCTGGTATCCCTCAATGAAACTCTTTCGTCAAACTAGCGCTGGGGAGTGGGCAGATGTTTTGGAGGTGGTGAAAAGTCAGTTAATTCAAATGACTTAAGTTAAAAGGCAAAAATTGAGGTTGCACCTTCTCATAGCCTTTCAAAAAAATCATCAGTGCTGCATCCTATGTATAGCTGCTTATTGCCTTTAGCTTCTCAATAGGGAAGAAATATTTTAGTGCTTCTCGGTATTGAATGGAATGTTATTAATCCAAGCACTCTAAGCGCCCAATCATTTTGCGGGTTGCATTTTCCCATGTCCATTTATCACGCACATCAATTGCAGCGGCTTGACCTAATTCGTATGCATTTTTCGGGTGCTCAAACACCCACCTCATTAAACTTCGTAAGTGTTCATATGAGGGTTGTGCCCATTGAAAACCTTCGTAGTATGGGCATTTTGCTATTGCCGGAATAAGTTGCTCTACCGCCAATGGTAGAGAGTTTTGTTCTGTCATGAATTCTGTTTGTGCACTCCAGTTTGTCGCGATGACTGGTATGCCACAAGCCATTGCTTCGAGGATAGGCATTCCCCAGCCTTCTCCTCTAGTGGGTAAAACGAAGCAGTCTGCCGAACGGTAGAGAGTGCCTAATTCATAGGGCTGTAAAATACGATTTTCAGCAATGACAATCCTTCCGCCATTTGAGCGTAGGCGCAATTTTGAAATCTGCTCTTGTAGGTTGATTGAAGGATCAAAGTTATTGGTTTTACAAATCAGCACTACGTCTTCATGACTGCTAAATTCATCAGAAAAAGCTTGAAGCAATATTTCCGGCGCCTTTCGTTCTCCCCACTCAAAAACTGAGAGAAAGGTATAAATATCTGGAACTTTCCATCCTGTAATTTCGGGGGAGAAGTAGTCTGGATCAACTCCAAGCGGAATAACGGAGATAGGTCGGGTAACCCCAGAATTCTCAAAAGTCGCACGATTAAAGGCGGATGGTACCCAAACCTCATCCATTTGATTGGCCTGTTTTACCCATTCAGCTGGCAGCCCAGTCACCTCAAGCATGGTAAAGCCCACTTTAGTTTTACCGGTATTGCGAGAGAACGCATCACCTTGTGCGTACACCACTTGTATATCAGCCTGACCAAATTTGCGAGCGCTAGCCATGTTCGCAATATAGGAGTCTGAATAGCGCGGTTCTTTTACTGGAAAGACGGTTCCAGGGCCATAAACATATTGATAGGCAACCTTAACGCCTTGACGATCGAGAGATTCAATAAAAGTTTTGGCAGAGCCCGCATATCCTGAGGGAAAATTAATAATGGAATGAAAGTCCACAGAGCCATGTGGGTATCGCTCTTGCTCTAATGTCTGCGCCCATTTCTTTTTAAAGGTTGTTTGACTTTTTAAAAAGATCTTAGAGTGACTGACTTTATTAACCTTAGTGCTGGAGTTTTCGCTATGTAAAACACGTATATTTCCATTGACCATAATGTTAAAACCTGATTTTTTTGCTCTTAAGCAAAAGTCGGTATCTTCAAAGTAGGCAAAAAAATCCTCATCTAGAAGCCCAATTTTATTAAAAACAGTGCTTTGAATATAGACACACGCAAAGACTACGCTCTCGGATGGTGTGATGCCTGAATATTGACCGATATCTTCTTCTCCAGCACCCAATTGCTGCCCCCAGTAAGTATCTGTAGGTAAGTAAGCGCCACAATGTTGAAGACGTCCATTTTCTTGTAATATTTTTACGCCAATAATATGGTGGCTAGGATTTTTTATTGCCTGGTCGAGGAGTTTGTCTAGCCAATTAGCTTCGATTAATTGAACATCATTATTAAGAAGGATGATGTTAGCCTGTGAGTCAGCGCTTTGAATACCTAAATTTACCGCCCTACCATATCCAAGATTGGCTTGATTTTCAATGAGAGTAATTTTGGGAAGCGATCTTAGATAAGCTAGCGTGCCATCAGTACTGGCGTTATCTACTACGATAACTTGTGTCTGTTCTGCGAGGTTATCTAAATTTAAACTATCCAGACACCTTTTGGTGAGTTCTAGTCCATTCCAGGTGAGAATGATGATCGCTAGCTTCATCGGCGCTTAAGATAAATAATGTGATCAGATTGTTGTGCGTTCTCAATGACACAGGCAATATCGCGCATCAGTATTTTTGACTCGAGTTCTCCATTGAGATTATTTGGAATGGGGGTCTCTATACCTTTGATTGAAAAATAAATCTTTCTGATGGGATAAAAAAAAGGGGTCTTTTTGAGTATTTGAACGCACAACATCCTGCACTGTGAGCGTATATTTGGAAGGAAATTAAGTGGCATTGATTATCTTGTTTTGATATTTTTTAGATTATAGAGCGATAAAAATAAAAAAATTAAAGACTGGAAAGAATGGTAAGGCTAAATCTACCGCCACCTAAAGTGTCGATAATTCCAGTGAATCATCTAACTACTTGGATGCCTCAAGACTAGGCTAACTAGTTCTCCAAATATAAAGTAGTTTAATAAAAAATATTTACTATGACTATGAGATTAGGCTGACTATACTTACTTCTTTATGGGCTAGGATTACCTGAATATTTAGATAAATCTCAATAGCAAAGACAATGAATATGTCTGCGTTCAATTAGCTATTGGCGATGAGCATCATGGTAAAATCAAGTCGACAAGGGCCGCTAATCGGGGTATACAAATACCTCCTTTTATTAGAGGGGCATAAGGTTGATCGGGTGGACAGAGGAAATGCTGAGGCGAGGAGTGCGCAGTGAATAGTCTTTGCGGTTTATGGCACTACCGTGGCTTCATTTTGGGAAGTGTACGTAGGGAATTTCAGATCAAGTACCTCAATTCCCTTTTGGGGGCTTGCTGGGCATTTTTAAATCCGTTGGCGATGATCTTGATTTATACCGTGATTTTTTCACAGGTTATGCAGGGTCGTTTACCGGCAAATGACAATCCGCTTAGCTATAGTTTTTATTTGTGCACCGGTATATTGGTTTGGGGTTTATTTTCTGATGTTGTAGGCCGCGCTCAGTCAGTTTTCATTGAATACGCCAATCTATTAAAAAAATTGCAATTCCCTAGAATTTGTTTACCAGTCATTGTTGTTGCTAATGCGCTTTTGCATTTTGTGATTGTGTTTGGTTTGTTTACATTTGTTTTGATCGTTACAAATTCTTTTCCAGGTTGGCCTTATATAGCATTGCTGCCAGTATTGCTGATTCAGTTGTTATTTTCGATTGGCTTGGGAATTGGTTTGGGCGTATTAAATGTATTCTTTCGCGATGTCGGACAATTTTTTGGAATTGGATTGCAGTTGTGGTTTTGGTGCACCCCCATTGTTTATCCTCTAAGTATGTTGCCAGAGAGGGTGCAGCCTTGGTTAATGCTCAATCCTATGGCTAGAATTATTGAGGCAGATCATCAAATCATAGTTGCTGGAGAGTGGCCTAATTGGGGCGACTTGTTGCTTCCCGCATTATTAGCATTACTGGTTTGTTGGTGGGGGATGCGCACATTTAAGACTCACTCAGCAGAAATGGTGGATGAGTTGTAATGGCTGCAATTACCCTCTCTCATGTTGGTAAGGCATATAAGCAATACGCTTCTCGTTGGGGACGCCTATTAGAGTGGCTAGTACCCAGCACAACTGCGCGCCATACCCTTAAGTGGATACTTTCTGATATCAGTTTTGAGGTGGCTCCCGGCGAGGCAGTAGGCATAATTGGGATGAATGGAGCAGGTAAAAGTACTCTTCTGAAGATGATTGTTGGTACGACTATTCCTAGCAAAGGCGCAATTTCTCTAAAAGGTTCTGTGGCAGCACTTTTGGAACTGGGGATGGGCTTTCATCCAGATTGCACGGGACGAGAAAACGCAGTAATGGCAGCACAACTACTCGGATTAGATGCTGAGCAAATTAAAAATTTGATGCCACAAATTCAAGCCTTTGCTGAGATAGGCGAATACTTTGATTTGCCGGTGCGGGTTTACTCCAGCGGAATGCAGGTACGCCTAGCATTTAGCGTAGCAACTGCACGCGCACCCGAAGTGTTGATTATTGATGAGGCGCTATCTGTCGGAGATGCCTATTTTCAACATAAAAGTTTTCAGCGAATACGAGATTTGCGCAAGCAAGGCACTACCCTATTATTGGTTTCGCATGATAAGGTAGCAATCCAGTCTATTTGTGATCGGGTGATTTTGCTCGATCAGGGCTTTGTAGCAATGGAGGGGGAGCCTGAGACAGTCTTTAATTTCTATAATGCACTTATTGCAAGGCATGGCAAAAGTACTGTGCAGCAAACTGTCCTCGCCAATGGTGGAGTGCAAACCACTTCAGGTGATGGGCGCGCCTCCTTAATCGAGGTTAGCCTTCAGAATAGCGTTGGTGAGCATCTTGAAACCGTCGAAGTAGGTCAGGCAGTTAGTCTGCTTTTAACATTAACTTGTCATCAAGAGCTTAAGGATTTAGTAGTAGGCTATGTTATTAAAGATCGTTTTGGACAAGAGATGTTTGGTACTAATACAGCCTATTTAAATTTCCCGTTACGATATGTTCCAGCAGAAAAAATCCTTACTCTAGCTTTTGATTTTGTTGCGCAATTAGGCGAAGGGCACTACTCAATTACTGTGGCACTACATTCTGAGAAATCGCATTTGATCGATAATTATCAGTGGAAAGATTTGGCATTAGTCTTTGCAGTGGTTAATCGATCACATCCTTCCTTTGTAGGATCAGCTTATTTGCCACCGGTCGTGCGATTGGAGTCCTAAATGAAATCAAACTCTTTTTATCGTGAATTCGAAGATCGTTATCGTGGATCACGTGAGCAGATCCTGACACGTTTACAAGTTTATTTGCCTTGGATGAAGGCTGTTTTAGACTCTTTTCCCGGGGGTGAGGTGCTTGATCTAGGCTGCGGTCGTGGAGAGTGGTTGGAATTTTCGCGTACTCAAGGCTTTCGAGTCATGGGAATTGATCAAGATCCTGCGATGCTTGCAGGATGCTCTGCATTGCAATTACCAGTACAGTGTGCTGATGCAATTGCTTATTTGCAAAATGCACCTGCTGATAGCTATGTAGTAGTTTCTGCTTTTCATTTAGTAGAGCATCTTAACTTTGAGCAATTGCAGATTCTTGTGCGTGAAAGTTTAAGGGTTTTAAAGCCAGCCGGCCTATTAATTTTAGAAACGCCCAATCCGGAAAATTTAACAGTGAGTAGTTGTAGTTTTTATTTGGATCCATCACATCTCAAACCCCTGCCGCCGCAATTATTAGCCTTCTTACCCGAGCAAATTGGTTTTTCCAGAGTAAAAATTATGCGCATGCAAGAGCCGCCCTACTTGCATCAAGTCAATCAAAGTATTGGTTTGCAGGAGGTGATAGGAGGCGTAAGTCCAGACTATGCGGTCATTGCGCAAAAAGAGGCCGCTTTAGTTTTGTCCAAGATCTACGACACACTGTTTGCGAGCAATTACGGCTTTAGCTTAGATGATCTGGTTGAGCAGTATGTAATCCATATGGAGAGTCGCTTTGAGGAGCTCAAAGTTGGTATTCGTCAAGCGCAAAATAGTGCCAATCAAGCGCAAAATAGTGCCAATCAAGCGCAAAATAGTGCCAATCAAGCGTTGGCATTTATTGGCGCGCTCAAAGCAACCATGGTGTGGCGAGCTTTAGATCGAGCACGTAAATGGATGGGCAAGAAAAAGCCATGAGTAGCTTAGCGCCAACCTTTTTTTGTATTTAATACCGTGATAACAAATCCAGCCGTTTTTTTATTAAGTACTTATCCAATATCTCAGCCAAGGCATGGGGGTCAGATTCGTTTGGCGCAGATTGCTAGCGTGTATCTCCGGGCTGGTTTTCGGGTGGATAATTTGGCGCTTTATCAGCCCGAGGCTTATAGCAAAGAGCAGTTGGGCGAGCGAGACATAGCATTGGATCGTCATTGTTCTGCAGCATGTTGGGATGGTGAATTTATAGAGCCAATGGCAGATTTTTTATCAGGCGCTTATGCCGCTTCGAATCTGGGCGCCTGGAATGCGATCAAAGAGCGCTTACCCTCGTTAATCGATGTTATTCATGTTGAGCAGCCCTGGCTATGGCCCGTGGC
>Ga0194038_1001229_pt1 | contig 11151 bp, 3 predicted proteins | sample JunL226m_MetaG_FD_148630 | JGI IMG/M metagenome (GOLD analysis project Ga0194038, IMG submission 148630) | Anoxic zone freshwater microbial communities from boreal shield lake in IISD Experimental Lakes Area, Ontario, Canada - Jun2016-L227-6m | ecosystem: Environmental > Aquatic > Freshwater >...
AATTGTGCGACATTACTTCAATTGCTTCGTCGGCGGAGCATGAACGCGCTGTTCCTAGCGGCGCACAAAAGGTACAAAAAGTACCAATCGCTGCTCCTCCTGTCGCCGCTGCAGCAAAAGAAGAAGCAGAAGAAGAAGAAGAAGAAGAAGAAGAAGAAGAAGAAGAAGCAGAAGAAGCAGAAGAAGAAGAAGAAGAAGAAGAAGAAGAAGAAGAAGAAGAAGAAGAAGCAGAAGAAGCAGAAGAAGAAGAAGAAGAAGAAGCAGAAGAAGCAGAAGAAGAAGAAGAAGACGTCGGAGATTTTGATTTACTTGGCGGAGATGGAAGCAATTTGGAAGGTGGTGCATTTGAATCCAACCCCATCTATAAACGACTCAAAAATATGGAACCGATTCTTTTTAAGGATACACCCGGTTATGCTACAAAATGCGGATGGAGTGCAAGGCGGCAGCCAATAATATTAACAAAAGACGAATTGGATAGAATAGACGCAACTGATGCGAAAAATGGACAACCGTCTTATTATGGTTCTCCTCTGAAATACAGCAGCGACAGCACATCTTCCGACGGAAATTCCGACAATTATTACATTTGTCCGCGATATTGGAATGTTCCAGAAGAAAGATCCGTGTCTCAAAAAGAAATAGATGATAACAAACTGCACAATAATATTGTAACGAAGGACGTCGCGTATGATCCTGACAATAAACAAAAATTTATTTTAGATTTAACGTCTCCGCTTGAACATTTAAAGTCGGGGTCGTACAGTCCATATTTACCCGGATTTTTAAAAACTTTGAAAACAAAAAATGGACAATGTTTGCCATGCTGTTTTACAGGCATAAAGGGAAAACAAGGGGGGGATGAATTTAAAAATTATCACTTATTTGGAAAGGAACAAGAAGTTATAAACAAGTGCAAAGCAAATGCGGCAGTTGAAAAAGTTAAAAGTGATAAACCGGAGTCAGATAAATCAAAACAACCGGGACAACCGGGACAAAAAGAACAAGAGGAACAAGAGAAACAAGGGGAACAAGGGGTGCAACAGGAACAAGGGGAACAACAGGAACAACAGGAACAACCGGAACAACCGGAACAACAGGAACAACAAGAGAAACAAAAGCCGGAATCAATGAAACAAAAACAGAAAATGAAAAAATCAAAATCAAATTTATATGTATCAAAACCCGATGCGGCATTCCCTCTTAAACAAAATAATCTTGGCTTCTTGCCCGCTTCACTTCAACTTTTTTTATTTGGAAACGAAAACTACAGCAAAGAATGCAAATCATCCAAAGGCGATTATCTCGTCGATGATAAATTATGCGTTTTAAGAATGGGGGTTGTAGAAGAAAAAGATGCAAATAATAACCAATGTTTCATTTCGTGCATTGCAAATATCTATAATTCTTTAATGGATCTCAAAACCCCATTTTCACCAAACCAGTTCAAACACAAAGTTCTAATCCCGAATTTAAGCTTTGATAATTTCATAATTTATCAAAATGGAACGCTTATTGAAACGTTTAAAAAATTCGAATACATTGACAAAGAACACCTGCTTAGATATCGCAATTCGCTTTTATTTAAAAAGATATTTACCGACGATGCCAACGTTGATGATGTAATTTCTGATGATGAAGATAATAGAGTCGTATTTTTTAAATCATTAATAATGTCTTATGAAAATTTTATAAATTATTTATCAAACGATGAACTTGTAATTGACTATACGTATTTGTGGGATTACATTTGCGATTCAGTCTTGTGGTCAGAATATAAAAAAAATGTAGAACATCGTCAAAAAATTTACCAAGATGGATTAAATTTGGTTATTTTAGAATTAACAGATAACAAAAATGAAGTGAATGTAGTGTGTCCCACAAATCATTATTCTAGTTCTGCTTTTGAATCAAATAAAGTCAGCATTATTATTGTTAAACATGAAAATGACTATGAACCATTATACACATATTTAAACACATCAAAACACATTGTTAGCACCGTGTTATTTTCATCCATTGAATCTTCAAAAATTGATAAAGAACTGAAAACTGCCCTAAAAACTATTCAAACCCACTTTAAAACAACATGCAAGCCGGTTCAGCTAATCAAAACAATTACTCAAAATGAACCTTTTGATTCCATCGTCGCAAGTTTGAAAAATATAAATACGGCTTCGAAACAAATTATACAAGATGCCGATATTAAACAAATCATAGATTATTCTGGAAAAGTTATTGGAATAAATGTTACATTGCACTTATCCATGGGTGGAAACTCGCGCCAGGTGATTGGAAACATATTGTGCAATCCGTCTTCCATAAACTACCGCTATGAAATGGTGTTTATAAATAATTCACCAACCATATGGAACACATACGAGCACACAAGGGAATTTGCATCGCTGATTTATAAAAAAACAAAGGGTGCAATACCCTGCGTTCCAAAGCTTAAAGCAGTAGAAAATGAACGCGTCATTGGAATTATTACAGAAACCAACCAGTTTATGCCTCTGAACAAGTCGGTTCCTTTGAGCAGCGTAAAAGAAGACGGGTTAAAAAAAGTAGAACTCGGTGACAGCTTGAACGTGGATGTTTCAATACTTCCACAAATGAATCGCATGGGATTTATATTCAAAAGAGACGCGTCTAGAACCGATGATGTTGAAAAAATACGACTCGAAACAAATTTTTACAACGCGTTTCGAAATATAATTCGAATCCGGTTGAACAGTTTTGAATTTATGGAAATGCGCAACGCTATCGAATCGCTCATCTATAAACCAACCAAAAAAAATGCAGATGCAACCGGAACTGGAGGAATGAATATAAAACAACAATACAATTTATACATCAAAAAATTAAATGAAATGAAACGCATTTTAATGAAATTGGCTCGTAATCACATCAAATTCAGCGAAATAAGCGCATCAGTGTTAAAGGATGTATACGAAAAAAATACTTCTCTAACCTGCATGGGCAGTAGCAGCGCGGGGGGGTTGTCTTGTAAAAAAACTGCATACTGTTTTACAATAGAATCGGGTAAAGGTGACAGTTCCGTAGACGAATGCGGATTATATATTCCTAACCGCAACCTCATCGATAACTCTGATAATGAACATAAATATTACATTCGACTCGCAGACGAACTCTTGCGATACAGGCGCATTCGAGCATTCATGCTTCATCCTAATAAGTATTTAACATTCGACGCCGTTAATTATAATTTGAAAGATGATGAAATGTTACTTTTTGAACCGGATTTAACAAAATATCTTTCTGAAAATAAACGCGCGGTTGACATGAACGACTACATTAAATACAAGAGTTATTACACAACCGAAGGCGAAGAATTTATCGATGATGATGATGACGGCGAAGAAGAAGAAGAAGAAGAAGAAGAAGAAGAAGAAGAAGAAGAGGGCATCGACGTCGACTAATACACATAATAAATAATAATAACCAATAAACAATTAAGATTTAAATAAAAAATAAAAAAATTATAATTATTTTTTATTTTTAATATTGAATATTCATAACATATTTTGATCACTTGGACGATTAAAATCCCATATCATAATCCGGGTCAACTGAACCGAGATTCGACCCCTGAATCTTATCCAGCGCGCTTTGAATTGTAAGCTTGTTTTTGCTGCACGGATTCAACGGATCTTCAGCCGCAATCTTATCCATGAAACCCTGCATGATCGCTTCTTTTTCTTCCTCCACCGTCTTGTCCGCCGGCGCAACTTGCCCCATCTTCATAATCTGGTTAATGTCCAACATCACCTTGAACGCGTTTGTTCCATAAAATCCTTCTTGACCGCACATGACATTCGCAGAAATACCGCGCATCTGGTCAAGCTCCGCATGCCGCGCCGCTTTCAGAAACATCTCCGGCGTTTCCTCAAATGACGCTTTTGCAATCGGACCAATATCATCATTATTAATTCCGTGTCGAAATATAGAAATCAAATTTGAACTAGATGTCATTCGATCGCACAGTAAACTAATGTGATGATGATTAATATACGTGGTATCAAATGCTTCATACAGCTCATTGAACAGCGCCTGCCTCGCAGCCTCAATTCCAAGCACGCGGTTGATCTCTTGAATGTCATTGCTAATCGTGCGCCGAGTATCAATATTTTGCAATGAAAGAATCTCCATAAAATTAGACCCGGTCGTATCTAGTACCCACGTCTCCTTCTTTCGAAACGTGTTGTTCTCCTTTGCAACCATGTCGACAACTTTGCGCGCCAGCACCGTTCGAATCCCCTTGAGCCCCCTCAATATAATATTCTTCATCAGCGCATCCTGAAACGTTTTCAGCTGGTAGATTTTATCCGTCTGGTCCAGCGTCTTCGGATCCTTCTCCTTCTTCTGAAAATCTAAACGAATCCGAAACACCAAATTGTCGCTGTTATAATCAGAATAAATGCACGACACTTCACTCTTGTCATTCTTCGAATAAACCGCTTTGATCGCAAAATGCACATCGTCCATCGTTACCCGCTTCTCATACATGGACTCGCGGTCCATCTCCATTCGCAATATCCACTTGGACCGCTCCCGCTCGCATTCCGTCTCGTCTTCTCCACCAACATCCTTCAACATTTTCTGAAACTCCGCATACTGCGCCAAAAATCCACTGTCTGCGGGTATCTTTGTCTCGCTCGGCGAATCGCTCGGGTCAAAGCATATCTCAACACTCTTCACTATGTCTTCCAATCGCGTCAACTCTATCGTGGGTATCAAATCGGCGGCTGCATCCTTGTTCGACTCATCACTCGGCTTTAAATAAATGGTGGTCGAAGGATTCTTAGTATTCTCCGACAACGACAGCAGCTCCTCAATGCGCGGAAGACCACGAGTAACTTGTGACTTGGAAGAGTGTCCAGCTAAATGAAAAGTGTTTAGGGTAAGCTGTGTTGTAGGTTCACCAATGCTCTGAGCAGCAATCATGCCAACCATTTCACCCGGCGCGACAATTGCGCGCTTGTACATGAGAACCATCATTTCTGCCAAAGCCACAATCGCTTTCCGGTTGAACCGTTTCACCATGAGCAAATCGCGCGGTGTGAGCGAGTAATAATACATGACTTTGAAGAGCTCGGTGGGCGGCGCATACTGCAGCTGTTCGAAACGCGCGTACGTTTCTTCGAGCAGAATAAATGTTTCCAGAGGCGTAATGTCAACTTCAGAATTTTTATTTATTTTTTGCATGCCCGCCACGTTGGCAACAATGTGTGAAAACGACAATGGCAAATACGCGTCCGTTGTGTTTTTATTCTTGAATACTTTTACGACAATCTCCTCGCGAGTTTTCATCAAATATTCAGTATATTTTTTGGATTTTTCATCGCAAAGTTTTTGCTGCTTCTTCATGCGACTAAATGCAGTCTTTGAAAACACGGCTTTGAGTTCGCTCGTTGTTTCAGAGTCTCCGCCGACCGGTACGTAAAAGTGGGCATAGATTTCATCCGGCGTCATTGCGATAAAGTTCATATTAGAGTGTTCAATTTTCACGGTGTCGATGCCGTCTTCGCCATAACTAAACTGAACAATTCGATTCTTGTTGTTTCGAACCGTCATATCATATTCAACCTTGATATCCTCCATACCTTTAATCAAGCGGCGCTGAATATATCCTGTTTGCGACGTTTTAACGGCGGTGTCAATCAGACCAACACGACCACCCATGGCGTGAAAGAACACCTCCGACGGCGTGAGTCCAGCAATAAACGAGTTTTCAACGAATCCTCGAGCCGCAGGGCTGTCATCGTATTTAGAATAGTGCGGCAGCGTTCGGCTGTCAAAACCGTAAGGCACGCGCTTACCGTCAATGGTTTGCTGACCGACCAAACAAATCATCTGGGCAATATTCACCTTGCTACCCTTTGACCCGGCATTTACCATGGTAATGAATCGGTTCGTCTTGCTCAAACTTTTGAGACCAATGTCACCCGCTTCACCGTTTGCCTTGTTCAAGATGTTGGTAACGAGCAATTCGAATTCTTCCTCATTGGTTCTTCCGGATTTGTTTTCAAAGGTGCCAATGTGAATGTTGTCAATAATTGTCTTCACCTCGAGTTTCTTGGTTTTAATGGAGTCGATAATTTTCTCGGTTGTTTTCTTATCGGAAATTAAATCGCTGATTCCCACACTGTATGCAGACGTCTTCATGTATTCCGTAATAATATTTTGCAAGTCATCGATGAAATTTGCAGATGCCATGTTTCCAAAGTCGTTGCATATGCGCTGAATCATGCCATTTGTGCTTGAAGCCAAAACGCCGCTGTCAATGTGACCGCGCAAAATTTCTCCATCGCGAATTTCTAGAACGTTATTCGAAGTCGCATAATCGTCGCTGTCTCCAAATTGTTTGGTTTTATATTTCATGCTAAGCGGCGGAAGAATCTGCGACAGAATTTCAAAATTGGTAATCTTCTTGGTAGGGTCGCTGAAAAGCGAAGCGTCGACATTTTTATATCCCATTAGAAGATTCATGGCTGCGCGCGCATCAAATGCGGCAATGCCGCTTCTGGTAAATTGGTAGATTCCCAGCAACGAATCTTGAAAAATACCGATAATCGAATTATTCTTTGCAGGACTTATGATTTGATACGGAACTGCTGCAAGCCCCTTAAGCTCGGCTTCGGCTTCATCATCTTGCGGCATGTGCAAATTCATTTCATCACCATCAAAATCGGCATTGTACGGTTTGGTATCACCAATATTCATTCGAAAGGTGTCTCCCTGTTGCATAATTCTCGCAATGTGACACATCATGCTCATTCTGTGAAGCGTCGGCTGGCGATTAAATAGAACGCCGTCTCCGTCCATCATGTGACGGTGCACCACATCGCCATTTTCAAGAACGACCGTAGTTCTATCCATGTATCGCAGCGAAATATCGCCACCCGTTTTTTTCTCAAGAATATTCGCACCAGGATACACATCTGGACCGTTTAGAACCAGCTGCTGAAGGAAATCGCGATTGCGATTATTTACAACAATCGGTTTTGTAATATTCATTGCAATTTTCTTCGGCACGCCGAGCTCGCGAATCGACAAATTAGGGTCGGGTGTAATGACAGACCTGGCTGAAAAATCAACGCGCTTCCCCATCAAATTTCCTCTTACGCGACCACCCTTTCCATTAAGACGCTCTTTAATTGATTTCAGCGGACGCCCGGACCGCTGTGCCACCGGCGCGCAAGACGGAATATTATTATCCACTTGCGTGGCAATAAAGTATTGCAACAAACTTTGCCAATCGTCGATAATTGCAGAATTTACCGATGGCTCGTTCATTTTCTCAAGAAGCGTCTTGTTCGCTTTAATAATATTCACAATTGTATGACTAATATCATCCTCGCTCCGCTGATTTCCATCCATTTTAATCGACGGGCGAACAGCGGGTGGCGGAATCGCCAGCACTTGACAAATGAACCAATCCGGTCTTGAAAATTGCGGACTAAATCCCATAAATGCAACATCTTGATCAGATATCCTCCTAAATATTTTCAACACGACTTCTGGAGTCATTTTCATATTCAATTTCTCTTTTGTTCCATCAGCGCCTTCTTCTGCATCACCATCCCATTCTGCAAAAAGAGTAGCCAAGTTCTCCTTTTTAATTTTTTTGGGAACGAGACAGCCACATCCGTCGTGGGTGTCGTCGCCACATCTTTTAACTTTGCTCGCTAAATGATGCACGTAATTCCATCGTTCATACGCCTTCATCTCCATGCATTCTTTATTTGTTTCTTTATTTATAAGCAGTTTGCTGCATTTTATGCAGACGCATTTTAGCAACTTAATTATTGTTGGAAGATATTGATAATAAAATACGGGTTTTGCCAATTCAATGTGTCCGAAATAACCTGGAGTTCTAATATAATCTAAACCGTCCGTCGGACATTTGAGTCCTGGTTCTAAAACGCCCAATCGTGGATCAAACATTCCGCCGATCACCGGAATATTATTTGAATATGTGTCTCTGCTTGTAATTTCTGCAACCGAGCATTTGCGAATTTCTTCCGGCGAAAGCACACTAAATTGAATTCCAACGATTTTAGAAACTGTTTTTTTTGTCCAATTCGGTGTTGTCATTCTAGCAACGAGGCTACTATTTTCTATATTATTATGTCTATATTGTTTTATTCAATTTTTTATTTATTATATTATTTATTATCTAATAAATAGTATAATAATTAAAGAATATTTTATTACTGAACAAAAGAAATGAACTGATGTTCAAATATAAATGTCAAGGGTACCTTTGGACATTAAAAATGCCGATTTATACTTTAAAAATATTACAACATAAATTTTCAAAAATAGTAGAATCTGCTTGAGGTGTTGCTATATTATATATATCAATTTTCTCTGAATTACTTTTATACAGATCAGTTGAATTAAAACATTTACCACACACCAAAATTACAATTATTTTATATTTTAACTGTGGATACTTATTTTGAAGAATTATATCTAATTTTTCAGCATCATCAATATCATTTATAATATTAGAATATTTTCCATTATGTTCGTAATGGTGATGACAAGCATGTCCTTTTCTACAAAATATAATGTCTTCGTTACTTGTTTCTAGAATATTAATTAATCTTTTACATCTTCTAATATATTTTTCTTTATCTTGATTTAGTAAATTACTATTTTCAAAATCGTGGTGAAAATATATATCGTATTTATTAATTCTGTTATTTAATGGTTCTGTAAAAAAATTGAAATTATCATCTAAACACTTAGATACACCATTATATGCAACAGTCCAATCAAATGGAAATGATAGATTTCGTAAATTTTTTTTTTTTAAAAAATCTGCTATTCCACAATCTACGCCTATTGGTATATACATTTACATAAATATATACATAAATATATTTATGTATACGCATTCTGGGCATTTAATTTCAAAAGGTGCTGGTGGTAGAAAAAAAAATAAATAAAAGAAATAAAATAAATAAAAGAAATAAAATAAATCAAAGAAACGCAATTATTATGTCTATATTGTTTTGTTTTTATTCAATTTTATAATTATTTTATTAAAAATATAATAATTATAAAATAATTGTATATAATAATAAATAAAAATAGTTAATAAATGAAATTAAAAAAACGGTCGACACAAAAACGACAACGTTTATTAAAAAGAGGTTTAAAGAATTCTATTCTTCAACATGGTGGAGGTTTTATGGATATGATGACTTCATTGGAGGAAACAACGGAGGGGCAGAGCTATACTTCTATGTCTGTTCATTCAACTAAACCATTAATCGTAATTGGAAATAATACGGGAGAATTGATTTTATGGAAAATAGATACTGAATCGGCGCCAAAAAAGCTGGCAGTTTTAATCGGTTTACCGAGCGCCGCCAAGTTCACAGAATTTCATAAAACTCTTCCATTTATAGCAGCAGGGTGTTCTGGTAAAGTATTAATGTGGATATACCAAAAAGAAGAAGGTCAAGAGGATGTTGTTCAACAACTTCAACCATCACATACCGTTTTTAGTTTGAAAAGTGAAGATGATCTTAAACGTGAAATTGGTGAAGTGGAAACAAATTTGGAAGAGATGGCAAACTTAAACAAAGTTACAGATGGCGAAATTGGTAAATTGCAGGGTAGTAATGAAACCACGACAGTTAGAAGAAGAGATCAGCTATATAAAGAATATAGAATTAAAGAAGGTGAGATAAAAAAAAACCAAAGTGCTTTAAAAAACCTAAAAATTGAATTAGAAAATTTAAAACAAAACCTTCAAAATGAAGTTTCGTGTATTGCGTTTCATCCAAACAAACCATACATTGCAGTTGGTCTAAATAATAAAACTACAAATGTTAGTAGTAGATTTGTTATGTATACATTTGACCCTGAATCCGAATCCATTAAAGCATTATATGATATTATTCCGGATAGTTATAGTAGTCCACGCAACGATGTTAACGTTTTAATGGCATCATTTGGTAGTGATGGAAATATGTTTGCCTATACAACATGTCATCGTTCTAATGGTAGTCCTGGTGTTTTAAGAGTACAGAATTTTTATACTGATAATCAGGAGTTAGAAACCTCTGAAAAGAGTGTTTATGAAATACCCGGACACAGTGTAACATGTATTACACCTTATAAATCAATTCCAGAATATCACATGACACATGGTTTTCTTATTGGATGTGATGATGGTTCTATGAGATTAATAGACGTAATAACAGCGAAACCAAATTGGAGAGGTGCAAAAGTAAGAGTAGTAGAATTCAAAAGTGTAAATGAATGGAATAGTGGAAGAGATAAGATAAATTGTCTTGCCATTCATCCATTATTTCCTTTGTTTGCAAGTGTATCGCGCGATGCTAAACTATGGGAGTTTGGAAGTCATGAAGAGCTTAAAACTTTACCTTTACAACCCGCATCTCCTTTATTGTGTGTCGGATTTAATGACAAGTTTTTGGCACTATGTGGTTCTGGTGACGTACGTGTTTATAGTTGTAACTCTGATGACTATCGTGGTTACGAGGAAAAAAAAGAAGCAGAATTGCAAAGTGGACAAAAAATTAATGATTTTATCACCGATTTAAAGTTATTAGATCGACAAGGAGACGACTGTTCTATATGCGGCGTTAGAATGAATGACCCATCAAAACAATCGGCAATAAGATCTGGACCTGAAGAAACTCAAGAAGGATATTTAACATGTGGACACAAATTTCATACAAAGTGTATTAAAAGGTGGATTCAAGAAGGAAAAACAACATGTCCTTTATGTAGAGACCAAGTTCGTTTGGAAGTATTAACACCACACAAATACATGAAATATAGACAATCTCTACAGCATCAACGAGCAACAGAAGGGGCAGGTTCTGTTGGTAAAACTATAAGTCATCGTTTTAATCGTGTTTTGGGTTATGATGAAGGTGCTGTTGCCGCCCCCGCTGCGCCCGAACTTGAACAAGCAGAACTCTCGTCGTCGCGGGATCAATCTGGTGCTGGTGGTAGAAAAAAAAATAAATCAAAGAAATCAAAAAAATCAAAAAAGTCAAAGAAACGCAATTACTATTCAAAAAAAAATAAAAAATAAATGATAAATGAATTCCCAACAATTACGAAATATTAGCTATATCA
>Ga0194038_1001231_pt1 | contig 11146 bp, 9 predicted proteins | sample JunL226m_MetaG_FD_148630 | JGI IMG/M metagenome (GOLD analysis project Ga0194038, IMG submission 148630) | Anoxic zone freshwater microbial communities from boreal shield lake in IISD Experimental Lakes Area, Ontario, Canada - Jun2016-L227-6m | ecosystem: Environmental > Aquatic > Freshwater >...
CTCGTGGGGGTGTTCTCGTGGGGGTGTTCTCGCGGGGATGTTCCTGTCTGACCGGCCGGTGATGGAGCTCGGCGGTCCGCGACTGGCTTACTGTCAAAGCCGTGAGTCAGCTGTCGTTCTTCTCCGCCGAGTCGGTGCCGCCCGCGGTCACCGATCTCACCGGGGTGCTTGCGGCAGCCGGCCAGGTGGTGACGGTCGGAACCGGCGCGAGGCTGTCTGTCGTGGTGGAGAGTCTGTGGCGGGCGACCGCACTGGCCGAGATGATCACCGCCGCCGGTCTGCAGGCCGAGATCACCCGGACCGAGGAGGACACCCCGCTGGTGCGCACCGCGGTCGAACCGGCGCTGCTGACCATGGCCGCACAGTGGACCCGGGGCGCGGTCAAGACGGTACCGCCGCAGTGGCTGCCGGGACCCCGCGAGCTCAGGTCCTGGACGCTGGCCTCCGGGCACCCCGAGGCTGACCGCTACCTGCTGGGTCTGGACCCGCATGCACCCGACACCCACTCGCCGCTGGCGTCGGCTCTCATGCGGGTCGGGATAGCCCCCACTCTGATCGGGACCAGAGGCGCCCGCCCGGCTCTGCGCATCAGTGGCCGCCGGCGACTATTGCGCCTGGTAGAGAACGTGGGGGAACCACCGGAGGACCCCGAGGCGTTGGCCTCCTGGCCGCGGGTCTGATCGGCGGGCCGCGGAGAGCCGGTTTGCATCGGCGGCTGTCGTGGTGCCACATTGTGAACAGTCCCGGGACGGAAGACCCCGTGGAAACCCCGTAGAACCATAGAAAGAGTGGAGCGTAAGCGCAGGTGGCTGGCGACGATCGAACCGGTTCTCCCGGCGGCGGCCGGCGGCTCGTCATCGTCGAGTCGCCCACCAAGGCGCGTAAAATCGCCGGTTACCTGGGACCCGGCTACATCGTGGAGTCCTCCCGCGGCCACATCCGGGATCTGCCCAAGGGTGCTGCTGATGTGCCCGCGAAGTACAAGAAGGAGAAGTGGGCGCGCACCGGGGTCGACGTCGACAACGACTTCGAGCCGCTCTACGTGGTCAGCCCGGATAAGAAGGCCGTCGTCGCCGAACTCAAGAGCCTGCTCAGGGGGGTCGACGAGCTCTACCTCGCCACCGACGGTGACCGCGAGGGCGAGGCGATCGCCTGGCACCTGCTCGAGACGCTCAAACCGTCGGTGCCGGTGCGCCGGATGGTGTTCCACGAGATCACCGAGCCCGCCATCCGCGAGGCCGCGGCCAACCCGCGCGAACTCGACACCGACCTGGTAGACGCCCAGGAGACCCGGCGCATCCTGGACCGTCTCTACGGCTACGAGATCAGTCCGGTGCTGTGGAAGAAGGTGGGGCCGCGGCTGTCCGCCGGCCGGGTGCAGTCCGTGGCGACCCGGATCATCGTTCAGCGCGAACGCGAGCGCATGGCCTTCCGCAGCGCGGCCTACTGGGACATCCTCGCCGAGCTGGATGCGAGCGTGTCCGACCCCGGAGCCAGCCCGCCGCGCTTCACCGCTCGGCTGATCAACGTCGACGGCAAGCGCGTCGCGGCCGGACGGGACTTCGACTCGGTCGGCGCGGTGAAGAAGCCCGACGAGGTCCTGGTGCTCGACGAGGCCGCCGCCACCGGCCTTGCCGAAGGCCTGCGTGGTGCGGCGCTGACGGTGGCCTCGGTGGAGGAGAAGCCCTACACCCGCCGCCCGTATCCGCCGTTCATGACCTCCACCCTGCAGCAGGAGGCCGGCCGCAAACTGCGTTTCAGCGCCGAGCGCACCATGAGCGTCGCTCAGAAGCTTTACGAGAACGGCTACATCACCTATATGCGCACCGACTCGACCACGTTGTCGCAGTCGGCCATCAACGCGGCGCGCAACCAGGCCGGCCAGCTCTACGGCGAGGAGTATCTGCATCCCTCACCGCGCCAGTACACGCGCAAGGTGAAGAACGCCCAGGAGGCCCATGAGGCGATCCGGCCGGCTGGCGACACGTTCGCGACGCCGGGAGCGCTGCGCGCTGAGCTCGACACCGACGGCTACCGGCTCTACGAGCTGATCTGGCAGCGCACCGTCGCCTCACAGATGGCCGACGCCCGGGGCACGACGCTCAGCCTTCGGATCACCGGAACCGAGCCGGACGGTCGTGAGGTCACCTTCAGCGCCAGCGGCCGGACCATCACCTTCCCCGGATTCATGAAGGCCTACGTCGAGACCGTCGACGAACTCGTAGGCGGTGAGGCCGATGATGCCGAGAGCCGGCTTCCGCAGCTTCGCCAGGGTCAGCGGGTGGACGCCGTCAGTCTGAACCCGGACGGGCACGCCACGACTCCGCCCGCCCGCTACACCGAGGCGTCGTTGATCAAAGCCCTTGAGGATCTCGGAATCGGCCGCCCCTCAACGTATTCCTCGATCATCAAGACCATCCAGGACCGCGGCTATGTTCACAAGCGCGGCAGTGCGCTGGTGCCGTGCTGGGTGGCGTTCGCCGTCACGGGCTTGCTCGAGCAGCATTTCGCGCGGTTGGTCGACTACGACTTCACCGCCGCGATGGAGGACGAACTCGACGAGATCGCCTCCGGGCATGAGCGTCGCACCAACTGGCTGCACAACTTCTACTTCGGTGGCGAGCACGGTGTTCCGCACTCGATCGCTCGCGCCGGCGGACTGAAGAAACTCGTGGGCATCAACCTTGAAGGCATCGATGCCCGCGGCGTCAACTCCATCTACATGTTCGACGACGAACACGGCCGCCCGATTTATGTGCGCGTCGGCAAGAACGGGCCCTACCTCGAGCGGATGGTCACCGGCGAGGACGGCGAGCCGACACCTCAGCGGGCCAACCTCAGCGACGAGATCACACCCGACGAACTGACTCTGGAATTGGCCGAGACCCTCTTCGCCACCCCGCAGGAGGGCAGGGTTCTCGGCGTCGACCCGGAGACCGGGCACGAGATCATCGCGCGCGACGGCCGTTACGGCCCCTATGTCACCGAGGCGCTGCCGCCCCCACCGGACGACGAGGACGGGGTGGGCGCCAAGAAGAGCAAGAAGCCGACCGGGCCGAAGCCGCGTACCGGATCGCTGCTCAAGTCGATGGATCTGCGGACGGTGACACTGGAGGATGCGCTGCGACTGCTGTCGCTTCCGCGGGTCGTCGGCGTCGATCCGGCCAGCGGTGAGGAGATCACCGCACAGAACGGTCGCTACGGTCCCTATCTCAAGCGCGGCACCGACTCGCGCTCGCTGGCCACCGAGGATCAGATCTTCGACATCACCCTCGACGAGGCGCTGAGGATCTACGCCGAGCCGAAGCGTCGTGGCCGCACCGGTGCGGCTGCGCCGCCGCTTCGTGAACTCGGTGCGGATTCGGCCACGGGCAAGCCGATGGTGGTCAAGGACGGGCGGTTCGGGCCCTACGTCACCGACGGCGAAACCAACGCCAGCCTGCGCAAGGGCGATGACGTCATGAGCATCACCGACGAGCGTGCCTCGGAATTGCTGGCCGACCGCCGCGCCCGCGGACCGGTCAAGAAGGTGGCCCGGAAAGCCGCGAAGAAGACCGCGAAGAAAGCCCCGGCCAAGAAGGCCGCGAAAAAAGCCGCCGCCAAAAAGGTCTGACGGCTCCGCGCCGGGCGTCAGAACCGCAGCGCCACCCCGATCAGTGCCGCCACTCCGAGGGTGGCGATGAAGACCGCCATGACCCCGGAGATGGAATACGACGCGGTGGTGTCGAACTCCTTCCGCAGCTCGCGCAGTGCCTGGCGATGCTGCAGCCACGCCAAGGCCAGGGCGATGAGTCCGGCTCCGATGAGCACGAGAGCGAAAATCTTCGGACTCACCAGCGGTTCGCGCAACTGCGACGCGGTGGTCAGGTACTCCATGAACTGGAAGATGCCGAATCCGAAGGCGATCATCGAGGTAGAGGTGCGGATCCAGGCCATCAGGGTGCGCTCCAGTGCCAGCCGGTTACGGTCGGCTGCCAGTCGTGTGTTGGCATCCAGCGTCACTGTGACATCTCCGAAAGTTTCTCGGGCACAGCCAGATTCACCGGCCGAGCGAGTTGGGTCGGAGCCGATCGACCTCGCAACTCCACGATCTCGCCAACGTCCCAGCACAGAGCCTCGGAATCCAGTGCGCTGCTGACGGCGATCGCAGAAGCGAGCACATGGCCCTCCTCGAGCTTGGCCAACTCAGTGAGCCGTGCTGCCTCGTTGACCGGATCGCCGATCACCGTGTACTCGAATCGGGCCTGCGCGCCGATGTGTCCGGCGATCGCGCGGCCAGATGACACACCGATACCGAAATCGACCTGTCCCAGGACCGATACGAGCTCGTCGTGCAACTCCCGGGACGCGGCGAGCGCGGCACCGGAGGCATCCGGATGCTCGATGGGGGCCCCGAAGATGCAGAGAGCCGCATCGCCCTGGAACTTGTTGACGAAGCCGCCGTGCTTCGGAACGGTGTCGACCACCACCCGGAAGAACTCGTTGAGCAGTCCCACCACCTCGGCCGGCGGGCGGCTGGCGGCCAGCTGGGTGGAGCCGACCAGATCGACGAAGAGCACGGCGACGTCGCGCTCCTGTCCGCCGAGTTCGGTACCCCGCTCCAATGCCCGGCGGGCGACGTCCTCGCCGACGTAGCGGCCGAAGAGGTCGCGCATGCGCTGACGCTCGGAGAGCTCGCGCACCATGTCGTTGAAGCCGGATTGCAGCAGCCCCAGTTCGCTTGCGTCATAGATCTGCATGTGCGCGTTGTAGTTCCCGCGCTGAACCTCCCCGAGAGCCCAGCGCAGCTGCCGAAGCGGATCGGAGATCGCCATCGCCGACAGGACGTTGCCGGCCAGACCGATCAGAAGCGCCGCGATCGCCATCAGCAGGATGGGTGCGAACAGACTGTCGGGGGAGGAGTCGAGCACCGAGAGCTTGCTGCCCATGATGGAGAGGATGATCATCAGCAGCGGGACACCCGTGGACAGCACCCATGCCAGCACGAGGCGCAGAACCACGCCCGGCCGCCGGAAGTTCTCCGGAATCCCGCCGCGCAGCGCGGCCACCGCCACCGGGCGCAGCACCCGTTCGGATTGCAGATAGCCGATGATCGCGGTCGCGGTGGCGCCCAGCAGCGTCGCGACCGCCAGCACCGGTGCCGCGTGGCTGGCGACCGGCCAGCTGGCGCCGATGAACACCACGGCGCCGAGCAGCCACATGGTCATGCTGATCATCGAGCGGTAGGCGGGCATCCGCAGCGCCCGCAACCGCGCCTGCTCGGTGGCGGCCGGGTCTGCTTCGGTCAGCAGCGCGTCACGCCGTTGCCAGCGGAACACCGGCCGCAACAGCGTGAAGCTGATCGAGGCGCCGACGACGAATGACAGCACCAGGTAGCCGAGGAAGATCGCCAGGTTGACGGTGGGCAGATCCTGAAGTTTGACCCGGTCTGTCGGCGGCAGACCGAACCGCAGGAAACCGAGCACCAGCAATGCGCCGATGATGTCGGCCTGCAGCAGTCCGAGGGAGAACACCGGCCACGGGGTGCGCGCCAGCCAGCGGACGAAGTCGCGTACCCGCCCGCGCCGGTCCCGCGCGTTGGTCACCAGTCCACCGTAGCCGTCCTGAGGTGTGTGTCGTCCTCGAGCACTAGTGTTTGCAGGCGATGTCCGGGGTTTTCACGCGGTTGGTCGGCCAGAGCGCAGTCGAGGCCGAACTGGTCGCCGCCGCAGCGGCGGCCCGGGGTGATTTAGCTCACCCGGCTGCGGGGTCGATGACCCATGCCTGGCTCGTCACCGGCCCACCCGGTTCCGGCCGCTCGATCGCCGCGCAGTGTTTCGCGGCCGCCCTGCAGTGCATCGGCGAGGGCACACCCGGGTGCGGGGAGTGCCGCGCGTGCACCACGGCGATGGCCGGCACGCATGCCGACATCCGCCGCATCGTCCCCGAGGGCTTGTCCATCGGAGTGGACGAGATGCGCGCCATCGTGGCGACCGCCTCGCGCCGTCCGAGCACCGGCCGCTGGCAGATCGTCGTCATCGAGGACGCCGACAGGCTCACCGAGGGCGCGGCCAATGCGCTGCTGAAGGTGGTCGAGGAACCGCCGCCGTCGACGGTGTTCCTGTTGTGCGCACCGTCGGTGGACCCCGACGACATCGCGATCACCCTGCGTTCGCGGTGTCGGCACGTCGCGCTGGTGACGCCTACGGCGGCGGCCATCGCCCAGGTCCTGATGGAGCGCGACGGACTCGCCGAGTCCGAGGCGCATCTTGCCGCGGCGGTCAGCGGCGGACATGTCGGCCGCGCCCGTCGGCTGGCCACCGATCCGGAGGCGCAGTCGCGCCGATCCCGTGCGCTGGGTCTGGCACGTGACGCGGCGACACCCAGTCGGGCGTACGCCGCCGCCGAGGAACTCGTCGCCGCCGCCGAGGCCGAAGCGCTGGCGCTCAACGAGGGCCGCGACGAGGCCGAGAGCGAGGAGTTGCGCACCGCCCTCGGTGGCGGCGGCACCGGCAAGGGTGCGGCGGGTGCCCTTCGCGGATCGGCCGGCGCGCTCAAGGAACTGGAGAAACGGCAGAAGTCACGGAAGACCCGCGCCTCCCGCGACGCACTGGATCGCGCGCTGATCGATCTCGGCGGTTACTTCCGCGATGCGCTCATGGTGGCCAGCGGGGCGCCGATGGTCACGCCCAACCACCCGGACATGGCGGAGAAGGTGGCGTCGATGGCCGCGCACGCGTCGCCCGACCGGCTGCTGAGGTGTATCGAAGCGGTTCTGGTCTGTCGTGAAGCGCTGGCGAGCAACGTCAAACCCAAGTTCGCGGTTGACGCCCTGGTGGCCACGGTGGGACAGGAGCTTCGGTAAGCTCAGCCCTCGGCATCCGGTCATGGTCGGCCTGCCACGCCGCCTTAGCTCAGTCGGTAGAGCGATTCACTCGTAATGAATAGGTCGGGGGTTCGATTCCCCCAGGCGGCTCGATTACCGCAGTTCAGGATGGCAGGACCGGAAAATTGTCAGACCCCGGTGAGAAAATGCGCTCATGCCTGACGCTGCCGACTCTGCCGACTCTGCCGACTCTGATACCGATTCCGTACTGACCGATGATTCCCTACTGACCGATGATCTGGAAGATCCCATCGCCGCCGTTGTCGCGGTGGAGGTCTCCCGCCGATTCATCCAGCTGTGCATGTGCGCCGCGGAGCCGGTCGTCGCCGATCTGCTGCGCCGGGAGTCGATGCTGCGCAAGCCGGGCGGGATCGATCTCGCCGAGCGTCGGATCGCGCAGCGGCTCTACCACCGCTTCGATCCGCAGGTGCTCGCGATCATGCAGGTCTGTGTGCCGCTGGCCCACGCCGAGTTCGCGTTCTCCCGGATGGAGGAGATGTTGCGCGCCCAGCTCGGCGACATCATCAAGACCGCCGCAAGCTACCTTCTCAGCGACGGCCGTGACACCGCCCTGCAGATGATGACGGTGGCGACCACGATGGCCGCCCGCGACGTGCAGGCCGCCACCGCCACCATCATCGCCGACAGTCACCTCACCGAGGACGATCACTAACCCGTCGGGCGCGTCGCCAGATAACCGACCGGACCGGCGGCGACGCAGACCGAGAGTGCGGTCGTCTCGGCTCGGACGTCGATCGCATCGCCGGCGCCGGAGAGCCGGACGAAGACCCGGTTCAGACCGGGCTTGACCCGGACCCGTGCCTGCGGCCCGACCGGCAGCGACATCACCATCGTCCCCTCGCTGTTCGCGAGGTAGTTGACCTCCGCGGTCCACTCGGCCGGCAGCAGCGGACCATCGAGCACCAGCCGGGCCGGAGCGTCGGGCTGAACCAGATACCCGCACTGCGCCCTCGGCCCCGGTGCGATCCGCCGAACCCACGTGACATCGGCGTCCACCACGTGCCCATTGCTGTCGAGCATCCGGAGCAGTTCGGTGGACTGGCTGAATTCAGGCCGGTCGGTGATCAGGGCGAACATGTGGCTGGCCAGGTTCTCCGGCCCGACGACCCGCTGCAGGATCAGCGGATCGACCTCCTGATCGAGCATGGGGGCTGAGGATTGCGACCGCGCCGTGGCCAGACCCGCGACTGCGTTCTGCAGGTAGGCCTTGGTGGGGTTGTCCTGCCAGCTGCTCAGAAAGGTCCGCGTCGAGACCAGGCTGCTGGCGACGAACGCGGTCAGCAGCGTCGCCAGCACGGCGGTGCGGCGTGGGGCGGCGTCCATCCACCGCGATCCCTCGCGGTTTGGAGCGCGCAGTCCGACGGCCGCCAGCAGTGCGAGCACGAAGACCAAGTCGGGCAGGTAGCGCAGGGTCTGGGCGAGTTCGAGGGCCGTGAACGCCGAGGAGCGCATCAGGTAGATCGGAATCTGACATCCGACCGCGTAACCCGCGGCTGTCAGCCAGAGCGCACCGATGCGCTGCTTGCGCAGCAGCGAGATCGTCACCACCACGAACAGTGCCAACCATCCGAGAGCCATCGCCCCGACCGGAGGGACAGCCCACGGTGATGCCGGCGCCCAGCGTTGCCACTGCCACGGCCCGCCCGCCAGACCGGGAACGATGCCGTGGGTTATCGAGCGCGACAACAGATCCCACGTCATCGCAAGATCGTGGCTCCACCGCTGTTGATTCACCACTGCGACGTAGAGCCCCGCCCAGAGTGCGGTCAGGCCCAGCAACGAGGCCCACAGCCGCATCCCGGCCCGCCATACTCCGGCGATCACCCCGCCGCGGCCTTCGACGTGCCAGATCAAGGTGACGATGGTGAATGCGACGAACGGAATGACCGCCGACTTCTCGAAGAAGAGCAGACCGCCCAGGTAGGCGAGCGTCGCGGTGATCGCATAACGCTGTTTGCCGGTGCGGATCAGCAGAACGGCGTCGGCGCACACCCAGGCCAGGGCGGCGAGCATCGGCAGGTAGTTCAGTGCGGCCGCCCACCATGCGAAGGACGGCACCGTCAGCGGTGTGAACAACGCGAAACACAACGGCACCAGCAGGACCGGACGCCGGCCGAGGATCACCCACAGCGCGCGCAGCAGAGCCAGCGACGCCAGCAGTTGCAGCACCAGCATGCTCACCGCCGGCCAGAGCCACACCAGCGGTGCGGCGCGGGTGATGACGCCGCTGAGCAGGAACGCCGCCGGCATGACGTGTCCGTCGTGATCGGTGAACAGATTCCCCGGCGAGAGCAGCGGCCGGGTGCCCGCCCTGCCGACCAGAATCAGATCGTCCCAGTAGAAGTAGCCACCGAACGCCAACCCCGCGCGAACGGCGAGTTGCAGGCCGATCAGCGCCAGTGCCGCCACGGCCACCGGGGGCACACGCCGGGAGGCATCGGACATCGCCACGACTGTACGGCGAAGCGCGGAAGGCTTCCCGCGGGGTCGACCTCGGTATGGTTCTACAAATGCGCGCACTGGTCACCGGCGCTGCGGGGTTCATCGGCTCGACGCTGGTGGACCGTCTGCTGGCCGACGGTCACACCGTCATCGGCGTGGACGACCTCAGCAACGGACGGTTGGGGAACCTCGACGGCGCGCGCGCCGAGAACCGGTTCGACTTCATCGAGGCCGACATCGTCACCGCCGACCTCCTCGGCATTCTCGCCGGCGCCCGGCCCGAGGTGGTGTTTCACCTCGCGGCTCAGATCGACGTCCGGCGGTCGGTGGCCGATCCGGAACTCGACGCGACCGTGAACGCCGTGGGCACCGTCAGGCTCGCGGAGGCCGCGCGGCGGGTGCACGTCGCCAGGATCGTCAACACCTCCTCCGGGGGGTCCATCTACGGCGTTCCCGACGTCCGCCCCACCCCGGAGAGCGCCCCGGTCGATCCGGCCTCGCCGTACGCCGCCAGCAAGGTCGCCGCTGAGGTGTACCTCAACAGCTTCCGCCACCTCTACGGCCTGGACTGTGCTCACATCGCTCCGGCGAATGTCTATGGGCCGCGGCAGGATCCACATGGTGAGGCAGGTGTGGTAGCGATCTTCGCCCAGGCCATGCTGGGCGGAGACCCGACCACGGTGTTCGGAGACGGCGGCAACACCCGGGATTACGTCTATGTCGATGACGTCGTTCAGGCGTTCGTCTCCGTCGCGCACGCCGACGGTGGCGGCCGGCGATTCAACATCGGCACCGGTGTGCAGACCAGCGACCGCGATCTGCATTCCCTCGTAGCCGCGGCCGTCGGCATCTCCGACCGGCCGCGGTTCGCCCCCGCGCGCCTGGGCGATATCCGGCACTCGTGTCTTGATGCCGCCGCGGCGCGGGCTGCACTCGGCTGGCGGCCTACCGTCACCCTTGACGAGGGCGTGCGCCGGACAGTGGAGTACTTCCGATCACGTCAGTGATCCGGCGTGCGCGCCGTCTGCAGTGCCACTGCGCGCGCCAAACGCGCGTACTTCAACTCCATATCCTTGAACCGCAGATACGTGCTAAGCGTCGTGAACACGAACGCGATCATGAGTGCGTAGGACAACAGGTCTGCGCCGCGATCGACCCCCAGCCAGTTGGCGACCACGGTCGTGTCGTCGGGTCGCAGGATCGCGTAGATCGCGGCGATGACGAACAACACGTAGCCGACCTTGACCCACGCCTTGGCCTTGGCGTTGGTTCGCGACCGCAACAGGTAGACCAGCAGTGTGATCACCGCCGCGATCAGCAGCACCTGAATCCAGTTCATCGGCGCAGCCTCCGTCGCAGGAATCCGTCGAAGACGATGTTCACCCCGTTGAGCAGGGGCTGTCCCTTCGACATCGAGTAGTCGGTGTAGAGGATCTCCACGGGCTCTTCAGTGACCCGCCAGCGATTCTCGTCGATCAGTTTGATGAACTCCCCGGCGTGACTCATGCCGCTCATGGTGAGGACGAGGTCGTCGGCGACTTTCCGGTTGAACACGCGCAACCCGTTGTGCGCGTCGGTGAGGCCCAGCCGCCGGCTTGTCGGGCTCAGCCAGGCCGCCGTCCTGAGCACCCACCGCTTCAGCGGGGGTGTCTCGGTGCGCGTGGATCCGGCGAAGCGGGTGCCGATGACGATGTCGACGTCGCCACGGCGTAACCGGTCGAGCATCGTCACGACATCCTTCACGCGGTGCTGACCATCGGCGTCGAAGGTCGCGAAGGCGCTGGCGCCGGGTCGGCTTCGCGCGTACTCCACACCGGT
>Ga0194038_1001233_pt1 | contig 11134 bp, 8 predicted proteins | sample JunL226m_MetaG_FD_148630 | JGI IMG/M metagenome (GOLD analysis project Ga0194038, IMG submission 148630) | Anoxic zone freshwater microbial communities from boreal shield lake in IISD Experimental Lakes Area, Ontario, Canada - Jun2016-L227-6m | ecosystem: Environmental > Aquatic > Freshwater >...
TTGGAGCCATTGGCAAAGTATTCCAGCCATCCGCAAGAATCCACGACATTCATACGCGATCATTCTCGCGTGGTACATCGGTCGCTATCCCTGACAGGAAACCACGCAAGGTATGCGCACTTTCGATCGGCAAATACTCAATGCGGTGCTCAAAGGCCAGCACTTGCAGCCTTTGCCCGGATTCGATGTGGAGCTGCTCACGCACAGCTTGCGGAATAACCACCTGAAACTTTGGAGAAACGGTTACGGTCAGCATAGAAACCCCTAACGTATGTCAATTGCGTGAGCATCGCCAGATCACGACGGGGTGTCAACTACCCCACCACCAACCACCCCGGATGGCCGCTGTCGGCCACACCGACAACGGTCACCACCCCATCAGTGCCATCAATGTCGTCGCCGGGCGGCATGCGCAGGTAGCTTGTGCCCTCCAGATGCAGCCACGTGAACGCAGGGTCGGTTAACGCAGGTGCGCTGGGTGCGCAAGCGTCGGTGCAGCTGCCGGTGATGATGAGTGGCGCGGTCATCGGCGATTAACCGAGCTTGATTGTGTCACCTGCAGGGGCGTGTGGCAGTGCTTCTTGCAGCGCTTTGGCGTAGGCCATCCGTGCGGTTTGCAGGACTGCGGCTTGCGCTTGTAGACGTTGCAGTTCGGCGTCAATGAACTGCAGCATCTGAAGTTGGTTCTTGGCGTTGTCGGACAGTGTGTCAAGTTCGTATTCTTTGTTGTCGATCATGATGATGGGCATTTTGGCTTCCTGAATGGAAAAACCCCACTGCCTTAAGAGCAGCGGGGCTTGAGGGGAGTTACCTACACCCCTTGCCGAGGCTCGGGGTAGGCTTCAAGTTGTCAATGCTTAGTTAACTTGGATGGCACCGTTAGTTGTACTGAACGAGGCGTGGCTGAGGTCAACCAAGCCAGTCAGCTTCACGACCAGATCCGTGCCGTTCACGAAACTAGCGTGCGCTGCGGCAACGTTCTCAATAATGTAAGTGTCACCACCGTACTGGAACCACGAGTCTTGGTGCGCAGCGAGTGCCGAGCTAACTGCCAAGTTCGCATAATCCTGGAACACGGCTGTTCCACCCAATGCGAGCTTGGCGGCCACAAAACTGGTTGCGCCACTCAGCACAATCTTATCACTGACCGCGGCATCCGTGATAGTCGCGTACGAATTCACATTTGCAGAAGCGACGTTTATGTAGAAGGTATCTGCTCCAGCACCACCGGTCAAAGTATCCAAACCGGCGTTGGATGTAATGCTGTCGTTACCAGCACCACCGATCAGGGTGTCCGCCAGCGTAGAGCTAGTATGCGCAGCCAGTGTGTTGGCAGCAGCGCCACCCTTTACGGTTTGCGCCAGAGTGCCAATGGCCGTGTACAACAAACCCCCAGTTGCGCCCGAGGCATCGACCGTCGCCAAAACCGCGTTGGTAGCATCACCAGTCAGGTTCAGATTAGCGTTGCCGGTCACGGTAACCTTCGTGGCGTCAACCGCAACGAGTGTCATCGTATCGGTATTGGTACCGGCGACAACGGACTTGGTTGTGTCGCTGGTAGCGATGTTGATGCTCTCAACCTTGGCGGCAGTTACGCTACCACCTGCCAGGGTACCGGCCTTGGTCAGGGCGATGTTGAAGGTGTCAGTGGTCGGTGTTGTAAAAGCAGCGCTTGAAACAACATATGCGCCACTACCCACGGCAGAGCTGGTCAATGTCAAGGTTCCACCAGAGGTGAATCCGTCCAACGTTAGCACACCGGCGTTAGGTTCTGCTCCAGTCGAAACGGAATTGTAGTTACCCAAAACATCGAGGTGCACGAGTTGTGCTCCCGTACCGCCAGTCAGCGCCAACACTTCGAAGCCGGTTACCTTGCCAGCAAACGTAGCGGAACCGGAGGCTGTCACTGCGTCAGCCGCAACCATCGTAATGGTATCGGATCCCAAACCACCATCGACTACGGCGGTAATAGCTGGAGTGCCAGATGCAAGCGTCAGGACGTCATTACCAGCACCCAAGGAAATGGCCTTGGAGACAGTCGCAGATGTCAGCGTCACAGTATCAACACCGCTGCCGCCTTCGTAGGTTACGGCACTAGCGTCCAAGCCACCGATCGTCAATGCACCGGAAGTTGCTGCTGCATTGACATCGGTCAGGCTAGCCAAAGTAGCCAGGCTTCCGGTCTTCACGCCAGCAGCACCAGAAACAGTCATTGTTCCAAGTGCAGTGAAGGTGGATCCGGTCAGATCAATCGCATTCGTACCTGCGACCGTCAGAGCAGTCACGGCGGCACCAGTAATATTCAGCGTTGAATCAGCGGTGGCCGTTGTGATGTTCAGCGTGGTGTACTTAGCAGCTGCGGTGTCAAGGTTCAACAGTGAACCAGCAGCCAACTTATTCACCGTGAGGCCCAGAGTCGTCGCTGTATTGTTGTACACAGAGACGGTGTCGGCGTAACCTTGAGTTGGGGTGATTGCGGGCAATGTTCCAGTACCAGTAGCCGCCAAATCAGTAACATTGGTCGTGGCTGTTGAACTTGTGAAAACAACGGTTCCGGTCGCAACAGCTCCTGTTGACCAGCCCGACAGCGTACCGGAATAGGTACCAGTGCCTGTGCCGCCACCGGTGATTGCTCCATTGGACAACGATGCAAACGCCGTCGCTAGCTGAGCTGCAGTCGTAGCACCTGTCGATGTGTACGTCAACCCACCAAGACTCACCGTCTGACCGGCTGTTAGGGCAACAGCGAATGCAACTGATCCCTTCTCAGTGACACCGGCTTGGCTGTTTGCAAGCGACAGGCTAGTCAGTGCGTTTGACTTGACGTACCCAGAATCGTATCCACTTTCAGTGACGCTAGTGATCGTACCTGCGGTCGCGGGGGTGAGGTAGTTGACATCGGTGATGTTCACAACACCGTTGGCAATCCCACCGGCACCTGCAGCCGAGACCGCTGCAACACCAGCAGTGGCCAGAGTCACCGTTCCACCGGTTGCTGACAGCGTGGCAACATTAGCCGTGGCCGCTGTTTTTGCAGTAAATGCGACAGTGTCCGTGCTCGCACCGGTGACGGCACCACTTGTCCAACCAGTCGTAAGCGAACCTGAGTACGTACCCAGAACCGACGCCCCTTGTGTGGCACCATTTGCGAGATTAGCAAACGCCGCTGCAACTTGCGCTACCGTCAGCGTAGTTGCCCCTGTGTTGGTGAAACTCAAACCATAAACCGTCGCAGTCGCGCTGGCGGCCAGGGTCGAGAAGGCAATGCTATCAACTTCCTTGGCAGCCGTAACAGCGAGAACGGTGTTCGCAGCTGCAACAGCAGCCGCTTGGGTAACAGTAACCGCTGTGGTGGCAGCGCTACCGTTAACAGTGACAGCAGATTGGGTGGTGACCGCGTTACTACCAGCAGTGGCCAGTACAGGCTGCGCCCCAGCTACCGTTACGGATACAGTGGTTCCACCATTAACCGTAATTGCACCACCAGCGAATGTGCCAGATGCAGCAGGACCTTCTGTGTCAGCAATCGTTACAGCGCCAGTTGGCTTGGTTGTTGCACCAACAGTGACCGTATTTGCACCAGTGGTTGCCTCGGTAACCGTAGCGCTCACAGAAGTACCGCCATCAATGGCGATGTTGTTTGCACCTTGAGCGGTGTCAGTGACATTGATAGCGCCCGTTGCACCCGTTGTAGCACCCAGCGTAACCGCACCCTTGGAGGTAACGGTCTGCGTTGTACCACCGTCAATCGCCACGCTGGTTGTTGCGCCAGACACGGTAACTGCAGCCTTGGAGCTTGCTGTCAAAGCAACCGCAGTACCCAGAGTGTCATTAATTGCTGTGAAATCGGTGTATGCGGAAAGGTCTGCCGTCAGACCAACCGCCGAACGGATGTTCAAAGTCTCAATGCCTGTTGCAGAGATGGTAGGCAACGAGGTGACTGCGGTGCCTGCACCACCTGCGCCGTTGATGACATTCAAATTCAAAGTGTCGCTGCCAGCACCGCCAGCGAGCGAATCAAGACCCGTCCAAGTGCTCGTAACAGCGCTTGTCGTGTTGTCGATTATTGCATTGAACGTGTCGTTGTAACCGGTACCGGTGAGCGTATCCACACCAGTAGTGAGCGTGTAAGTCTGGCCTGTAGCCGTAGACACTGCGGCCGAAACGGTATTGGCGGTGTTGGAGCTGTACGTGAAATTGGCCAGCGACTGGGCATTGAAGGCCGTAGCGGCGGCGCCATAGGTGCCCCAGGTGGTTTCACCTTCCATGTTGGAGAACTGCTCGGCCATTTGCACAGCCACAGTGCCACGGCTAGCAACGCCATTTGCTCTGAGGTATTCCGTCAGCGCAGCTTGCAGGGCCGTGTAGGTGGCAGCCGGCGTGGGGAACGATGCAGAAGCCGTAATCGTGCTGGCAGTGATGCCTAGGTTGGTGAGTAGCAGGGTTGCAAAGTCGGAGTTGCTGGTTGCGACAAAGCCCGCTGCCAACGAGTTGGCCCATGCATAACCATCGCTAGAGCCGATTTGGGCCACGTAGCTGTTGAGCAGCGCGTTGCTGGCAGCTTGGCCATACAGAGCTTGATACGTGTGAACCGCGATTTCGGTTGCGCCGGTAATTTGAGATGCCATTTGGACTTCCTTAAAAAAAATGAAAACTACCTAAAAATTTCGCTCATCAGCCTGCCACCATCGTGAAGATTGCACGCGACCGAGCCCACCCATAAGAGGTTTGCCGTTGCATTATTACACGAGCCTCACAATTTTTTCTACGATTCGGTAACAGGCTTTTGGCAAACTTAGCCGCAACTGTAGTGGCCAAACAACTAGTGGGCAAGTGACGGGGATCACACGTTTAGCAAGAAAAGCGCGCTTACCAGGCTAGGCGCACGCCGGTATAGGCACCACGGCTGTCTTGCGCAAACAGCGCCAGACTGCTGGCTTGTGCCGCCCAATCCAGCCCTATCACCCATTCGGCTTTGCTGCCCAGGGGGTGTTGGTATTCCAGCCGCGCGGCGCGGCGCTCTGCGCTGCGTACCATGCCACTCTCCAGCAAGGGGCTGTAGCCACTTGCGTCGCTTTGCTGGCTGTATTCAAGGTCGGCTAGCACGCGTGCGTGACGCAGGCTGGGCAACGCCTGGGTGCCTTCTGGCGCTATGCTGGCAAGCGGGAGAATGCCCGCAAGGCGTATGCTGGATTGGGCCTGGTTGCCCCCTGCACGGGCGGTGTCTTGGGCTTCGTCGCTGCCAGTTTTTATGCCGACCTGCCATTGGCCGCTTTGGCTGTGCTCACAGGCCCAAAGTAAGGACAAACCCTTGTAGCGCCCTGACAACAGTGGGTTGTTCGGATAGCTCCGGTCTTGCCACTCCAGGCCCGCTCGGGCGCTGCACTTGGCCGTATCCGACCAATTCCATTGCCCGGCCCAGCCGCCCACCACACCCCATGCCTGGTAGCGCAAGCCCGATTGGGCTTGCAAGTCCGAAAGGCTTAGGCCGTAATAGCTTCCAGACGCAGCCGGGTTTGTGCCCTGCCCACTGCTAGCGCCTGCCTGCGCGCTCATGTGGCTGCGCTCCAGCACCACATCAGTCTGGGTGGACCCCGCCTGCGGCAGCGCCGGGCTGGCACGGCTGCGCAGGCTGGCTTCCAGTTCCCAATGCACACCATCGGCGCTGTGGCGCTGCAGGTTTGCAAGTGCATCCACCCTGGCATAACCACCGCCCTGGGCCAAATAGCTGGGGTCAAGCGGCAGCACCAGGTTTTGGCCAGGCAGGGTGAGGGTCAGGCTTTCCAGGTTGGGCGAGCCCAGCAGGTTGCTGTCGTAGCCCACGCGAGTGGCCACCGAAAACCGCGTGCGCCAGCCGGTTGGTTCGGTGTTGGTAGTGCGCGCAAGGGCGGCTAATTGCCGCTCCAGTGGTGCGCGCAGGGTGGCGGGTAGGTCCGGGTTATTGAGCAGGTCTTGCAGCAGTGCGGTGGCTGAGGGCGTATCGCCGCTACCCGCCAGCGCAATGGCGTAGCTCAGCTGCGCATCTTTTAGCGCCGGCTCAAGCATGAGGGCGCGCTCCAGGTGGTCGGCCGCTTCCAGGTAGCGCCCCTGCTGGTTGAGGCGCTGGCCCAGCTCGGCCAAAAACACGGGGTCGCGCTGGCATGTAGGCACGGCTTGTAACAGTTGCTCCAGCGCATTGGCGGGGTTGCGCCCCACTTGCTCCAGCAGCGGGGCACAAGATGCACCAGTGGCCGCGTGCGTGCACGACAGGGCCAAGCCCAGCAGCGTTGCCGCCGCAAAGGCATTGCGCCGCGTTGCACCCTTGGGCGGTGCGGCTACAGGCTCAACACGATAGCTAGCCAAGACGCGGTACAACCAAGAGCGGATAGGCGTAAATATGGTGCGGAACACGCATGCCATCCAATAAGAAGGTGCCCATGGACTCCAGCCCGGCGGCACCCACCTGGCCGGCCAGGCCTTCGCCCACCAAAATGGGGTGGGCCAGTTCGGCGGTCATTTCCACCAAACGGCTGGCAATGGTGACGGTGCGGCCCATCACCATGTGCGTGCGCCGGCTAGCCAGCCCAAACGAGCCCGCCATGGCAGGGCCTGTTTCGGCGCCAATGCCCAGCGAGAGTGGCTCCAGACCATCAGGCGCGGGGTCGGGTAGCACGCCTTGCATGGCGGCTTGCAACTCCACTGCCGCTTGCAACGCGCGCTGGGCATGGCGGCTGCCGCTTGCGCTGGCGTCGGGCGCTTCGCCCGGCGCGGGCTCGCCATTCCAGACGGCCAGCACGGCGTCGCCCTGAAAGGCTTCAATCACGCCACCGTGTGCCTCTACCACACGGGTGGCCACCGAAAAGAAGGCATGCAGCACGGCGGCCGACTCTTCGGGTGGACGCGCCTCGCAGTAGGCCGAGAAGTTGCGGATGTCGGCAAACAACACCGACACCATGTTGGTGCTGGCCTTGATGGCGCTCGATGGCCCTTGCAAGGCCAGCGCCGCCGCCACTGGCGCGGGCAGGTAGCTTGACAGGTGACTGTACAGGCGGTCACGGTCAAGGCGGCTCTTGGCGTGCTCGAGTGTGCCCATCACCAAGCCGGTGGTCAGCACAAACACGGCCGGTGCCACCCAGCCCAGCCAAAGAGCAGCTTGCACCAGCGCCACCGCATGGCCGACCCACAGCAAGGCACTGAGTGCAGCCGCCGCCACGGGCAGCAAAACCACCGGAAAGCGCTGACGCTTGCGCAACAGAACCAGCAATACAAGCGCAAACGCACCTGCCAGGGCCTGCGCCAGGGGCGCACCCGCTGGCGTGTAAGGGGTGCGCGCGTCAATCAGCGCGGTGATGATCTGGGCATGCACTTGCAACCCGGCGGCGGCGCCGGCAAAGGGGGTGGCAACCGAATCGTTCAGGCCGAAGGCGCTGCTGCCCACCAACACCCACGCCTGGTGGAGCAGGTGCGATGGCACGCGCCCGGCCAACACATCTGCGGCCGACAGGCTGATAAAGCTGTCGGGGTGCAGCCGCCACGACACCCGCAGGTCACCGCGCTCGTCCAGGGGAATGGCGCCTGAGGCAATCCCGGGGGCCAGTAGCTTCCAAGGCGCATCCAGCCAGTTGGCACCACGCTCAAACACCAGACTGCGCTCGCCCGATCCGCGCATTAGTGCGGCAATGGCCAGCGCCGGATAAGATTTGCCTTGGTAGCAGATGACGGCGGGTTGGTGGCGCACAAAGCCATCGCTGGCCACACGCGGCGTGATGTGCCCAGCGTCGCGTACGCCCAGATCGGCTGCATTGCCCAGATAACCCGCTGCCGAACCAAACGGTGCCGGGCACGAGGCCCAATCGAGCGCACCAGCGAGTTGCCCCACCGAAGGTTGGCCACCTTGCTCTAGCGCAAATACCTGGGCCAGCACTGCGGCGTGCCGCTGCAGGGCCTGGGTCAAGGCCAAGTCGTCGGGTTTGGGGTCGGCAAATACGATGTCAAAAATTTGCTGATGCACGCCCGCTGCTGCAAGCCGCTGCACCAGTTCGGCCTGCACCGCACGCGGCCACGGCCAGGGGCCGACTTCGCGCAGGCTGCGCTCGTCAATGTCAACCACAATGAGACGGCGTTCGTCCTGGCGCTGTGCGCCCAAGCGCCAAGCCAGATCGCCCGAGCGTTCCTCAAAGCGCAGCAGCGCAGGCCCGGCTGCCAGGTGCAGCACAAGGGTGATGAGCGCCGCCAGTACCAGACTAGGTGCAAGTACGCCCCAGCGGCCCAACCACCCCGAAAAACGCGACAACAATCACCGCCCCCACAAGGTGATGCCGCTCAAGCCCCCGGCGGCCACCGTTTTTACAAAAAAGTAGCCTGCTTCCTTGCCGTCGAGACTGAGCGCACCGGCCGAGCCAGAGTTTCCTCCGACCGATTGCATCATGCCGGTAGGTGTGATCACACCGTTGGATGCCACGTTGTCGGTGCCCAAGAGCGCACTGGAGACGTTGATCTGGGTAGTGTAGGTGGCACGGGAAAAATCGACGCTGAGCGTGCCATTGTCAACCCGAACAGGGTCAATCACTGGACTGCCGCGATCGGACCAGACCAAGCTGGCCGTACCGCCCACGAGGCGAAAATTGGCCGAAGTGTCGGCGCTGGCCAGCAAGGCATTTGCAGCACCTTCACGGTACAGGGTAAAGGCCCCATTTCCAGTGACGGATTGCCGGCCGCTTTGGATAGCCTGTGTGAAGGTGGTACTCAACGTGTCACCATCGGCGGCGGCGAGCAAACGTGCCCAAGACAACTGGGTAACCACAGGCGGCAGCACTGGCGCTGGCGCTGGCGTGGGTATAACCGGCTCAACCGGCACGACAGGTACGGGGGACGGTGCTGGAGTGGGGGTTGGCGCTGGAGTGGGCGTTGGTGTAGGGGTGGGTATGGGCGTTGGCGTCGGCACAATGGCTTGTGCCGTCTGCGCCGCCGACGCAGCCTGGCCCACCACCACCCCCACGGCACGGGCATCACCCACGACAACTTTGTCTTTGTCAATGGTAACGTCGGTGCGCGCCGTGTCAGGCTTGAATACCGGATCTACCTTGGCAGCCGCTTCAACCGGCGTAGCACGCGAACGCTGCGCCAGCAGATCAATGGCTGCCACCAGTTGCGGGCTGGTTTGCTGACGACTGAGCGAAAGCATCTGGCCCTTCATGTCCTCAGTCAACAATTTTTCAAAGCCATTTTGGCAAGGCCCAACGCTGGCCTGGCAGCCGCTTGACATGGGGGTGAGCACAATGGCACCGGTGTAGACCGAGGCCAGGGTGTTGTTGGCGTCGGAGCGCACCACAAAGTCGGTCCCCTTGACACCAATGGCGGCCAACGGGGTATTGAGGCGGAAGCGCTCGCGCTCGGCCTCACCCCAACTGCCCGTGATGGAGCGTACCAAGCCTTCGTCAAGGCGAAACTTGATGGTGGTGAGGGTTTGCTGTTCGCCGGCGTGGCGGTAGTCTTCAATCTGCAGGCGGCTGGAGGGGCGCACGCTCAGCCGACCACCATCTACAAAACGCAAGTGCACATGGCCACCGGCACCGGTCTCGATGCGGTCACCTTCGCGAATGGCGCCGCCGCGCTCAACGCTGCGTGCCACGCCGTCTTGCGATACCAGCGTGACTTCGCCAATCAGCAAAGTCACTTCACCAACCACCCGCACTTCGCCCGCTGAGACCGCGAACGCAGGGTTCGCCATCAACAGCAGCAACGCCATGGACGCAACCACCGGATTGAAGAACCGCAATATTTTCATGTTGCCACCTCGCAAAAAAAGCCGAGCGAATTGCACTGACGATTCGGCTTGCAACCACGGGGAACAGCATCCCCAACTGTCAATCTAGCACGGCACCAACTTTCTTTCTGTGCTGCCAATCACAAGTTGAACAATCTCCAAGGCGCTAAACTCACCAGGAATGCCTGTCTCGCTTCAACTGCTGGCCCAATTTCCGCTGCTGCGCCCGCTACCGCGGGAAGCTTTGGAGTCCATCTCGGCGCAAATGAATCTGCGTTCATTTGCGCGCCGCGCCATGGTGCTGTCCAAGGACACGCCAACGCCGGAACTGGGCTTTCTGGTGGACGGGCGATTGCAGGGGGTTGATTTTACGGTGGACGGGCGCGGCGTGGGCTTGTATTTTGTAGACCCGGGCGACTATTTTGGCGAGTTGTCGGTGGTGGACAGCCAGGGCGGCTCGGAGTTTGTGGTGGCGGCGGCCCGCTCTACGGTGGCGTTTTTAGAGGCGCGCGCTGCGCGGGAGCTGATTTCGATGCACGCAGAACTGGCCAGCGCGGTGATGGCCCGCCTGGCCAAGCGGGTACGTGCGGTCATGGGCCAGCGCATGCTGTTGAGCTTGTCCAACCCGTTCCAGCGCTTGTGCGCGCAACTGCTGCAACTGTCGCACGAAACCCGTAACGCTTTGCCAACAGTTGACCCGGTGCCGACCCACCAGGAACTTGCAATCATGATCAATGCCAGCCGCGAAACGGTAACACGCTCGTTTCAGTTGTTGTTTTTGAACAAGATGCTGGTGCGCGAAGGCAATACCCTCACGGTGCTGCGCTTGGACTACCTGCAAGACATTGCCCAAGGCCGCGTGGACCCACCCAAAGCATAGGCCACGCTCACGACCCACTGCTATCATTGCCCGCCTTGAAAACCCTACTTTTGTACCTATTCCCCTGGCGCTATGCAGGGCTCATCCGCCAGCTTGCGACACGGGACATCCACTCGCGCTACCGGCAATCAATGCTGGGTATGGTCTGGGCGTTTCTGACGCCGCTGCTGATGCTGCTGGTGTACACAATGGTTTTCCGCTTTGTCTTCAAGATGCGATGGAATTCCGCAGTGGAGGAAAGCCACCTGGCTTTTGCGCTGCGGTTTTTTGCCGGGTTGTCGGTTTTCAATTTCTTTGCCGAGTGCGTCAACCGCGCCCCGGGAATGATTCTGGAGCAGCCCCACCTGGTGAAGAAAATTATTTTCCCGCTAGAGATTTTGTCCTGGGTAAACGCGGTTGCGGCAATGGCCAATCTGGCGGTGGCCTTGCTGCTGCTGCTGGTGCTGGGCATCTACGAGCACGGTAGCTTGCCATGGAGTGCGCTGGCGCTGCCGGCAGTGTGGTTGCCG
>Ga0194038_1001234_pt1 | contig 11132 bp, 11 predicted proteins | sample JunL226m_MetaG_FD_148630 | JGI IMG/M metagenome (GOLD analysis project Ga0194038, IMG submission 148630) | Anoxic zone freshwater microbial communities from boreal shield lake in IISD Experimental Lakes Area, Ontario, Canada - Jun2016-L227-6m | ecosystem: Environmental > Aquatic > Freshwater >...
GTAATCGGATGTCAGCTTTTCTTCACGCTGTCCATGAAGCATTGATTCAAGTTGGCGAATCTTATCTTTTGCTTCTAAAAGGTCGGTAAGTTCTTTGTTGGCTACTTTAATTGTTGGCTGGATGCCGTTAGCCCTACAGATAGCCATTCTTGAGTGAAAAGTATTGGGGTTTATACCTAGTAACTTAGCTGCTTCGGTTTTACTACCCGTCTTTGCATAAGTATTCATTACTTCTTGCATTTCAGCTTGTGACAATGGTTTCTGTGCCATGACCTGCCTTTTGGTGTAAAGTTAGCTAATACTAATCTATTTTAATTGAAAATCAATGACATACGCACGAATTGATACTAATCACAAGGAAATAGTTAAAGCTTTACGAGATGCTGGCGCAACTGTTGTTTCTTTGGCATCAATGAAGCACGGCTGCCCTGATGTATAATGACTAGATGATCGGGAAAGCCTTTGAAAAGTATGGAACATGGAAATGCCGTGTATGTGACACGATTGCACCAGCTACCGTTCATCAAAAAAGAAAAACATATTGCAGTAAAACTTGCATGGCAAGTGATTACAAAGTTATATTTAAAGGCAGTCTAAACCCAAATTATTCAAATGCTGGCTATCATACTTGCTTGATTTGCAATATAAAATTTAAAAGTTATCAAAGAAATAGAAAATTTTGTTCGCTTAAATGTCGTGATATTTATGGAATGTCCCCTGTTATGAGAAACAATGCCCGAAAGGATAATAACCACAATATGATTGTCGATATTTTAAAAAATGGCGGAGTTGTTGTTAAAGACCTTTCTAAAGCTATGAATGGAATACCTGATATTTTGGTTTGGCACTTTGAAAAATGGCATTTAATTGAAATCAAAAACCCTAAAACTGACTACGGTAAAAAAGGCTTAAACCCTAAACAACAAAAATGGGCAGAAGAATGGCGTGGTGGGCCAGTTTTTATTATTAGAACGGAAGATGATGCCAATAAATTTTTGATTGGTGAATTTGCTGATATAGATCAAGTTAAAGGTTTGGATTTGTAAAAAAGTGTTATAAAATAACGCAAAAGGAGCGTTTTATGGAAAAATCGATGGCTTTATTCCTAGCAACATTGCTACATTCAGGGACAAACACCCATTTTTTCCATTGGGCTACCAAATCTTATGCAAAACACAAGACCCTTGGCGGTTTTTACGAAAGCATTATTGAATTGACCGATGAATTAGCTGAGTGTTATTTTGGCATTTACGGGCAGATTACCGATTTTCCTAGCACATACCATCAGCCTAAAGAGCCTTTAGCTTATTTACAATCCTTGCAAAAGTTTGTAAAAGAAGCAAGGTCTGATTTGCCTATGGATTCAGAGATTGTTCAATTGATTGACAATATCGCGCAAGAGATCGATACCACCATCTACCTACTTAAATTTAAGAGTTAATTGTGGCTAATCCAATTGATATGGCTCAAGCATTGCGTAAATTTGATCCGTATGGGTCAGACTACGATTATGAAACAGCTAAAGCTAATGGTATGGGTGGCACAGGAACAGGTGTAAATGCAGGTCATTGGGGTTCAGTAGCACCAGCACCACAGCAATACATAGAACAATACAATTTACCTGCCGAAAGCTACATGATGCTTAAAGGCGTACAACATCCCACTTGGCACAAAGCAGTAGCAGGCGAGCAACAACATATAACCGAAACAGCACCAAAAGGTTTTGAAATACGCCAATTCGGTGATAGGTTTTTTTCAATACCAAAGGAATAATTATGCCACTTGACAAATCAGGATCAGCCGAATCAGTAGGCAAGAACATTAAAACCGAAGAAAAAGCTGGTAAGCCTAAAAAACAGGCACTTGCTATTGCATTGAATGTAGAGCGTGAAAACGCTAAAGGCGCAAGAAAAGCCAAGTTAGAAGATGCTTACGCTAAATATGTAGAGGAAAAAGCATGAAACACATGGATCGTAAATACCCTAAAGAAAACGCTATGTTGCGTGAGCATAAAGAAACTACGCTAGAAAAGAACCAAGCTGACCGCATAGCCCGTAGAAAGATGATCGCCAACAAGCTTAAAGACTTGGATAAAGAGGTTAAATAGTAGTAAACTTAAGCATCATTAACTAACTACTTGGTTAAACATGCAAATTAAAGAAGTCGCTGTAGATAAGCTAATCCCTTACGCAAAGAACAGCAGAACCCACAGCCCTGAACAAGTGGCTCAAATTGCCGCCAGCATTAAAGAATTTGGCTTTAGAAATCCTATATTGGTAGACGGGGTAGGCATTATTGCTGGGCATGGCAGATTGATGGCCGCCCAAAAGCTAGGCTTAGACAAAGTTCCTACTATTGATTGTTCTGATATGACTGAAAGCCAAAAGAAGGCTTACATTATTGCTGACAATAAATTGGCATTAAACGCAGGGTGGGACAACGCCATGCTGACCATAGAATTGCAAGACCTAGAAGATGAAGGCTTTGACTTAACGCTCATAGGCTTTGATGATAAAGAGCTAGATGCCTTGTTGAATGTAATTGAGGGTACAGATGGCTTAACAGATGAAGATGCTGTGCCTGATGTACCAGATAAGCCTAAGACAAAGTTAGGGGACATATACATACTGGGCAACCATAGGCTTATGTGTGGTGATAGCACAAGTATAGATGCGGTAGAAAAGTTAATGAATGGTCAACTGGCAGACCAACTAGTAACTGACCCGCCATATAACATTGCATATGAAGGCGGCAGCAAAAAGCGTGAGCAAATCAAAAATGATGAAATGGCTGATGAAGAGTTTAGGCAATTTCTTAAAGATGTGTATATAGCTGCCAACGCTGTAATGAAGGCTGGGGCTGTATTTTACATATGGCACGCTGATACAGAAGGTTACAACTTTAGGGGTGCAGCTAGGGATATGGGCTGGAAGGTTCGCCAAACCTTGATATGGAATAAAGATAACTCAGCGTTTGGAAGGTCTGATTATCATTGGAAGCATGAGCCTTGCTTGTACGGTTGGAAAGAAGGTGCTGCACACCTATGGGCTGCTGACCGCAAACAAACTACCGTAATTGAATGCAAACGACCATCTAAGAGTGATTTGCACCCTACCATGAAGCCAGTAGAACTGATGGAATATCAAATACTTAATAACACTAAAGGCTCAGACATTGTGTTGGATTTATTTGGTGGTTCAGGCTCAACCATGATAGCTGCTGAAAAAATAGGCAGAAAATCATGCCTTATGGAATTAGACCCTAAATATTGCGATGTCATAGTTAAGCGTTGGGAAGATTTCACAGGCAAACAAGCTATTTTAGCGGAGTTATAAAAATGGCAGAAAAAGGCAGGCCACCTCATAAACCTACAAAAGACACCCAAGAACAGGTTAAACGCCTATCTGCATTGGGTTGCCCCCATGAGGACATAGCAACACGCTTAAAAATTAGTGCTGATACGCTGGTTAAATATTACAAAGATGAATTAGACGAAGGGCGTATTGATGCCAATGCCGCTATTGCTGGTACATTGTTTAGCCAAGCTAAAAAGGGTAATACGGCTGCCGCTATATTTTGGTTAAAGACACGGGCTAGATGGAAAGAAACCCAAGTTAATGAGGTTACAGGCAGTAATGGCGGTGAGTTAAGGATTGCTTGGGCAGATGAGTAGCCCTATAAAGCTAAAATACCGCCCTAGAAGCGTTTTTGAGGATTTCCATAGCCGTAAGCATCGTTGGGCAGTAATCGTGGCCCACAGGCGTTGTGGCAAGACGGTGGCATGTATCAATGATCTGATAGTTAAAGCCTTGTTAGAAAACAAACCTCATGCCCAATATGCCTATATAGCGCCTTTTTACTCACAGGCAAAATCAGTTGCTTGGAGATACTTAGAACGCTTTGCAGAGCCTGTAATGAATAAATCTAATCAATCAGAATTATGGGTTGAACTTATTAATGGGGCTAGAATCAGGTTATTTGGGGCTGATAATCCTGACGCACTTCGTGGAAACTTCTTGGATGGCGTAGTCATGGATGAAATGGCTGATATGAAGCCAAGCGTATGGGGAGAAATTATCAGACCACTTTTAGCAGACAGATTGGGTTGGGCCACCTTTATCGGGACACCCAAAGGGCATAACGCTTTTTATGACATTTATAGCGAAGCTGTAAAAAAAGACAATTGGTATGTAAAAGTATTGCGGGCAGATCAAACCATGATTTTGCCACAATCAGAATTAGATGATGCTCAAGCCACTATGTCTAGCAACCAATATGAACAAGAGTTTCTTTGCAGTTTTGAAGCAGCTATCTTGGGCGCGTTCTATGGACAAGAAATGCGTAGGATTACTGACTTAGACCGCATTACGACTGTAGACTATGACCCCATGTTTCCCTGCCACACAGCTTGGGATTTGGGCTTCAACGATAGCACATCAATTTGGTGGTTTCAGGTCGTGTATGGTGAAATTCGTGTGCTAGACCACCATTCTAGTAATGGACAGGCTATCCCTTTCTATACAGGTTTGCTTCAACAGAAAGAAGATGAATTTGGGTACAAATATGGCTACCATTACCTGCCCCATGACGCTAGAGCGAAAACACTAGCAAGTGGTGGTAAGAGCATAATCGAACAAATTGCGACAAAAATCGACATAAAACATCTAAAAATCGTACCAAATCTGTCAATTCAAGACGGAATACAGGCAACAAGGCTTGCATTAACACGCACTTGGTTTGATAATAGGTGTGAAGAAGGTGTCGAAAGTTTGCGTCAATATCAACGAGAGTGGAATGATGATAAAAAATGCTTTAATGACCGCCCAAAGCATGATTGGACAAGTCACTCTGCCGATGCCTTCCGTTATCTGTCAATTGTATGGAAAGATGAAGATACTCCTATCCTCAATGACACAAGAATTAAAGGTTTATCCGTTGGCGAGAATGATGTAACGCTTAACGAGATGTGGAAAGAAACTCCTAAAATAACTCACCGCAGGATATAAATATGGATCACGAATACCAAGATTGGTACAACATTATCGGGCAGTACGAGAGAACCTTCAAGGAATGGGAAGGCAGAGCCGACAAGATTGTTAAACGGTATCGTGATGACAACCGCACTAGAAACAACCCTAATGCTAAGTTTAATATCCTATGGAGCAATGTTCAGACCATTACCCCAGCTATCTTTGCTCGATTACCTAGACCCGATGTAAGTCGCAGGTTTAGAGACAATGATCCAATAGCACGGGTAGCGTCTATGATGCTTGAGAGAGCATTGGACTATGAGATCACCCATTACGGTGACTACAAATCCGCTATGAATCAATCAGTTACAGACAGATTGCTTGGTGGGCGTGGTACTGCTTGGGTTCGTTATGAGCCACATATTACAGGCAAAACTAAAGAAGATTCACTAGAAGATGCTGATGTACCTGACGATGGCTTTCAGATCACAGAAGATATTGATGAAGCTGAAACCGAAGGCGGTATGTATCGGGAAGATCAGGAACGCATTGAGTATGAGTGTGCTCCAGTAGATTATGTTCATTGGCGTGACTTTGGTATCACCGTAGCCCGTACATGGGAAGAAGTAACCGCAGTATGGCGTAAGGTTTATATGACACGCCCTGCATTGGTAGAGCGTTTTGGTGAAGATTTGGGTGGTCGTATCCCATTAGACACAAAACCTGAAACTTCTAAGTCTTTCAATGAGAAGATGGGTGAGGGGGCTAGAGAAGCCTGCGTCTATGAGATTTGGGATAAGACTAGCGGTGAAGTCATTTGGCTATCTAAGTCTATGGGAGAAGTCCTTGACACAAGACCTGATCCGCTAAAGCTAGAGAACTTTTGGCCTTGTCCTAAACCCTTGTTTTCTACACTAACAACAGATTCTTTAGTACCAATCCCTGACTTTGTACTGTATCAAGACCAAGCCCGTCAGTTAGACACGCTGGCTGATCGTATTGACGGATTTATTCAAGCCTTGAAAGTTCGGGGAGTTTATGACGCTTCAGAGCCTAGCTTGCAACGCCTGTTTACCGAAGGTGAGAATAATTCCCTGCTTCCGATTAAGAACTGGGGTGCATTTGCTGAGAAACAGGGTATGGCTGGTGCGATTAACCTTGTAGACATTGCCCCGATTGCTCAAGCCTTAACCATGTCTTATCAGGCTATGGAACAGGTTAAGGGTCAAATCTACGAAATCATGGGTATCGCTGATATTCAGCGTGGACAGACTGACCCTAACGAAACCCTTGGCGCACAGATTATCAAGTCTAACAACGCTGCTGGTCGCTTAAAGACGATGCAACACGCAGTAGTAGACTTTGCTACTGAACTGCTGTCTATCAAAGCACAGATCATTTGTAACCATTTTACTGATGACACAATCGTTAAGATTAGTGGTGCAATGCAACTAAGCGATGCAGATAAACCGCATATTCCACAAGCTTTAGCCCTATTGCGTGATGAAGCCGCTAAGAACTTCCGTGTAGAAGTCACTAGCGATTCCATGATCTTTCAAGATGAGGCACAGGAAAAGCAGGACAGAATGGACTTCTTGTCTGCTATGGGCCAATTCTTCCAGCAAGCCGTACCGATGGCTAACCAAATCCCTGAAACAACTCCGATGCTGATGGAAATGCTCAAGTTCGCAGTTACCGCATTTAAAGCTGGCAAAGGACTTGAGGGAATCATTGACGAAACTGCTGATAAGTTCCGTGAACAGGCTAAGAAAGCTGAAGGTCAGCCTAAACCACCTACACCTGAGATGCAAAAAATGCAGATGCAGATGCAGATTGAACAGGCTAAGATGCAGGCTGCACAAGCTAAAGCACAACAAGATATGCAACTTGAGCAACAGCGTATGCAGATGAATATGGAACTTGAGAAGGCCAAGCAAGAATATCAGGCGCAAGAGAACCAGCTTAAATTCCAATTGGAAGATCAGCGTAATCGTCAGCAAGCCGAGATGGATATGAGGGTCGCTCAGATGAAGATGAACACAGAACGAAACACTCAAGTCTTACTTGCCCACATAAACAACGGTGCTAAAATTGAAGTTGCTCGTATCGGTGCTGATGATTCCAACGGTGAGCAAGCTTATTTATCTGAAGAATCTATGGCTCAGTCGATGGAACACCCACTTAAACCTATTGCAGACGCTATCGGACAGAGTAACCAACAGATGACACTTGCCTTAAGTGACCTAGTAAATACCATTAACGAAAACCACAATCGACCCAAGCAAGTAGTACGGGGACAAGACGGTCGTATAGTTGGTGTACAGTAATGGCTATCACCGTAAAGCACAAGTTTGTAAGTGCTATCCCTGATGCTGGTGACACAACGATTGTCCAGCCGTCAAACTGGAATGATGACCACCAATTAAGTGGAACTGTTCCCGTAGCTAATGGCGGTACTGGAGCGTCTACCCTTACAGGTTATGTAAAGGGCAATGGCACATCCGCAATGACCGCTTCAACTACTGTCCCAAATACAGATGTAACTGGTCTAGGTACGGCTTCTACTAAAGATGCTGGAGTGGCTAATGGTGTAGCAACCCTTGATTCAAGCGGTCAAGTCCCATTAAGTCAGATTCCACCGCTAGGTGATTTAAACTATCAAGGTACTTGGAACGCTACAACAAATAGCCCAACACTAACTTCTTCAGTAGGGACAAAGGGGTTTTATTATGTTGTAAGCGTTGCAGGTACAACCAATCTCAACGGAATTACTGACTGGCAAATTGGTGACTGGGCCGTATTTAATGGTTCTGCATGGCAAAAGATTGACAATACCGATGCCGTCACAAGCGTAAACGGATACACAGGAACAGTCGTATTAAACGCTGCTGATGTAGGCGCAGTACCTTATACAGGTGCTACTGGAGCAGTAGACCTAAATGCTAAGACTTTGGTTAATGTCTCCAATCTTGGCGTTAATACAACAACTGTACCGACTATTAAGATTAGAGCAGTAGGAGACAATAATTCATCTTCTCGTATTGCTATGCGTGGCTATTCTAGCGATGCTAATAGTTCAGCTATTCGAGTAAGTAAATTTAGGGGAACTGTAGCTGCGCCACAAGCTCCTTTAAGTGGAGACAGTTTAGGTAAGTTTGAGCTTGCAGGTTATGGTACGACTTCAGCAGACGCTTATCCACAATCTTCCTTAGAAGGAGTGGCTACAGAGAATTGGGGAGCTACAGCTAGAGGCGCAAAAGCGGTAGTTAAAGTTACTCCAAATACTACGATTACTCAAGTAACAGCCCTTACTATTGACCAAGACTCAAAAGCTACCTTTGCAAACACAGTAACGGCTAATGGAGTATTGCTAACTGGTAATACAGGAACGGTTACTTCAGTAGCAGCCACCGCAGGAACAGGAATTAGCGTATCAGGAAGTCCTATTACGACTAGCGGTACTCTAACGATTACCAATACTGCTCCTGACCAAACAGTAGCTTTAACTGCTGGTACAGGCATTAGCACTAGCGGAACATACCCTAACTTCACCATTACCAATACTGCGCCTTCTAGCGGTGGTACGGTTACTAGCGTTACAGGTACAGCTCCAGTAGTTTCTAGCGGTGGAAATACTCCAGCTATTAGCATGGCAGCAGCTACAGGCAGCGTAAACGGCTATTTAACAAGCACCGATTGGACAACATTTAATAACAAATCCAATACTAACGGAACAGTTACTAGCGTAGCTGCCTTAACTTTAGGCACTACAGGTACAGATCTTAGCTCTACTGTAGCCAATAGCACGACAACACCCGTAATTACTCTTAACGTACCTACAGCTTCAGCTACCAACCGCGGGGCTTTAAGTTCTACAGATTGGACTACATTTAACAATAAAGCTAATGCTTTTACCTATACATCCAATTACATTCCTTATGGACAAGGCACTACAACACCTGCTCAATCCGCAGGATTGCAATTTAATGGCACAACGCTTACTACAGCTAATGATGCTTCTATATCAGGTCTTACTGTTGGTAAGGGCGGTGGTGCTGTTTCTACTAATACAGCTTTTGGTGTTAGTGCTTTATCTAGCAACACTAGCGGAAATGCCAATGTAGGAATTGGAAATCAAGCTGGTTATAGCAATACTACTGGTATAGGTTGTACTTTTTTAGGTTATCAAGCTGGTTATGCATCTAATTCAACCTATGGAAATACTTTTATTGGTTATAAAGTTGGTTATCAAGCAACTGGGGGTGGAAATACAATTGTTGGTGGTATAGGTAATACTGGAAGTGACCAAGCAGGTGCATCTTTAACTACTGGAACAAGCAATTCGTTTTTTGGAACTTCTTCTGGCAATGCTGTTACAACTGGTTCTAAAAATTCTATTCTTGGTGCTTACTCAGGTAATCAAGGCGGTCTAGACATCCGTACAGCAAGTAACTACATTGTGTTATCTGATGGTGATGGTAATCCTCAAGCAACAATGTATCAAGGTGGTTCACTTGCTTTATCAGGTGCAACACCTAAGGCTGGTTCAGGCGTTACATTCCCAGCAACCCAATCCGCTTCTACTGATGCAAATACATTAGATGACTATGAAGAAGGTACTTGGACACCAATTATTACTTCAACAGGAGGCGGTAGCGGTCAAACTTATGGCACACAAGAAGGTAAATACACAAAGATAGGTAATCAAGTTACTGTGTCTTTTAATGTTACTTTATCTAATGCTGGAACTTTAACATCAGGTGTAGCAAGACTAGGTGGGTTACCTTTTGCGTTTACAGAAGGAAATACAGGGATAACATTTTCTTATTGGAGTGGTGTAAGCGTAAATATTTATGCTTTATATGGGTCAGCATTATCTGGTCAAACTCAAATGGACTTGCTATACCAAACTGCTGCTGCTGGCGCAGTAAATAGTGGCTTCCCTGTTGGTTCAGTTTCCAACTCTTTTCGTATGCAAGGCAATATTACCTATTTAATTTAACTAGCGTGGATTCGCTAGTCAGAAAAAGGAGCATTATCATGGCATTAACTAAAGAAACAACTATAGACCAAACAACCATTAATGAAAATGGCATTGTTTTAATTCGTGAAGTAACTCGCATTATGGAAGATGATGTTGAGCTTTCAAAGCAATATCATCGGTCATCTTTTGCCCCTGATAGTGATATATCAGAACTTCCTAAATATGTTCAAGATATATGCAAAGCAGCATGGACACCTGAAGTAATTAGTGCTTATCAAGCACAACAAGAAGTTAATAAAAATGGAGCAACAGCATGACTACTTTAATTCCAAAATTTGATTTAAAAGATGGTGGAGCAACGCCAACAGGTGCAGTAAATAGACCAATTAATGAAAAGCTGTCCGAATCTGTTTCAGTATTAGATTTTGGTGCTGACCCTACTGGTGTTGCAGATTCTACAACTGCTATTCAAAATGCAATTACAGCTTCAGACAAAGTATATTTTCCAGTTGGAACTTATAAAGTAACTTCAACCATTACATTACACGCAAGTTCTTATATTTATGGTGACGGCGCTTCTGTTTCTGTAATCAATAGCACAGCTACAGGTTTTACTTTTGAATTATTAAACGCTAATGGAACTAATGAAGTAGAAGCGCCTAAGTTTTTTGATTTAGGAATAACAACTACTAATAGCGGTATTCGTTTAAATTCACAATCAGGTGGGTTTACTGATACTTCAGCTAGTCAAGCCTACATGATGCGCCCCGTAATTGAAAGGTGCATTATTAATGTAAGCGCAACAGGAACAGGACTTCAATTTTCTAAAGTATTTGATGGGTATGTAGCAAATAATAAAATACTTTATGGAAACTATGCCCTTGATTTTTTAGGATGTGATTTAAATGAAATAAACAATAATAGACTTAATGCACAAACTATTGCTACAGTAAGAGACCAATCATCAGGAACATTCGGTTCACAAAATTATTATTTGCATAATGATATGCTTAATTTATTAGCTGGTGGAACAGCTTTTGTACTTTCTACTAATCGTGATATAACAATAGAAAATAATTATTTTGAAACTGGAAGTTCTATTACTTCTGTAATTTATGTATCAGATGGATATTATTTAAACATAACAAATAATAGAGTCGAATGTCAATCTTCTATTT
>Ga0194038_1001236_pt1 | contig 11122 bp, 18 predicted proteins | sample JunL226m_MetaG_FD_148630 | JGI IMG/M metagenome (GOLD analysis project Ga0194038, IMG submission 148630) | Anoxic zone freshwater microbial communities from boreal shield lake in IISD Experimental Lakes Area, Ontario, Canada - Jun2016-L227-6m | ecosystem: Environmental > Aquatic > Freshwater >...
TGGATCATCAACCCCAAAAGGTTTGGCTAAAGTCGTGTCTGCTCGGATGATGACGAGTGAATCAGCAGTTTCCTGAATACTCGTTGCGTCGCAAATAGAGCTCATCTGTTGTATATTGCGTGAACAGTTCGGCATTCATTGCCACCTATTTCTGGTTTACAAAAATGATTTCTGATGTTTGAAACCCCAATTGATCCGCCTTTTGAATGAATCGGAAGCGCAACTCATTGTCAATGGTCGGTGTCCGTGACAATAGCCAGAGGTAGGACGTATTCGGTCCGGAGACGAATGCGTATTGATAATTTTCTTTGTCCAGTTCGAATATGACATAGGAACCGTAAAATGGACCGAAGAAAGATACTTTCAGATATCCTTCTTCCGTTTTCCCGACAAAATACGCTTTCCCTTCCACTTCACTCCAGGTATTGTTTTTGGTGGAGAAACCTTGGTTCTTAACATGAACGCCACCGTCCTGACGTAACGAATATTCAGCGAAAACCTTCTCCAACCCTCTTTCGAAAGAATGATCCAGCCGTGCAATTTCATACCATTTACCGAGGTATCGAGTGAGTTCAAAATCTTTGACCGGAGTCACCGATTTTGGCATTCCCATGCAGCCGCCAAAAAACAACAACATCAGCATAGAGAACAGTATCTTCATTTTCTACCTTTGTACCTGATTCTCGATTCTGAATCGTCAGAACTATTTTCTATAGCGGTAATTTCAAAAGTCATAGATTCAGCGAAATATTTTAAGAAATCTTTCACAAACAATCTGTTTTCATAACAACAAAAAGGCTTTGTCAATGTTCCATTCTTTACTTCAATCCATCAAGAACCTGGAACAGCTTTCTATTCTCAGGGATGTCAGCCATATTATTTGCGTACTGTGCAAAAGCAATGGCGCCTTTCTGGTCAATAATAAACAACGCTGGCATCCGACCCAGTTTTATCAGGTTCCATTCCTGACCATAGAGCTTTCCAACTTTCCCATCTGGATCAGGGATACCAACATAAGGAATGTTTTCTTTCTCCCAATATGCCTTGACCTTCTCTGTTTCATGAGGAGCAATCACAACAATCTTCGCTTTCCTGTCAGTAAATTGCTTGACATCTTTTTTCATCTGGCCCAGATGTTTTCTGGCAAATGGTCAACTGAATCCTCTCAGAAAAACAAGTATGATGGGTCCATTTTTAATCAGGTCGGCAAGGCTGATTTTGGCAACGTTGTAATCACTTGCAGCAAACTCCGGGGCAATAGATCCAATATTCAGTTTCATGGTGGCCTTTGCAATTCACTCAATTTTATTGTTTTTCTTTCAATGCAGTCATGAGAAAGACGGGATATGGCTTTTCATCACCTTGGCTGTTCTTTCGCCTGATTGTGTGGACGGTGTTTACATGTACGGCAGAGAAACCGAGCCTTTTGAGATTCCCGGCAAGCTTTTCCCGGTTCAAACCATGGTGCATGACTCCTTCGGGGTTGTCCTGATGAAAGGAGCCGTCTTCTTCATCAAGATCAGCCAGAGCGATGATGCCGCCAGGTTTCAGGCAATGAAAGATTTTCGCCAGAATGCAGTCTATATCTGCAAGGTGATGTAGAGTCATGGCCGAGAAAATCAGGTCAAAATCCTGCTCGCAGTCATCATGATGCAGATCAAGGTGCTGTGGAAAAACGTTCTTGATCCCTTGTGTACTGATCTTGGCTTTGAGTATCTCCAGCATACCAGGGGAAGAATCTGCGGCGACAAGGGAGGCCAGGCGATTGGCCAGGGCCAGTCCCACAAGTCCGGTACCACAACCGTATTCCATGGCTCGCATATCATCATGCAGAGGGAGAAGGGCAATTTGGCTGGAAATTGCCTTAGATAGTTCAATCCGCAGGTCTTCTTTATCCCAGTCAGTGGCGGCAGCGTCAAATCGGTTTTCAGTCACGATATAAAAGTATCCTTTCGACATAGGTGCTTAACAAACGCCCCATCAATCGTTTATGTTGAGCCATCTTATCACACATAGGGGTATGGACAATGAAAAAATTCAAATCCAGCAAAGTGTTCGTGATTATTGCGGTAATGTCAATAAAAATAAAATATTATATTATATTATATTATATTATATTGATTTTTATTTTAAACTCTTATAATTTCATGGTTGATCTGTTTTGAGTTTGTAATTGCAATAATACAAAGGGAATATTTACCATGTCAATCACTCTCGACGACAAGGCTGTAGATGTTTTTAAATCATACGATGAGATGGCCATTGCCTGTTCTGAAGATATTGAGGATTATAAGACGCTTCTGAAGTCTATCGAGGCGATGATAGCGCAGAAGCAAAGAAATCTCCAGAGCATTAAGGATAAAACCGTTGGTTTGGTAAAAACATCTCTGGAGATTACCAAGGATATCCCAGTGAATCAACCGGCTGAGAATTTCGATGATACCGGTATTGACATGGAGGAAGATTTAACTCCAGAGGCGGAAATTGAATCAGAAGAAGCAGTGGCGGAGGACTCTCCGGCGACAACTCCACCCAAAAAAGAGCGAACGCAAAAGTCCAGACCCTCTAACCGCAGGAAAGCTGCTGAAAAGGGCAAGGTGAAGAGGGCTGACAAACCCAGAGAACCTGCCGAGCGATCCCAAAATATCGCAGATATCAAATGTCTGCACCATCCCGAATCATCTGTAACAGATGTTGGCCGACAGTTATGTTCTTCATGTAGATGGAAACTTATCAATAATGGACTGTTAAAATTTGATAAAGAACCGGAAGTCATTTCATATTTAAAGGGTGAGAGCAGTATCATTCCGAATATGGGACAACCAATGTGTCCCATTCACCAGTCAGTGCCATCATACAACCAGAAAACCGGTTTATGTAAAGCATGTCAAAGTAAAGCCAAAGCAATGGGTGTTGAAAATCGTCAGCTTACGAAAAAAGAGCTTACGATGTTGCGGAATCCAGCTCAGTAATATGCTTGAGTTCCAGAAGAAGGAATCATTTGAAAATACAGGAGTGGGAAATCTCAGTCTTGATACGCTGTTAATGTCGCATGGTCAGACCAGGCCTTAACTTGCAGTTTTAATTAATTATTCCAATTCAAAAAACTTGTTGACAATATCCATATCGTAAGATATGCACATAGAAGTCAAAGGGTGTGATGCCATATTTTAGATGGTGTCCAACGTATAATCAATTGTTAGGCCTCCTTCCCACCCTTTATGATGATGGCGCCATGCGGAAGACATTTCGTTGCCTTGAGTTAGGCTTACACCCCTGAAACAGCTTGGATATTAATAAATATGGAACTGAGAACAGATACAATCGGCCACTTTGAGAATCCTACAGCGGATATTATCTCTGATGCCGTTGCCTATTCAGGAGAAGGTGCGCGAGAAGGTGACCTAATAAAATTGATGACTGATGAAAAACACTTTCTATGTATTTGGGTCGGCCAGCGATCCGTCGGCCACAGGCTAATATTCAAATCTGGTCCTTGGAAGCTTGAGTGCACTGAAAAACTATCTTCCGAAATGGTCGTCGATCTAATGGTCAAATACTTACAAGGTGACGTTTCGGTATTGAGTAAGATTCAGTGGAAACGTCCCTTTGATCTGGTTTTTAGAGATAACATCAATAAATTGAAAAAATAGTTGCACGGGTATGGAAATTCAAGGCATCTCATCTTCTGGCTTGTCATTCATGTCTCATCCCTCCATGTAGCCAGACTTTTGTTTAATTTTTTTCCTGAAAATTACGGATAACATATCTTTGATTCCCTTAAAAAGAAGGTTCGCTTGATTATTCAGTTCCCCTTTCTGAAAAGGTAATGGACGACAATTGATACACGCGGCAATTCCCACCCGAACCGTGAGCATTCCGACTGCAAGCGCGTTTGCGAATGTTACAGATAGACGACTTAATAACGTATGTCCGAGCAAATTCGAACCTGCATCCACCACAAGATCAGAAAATCCTGCAAATGCCACTGTTGAAAGAATCCGAGAGAATAACCGTAATGATCCTAAAAGCCCAGGACGATACCCATAGAGGTTCGCAATATCTCGTACCATCACTATTGTACGCCATGCGACGATTGCCATATCAACAACAGCAACAGGACTAATTGCTGTTCCCCAGAGCGTCTGTTGCGCCGTTTTACTGATCAACCTTTCAGCTTCCTGGTCGATATGCACGAAAATCCCTTTTCGAATTTCTTCAAGGAGATCGCATTTATCAATAGTAACCTGCATTCGAGACAGAAAGGCTTGCACACCCTCACGAACAGCCTCCAACTGGTGTTCTTCATATTTCTTTATAATACTATTGGCATACTCAAGAACAGTATTGCGGTCGGAATCTGAATTTAATGTTGCCCCAATCCTTGCAAGCTCAGAACCGTCATCCACACGGATATAATCTTGAAACATTCTAAAAATAACAATCCCAACACTACTCGCCAAGGTGATTAGGCAGATAAGGTAGAACCACCCGACCCCTATTCCAAAATGTGTCATGGACTGATAGGCTTCAAGTGAATTTTTGAGGAGTATCAGCATGATAATGCCTACAAGAGAAATACTTACGCTCCAAAAGAGCAAAGACAAACGTTGATTGTCAGCAGCGGGAAGAAAATACTGAGGATTGACAATTGGTGTATCTTCCGTAGGAGTCTCTGCTTTTGGAAGTTCGACAGGTATTGTTGTTTGTATGCGCTTATCATCCACCGGAATATATTCTTGTGAAACGTCTTCAGGAATAGGGGGTTCCTTGTGTAGCTTTACTTGTACAGGGATGAATTCAGGAATCGTATCGTGTATCATGATATTCTCATCTATAAGTAGTCTTGCAAAATATGTCCAAGTAACTGGTCGAGATTGATATGTGGAACAGGAGTCCCTTCTTTTGACGGAAACTTAATTGGCTGAAAACTATATGAACGATAGTCTTCAGGTTTCCATGCATCTTCAGAAGGAAACTTTGGTGGCACTGGACGGGCACGCCAATCGGCAAGACCTTTATCCTGATGTCCTAACACAATCCCACGAAGTCGAATATCTTCTTTGTTTTCATCTGAAAAAGATTCGGTACTCCGGATAGAAGAAATATATGTTTTGATGATTTTGGCATTGGCATTAGGGCCAAGAATAGCCTGTTGAACCTTGTCAACGAGATCAGCAACCAACTGTGTCAGATTTTCATGATAACCTGGAATCGCATGATCTGCTTTTGTGGCGACAAAAATTGTTTTTTCTATTTTTTCCAACGATAAAAATGTCGGGAGATGCTTTGATAAGGGGCGCAATGGCCGAATGAACTTCCGAATGCTGCCATATTTAAAACGCCCTAACACTCCCTCAATACAGCGACGATGATCATTGTATGATCCCATCCCCCAATTCAATATTTGAAGCACATCAAGGAGAACGACTTGAACATTAGCTCGCCGAAAACATTTCGTATAAAACGGAAAGATGTAGTCGTTGCGGAATTGTAAATATCGGCGTTCAAACTCGGAAAAAAGTGCTTGATCTTGGCGGAATGAAAGAATATGTCGTTTTTGAGTCGAATTAGGCATAGGTAAAGGACAAAAATTGACAAATTCTTGTTTTGATGAGGGTGGCATGTTTAAAAAATGTCCCGGTTGTAAATCCATCAGTCCAGCTTTTAAATCATCACACGCTAAAAGATATTGTACATAAGCTGTTACGAGATTGGTCGCCTGGGCTGTTATGGGACCATATACGTTCGTATTTTCTAACAACTGTAACCATTCGCGTGCGCATTTACTTCGAGTTTTCTCCTTTGCGCGTGAAATCATGAGTCGTGACCATTCATGGAAAGGTAAATTCAGCATTTGGAGATCGGGAAGCCATTCGCCAGGATAGTCAACAATTTCAAGTTTGAATGTTTTCAAAGGATTATTTGCTGATTTGCGATACGAAAATTTCAGATGGATTTCTGAGAGGACTGTCGTTGGACATGGCCATTCAGGATGATCCTGGTTTAACGCATTCAAATTATCTTCATACGGAAATCGGCTTAATCCTTTAGGGAGGGGCAGCAGTTCGGCATAAATATGCCAATTCTTCTTTTTCTCTGGAAAATCTTGCATTGAATCGTCTTTCCTATTCAGCAATTGATTCACTAATGAGGTGATAAAGACGCTTTTTCCGCTGCGTTTCAATCCAGTAATGGCCACTCTAATTGTTTTCATTCATCTCCTGTGTTCCTCCGAGTATCATTCCAATCCATCGTCCTTTACTGTCTTTTTTGTATTCAACAACGGAGTTACATTGAGGGACTAAATTTTTTCTGATGTATTTCATAATATTATCCCCGATTCACTATAGGGACACCGAACATCATGTTATTTCGCTGAAACATCCAAAATTCTTGCAGGAACATCAAAGGTTTTCCATCCGTGTATCACGCCGGCTGGAATGAAATATGTGTTCATCGCCTCTAAAATCAGGCGCACATCACCAATGAACATCTCAATCTTTCCTTCAACCACAACACCACATTGCTCAAAGGGGTGCTGATGTCCGGTATCTTCTTTTTCCGGGTCTATCTCCATACATTACATGACCAGTTGATCGCCAAACTCAGCCTTACTCCTGATTCCCGGTCTAAATTCCTGCAAATCCATTTGATTTACTGATTTCTGAAAGCCCATGGTTTTTCCTTCTGTTTAGTATTTTCTCTTGGGATGCCCATAATTCATCGACCTTCAAAATGCATTATCGTCATTATGCTTTTGAAGCGATCCGGCAACCGAACTCGAATGCTTTCCGGCATTCATCTGGAAACACCTTCTCACGTCTTTCCGCCTTCTTAACTGGGTCCATATACTCCATGAAGACCTTTGAATAGTCCGGAAACTGATATGTGTCACAGCAGTAGAAAGTTTCAGCCGAGCCGAAGACCATGCGAAGTGATGCCTCAGTGGAGTTGAACATAGCGCCATAACCACGTTCAGCAATCATTTCCTCTGGAACATTCATTGTGTAGATGATTCCAGTTCTGATCTTTCTCGGGAATATAGACTGGGGCGGCTTGGTATATACGAGGGGAGCAAACAAAAGACGTTCCATGAATGAACGCATTTCACCAGTCATTGATCCGAAGTATATTGGTGATCCCAAGATAATCGCATCAGCTTCAGTCGCGATCTTTTTGAGTAACGGGCTCAGGCCATCTTTCACAGCACATCGTCCTTTGCTCGGGCTGTCAATGATTTTACATGCGAAACAACTTGTGCATCCCTTGAAGTCAAGATCGTACAAATGCACAATCTCAGTTTCAACCCCTTGTGAAGCAGCTCCTTCAAGCGCATTCGTCAGCAGGGTCGCTGTATTCCAGTTTTTTCTCGGACTTCCATTGATACCGATAATCGTCATATTTCATTATCTCCTTTCTGGTTGATGAAAGATCAGGTTTTTATACTTGATTCACTTCGTCCGGTCAGATCAAAACTTATGTGTTATGCCAAGCTCTGTTTTTATTGCATACAGCATTTCTTATACTTCAAACCGCTTCCACAAGGGCATGGTTCATTCCTGCCGACTTTGGGCTTTTCATACATAATGGTCATTTTATCAGCATTTCCCATACGGGGCTGAGATGAAAAAGCCGCGGGATTTAACAAATATTCAACCTCGCGTATATCCTCAGGTTCATTTGGTTCAAATCCACCAAGAAATATCCATCCTTTTGAATCGCAGATCGTAGCAATTGCTTCTAATCTTTCTTCAGTTTGGACATGGAATCTTACAGGCTTTTTACTTGTTCCCAATTTTGCCATAAATTGATCCTTCTTTTTTCACTTAATGTAGGATACCGCAAGTATTTCATTCGATATATTCAATGTAAAAACAAGTATTATGTGTGTCCCAAACTCATCAATATCAGGACAATATATCTACTATTATATTAATTTTCAGATAGTTGCAATTATATTCCGTGTATCACTTCTGAAATATCTTTGATACAGTCCTGCCTGAGTCTGGAATAGTCGGGTGACATTTTATGGGTGCCGGAGTTTTGGACAGCGCTGTCCAAAACCATCCTGTCCTGCATTATCTGTAGCCATGAAAATGATAACTACACAATCATCAGATGGCGGTAATTTTGATTCCATCGCTCTGATTTCGAGACCACCTCTCCCAGTAATAAACTAACCTCTCCAATATGTAGAGGCCATGTTTTTTCTGAAATCGTTGGATAAGCACCGCTATGAAAAGGGTCATTAGAGCAAATTTTTCCATTCCAGGGACGTATGGAAAAGCCGAAATGAAAAACCGATAGTTGGGTATTAACAGAAATAACTGGAAGATAAAAAACGGGGTGGAGTTTGCTCTGCCCCGCCCGAAGGATGATTTGAAAATTATGAACATTGAAGCATTGAAGCTTTATGGCCGAAACGATGATGCCGGAGAGGATCAGGTTGCTGGAAGACAGCCCGGCGCTGGAAGAGGCCAGATAAATGACCGCCAGCAACGTCAGCCCGGCGCCGATGAAGGCGAACAGCGGAACGGACCAGATTCCCCAGATGGCGATATTCAGCCACAAGGCAAAGGACGCTCCCAGAGCGGCTCCGGCGGATACGCCCAATGTGTAGGGATCGGCCAGGGGATTCAGCAGAATTCCCTGAAACACGACACCGGAGAGGGCCAAGCCGGCACCGACCGAGGCGGCGGTGAGTATACGGGGTAGCCGGACATCGGTGATAACGACCGGATACAGGGCATTGACACCCTCCAGCAGCGAATCCATTCTCAGAATCTTTGCCAGAACGATCCGCAGCACATCGGAAAAGGAAATCCGCATGTATCCCAACCCGCTGGAGAACACGATGAGAACCGCCAGCATCAGGAAAAGGATCAGGAGCTGCCGGAAAAGTCCCTGCGTGAACGGCAGGGAATAATCCGGTGAACGAGGTGCATGGCGACAACCATGTTGACAACCAGGTCTCTGCCGTGACCACTTTGGGCTGGTTTTTCGGAGCATCGATATTCAATGCCCGCGGGTTGAACTTCGAATATTTGAATGGCATGCTTTCCATTCCGGGGATGAACATGTCCGTTTCTGACGGATTGCATCAGAATTTATATGCGGCTTTGGATTGCGATACCGAAGATCAGGTGGATGCGCGGTACCTGAATGCCAAAACGGCTGCAGCCTCGTTGACCCAAGTATCCAGTCCCACAAATATCTGGCATTATGAACGTTCTCCTTTTGAAAACTCGATGAAACTCAAGGCCGGACAAGCTGCTGGCGGCGACTATTACTATGCCAACCCGACAGATATGGATATTTTCACCAACCATTTCTTTCTGACCAATCATATCAACCAGTCCTTCAAATATACGTCTCCGTCCAACGACTCCGACTCCCGGTCGTTCCAGCGTCTGGTCAATATCCAAAAACAGGCCATGCAGGTTCTGGGTGCTGTCGATGTGGCGGCACTGATGCAAATCATGACCACAAAGTTTGAGGATGGTGGCACGTATTGGGATACTTTCGGCACCGCTACAGTCGATCAAAATGTGTATTCATGCGTCACCGACATTAACAATATGACACTTCATGTATTTCCCGGCTGCGAACGTGAACGGGCTTCCTGGGTGACAGTGAATCTTAAACAAGAATTCCGGTCCATCCAGTAAACACACAAGAGTCATGACGGACGACATCCCGCGTATGAAAATGGACGGCTTTGACAATGATAAGGAGGGAACATGAATACCGCCGAAATAATTTATGATAAAGTCAAAATGCTTCCCGATTCAACTGCCAGTGAAGTTTTGGAATTTGTTGAATTTTTAGAAGCCAAGCGGAAGAAACTCAATCCGAGCGGATATCTTGAAAAAGATTCATGGTTGGCTGAAATGTGGGGCTGTTCTCCCGATTTTCCGGATCGTTTGCCAGATCCGCTTCCTGAACCCGTGAATGTTTTATAGTGGCTCATTTTCTATTTTGGACTTTGGACAAACTTACACCGAAAGATCCCAATAAGCGCTCTGTGTTTGGATTTTACTGAAATCATGATTATTTTATTTGCTCAATATAATATTTCATCAGGAATTACGAATCTGGAAGGAGGCTATCAAAAATATACCTATTGAGTCATTGGCTGATTTTCGTATAAATATTCATAGATCTTTTCCATTTCGATCAGATGCTACTATGTATTTGATTGATGCTTTAGCTAGCAACACCTCCGCTAAATCACTAGTTGAGTTAAGCCTTAATCCTCTATTCCTTCGCCAATACGGCAGTCTTCATGATGCAGTAGACAACTTTTTTGTTCCGACGAGTTTGGATAAGGAAGCAGAGGAACGCAAAGCACATCAGCAAAATCGGATGCGCATTGTTTTCGGATACTGCCCTGAACCCGTCATGCGCAACTTTCTTCTTTTGGCGATTGACACTACTGGAGGGCCCCGTCCCTTTGCGGACACCCTTGTGGATCGAGGGGTTCATTATCATCCTAATCCTGCACCAGGGAACAGACCCATAACAGTTGGTCACTCATTTTCGGTGGTGGCACTTCCGGAAAAGAATGGAAAGAACCCACCGCCATGGGTTATCCCTCTGTTAGCCCGCAGGGTGCCAACGGACAAGAAGGCAATCGATATTGGGGCCGAGCAGCTATCAGATATACTGTGGACCGTATGAATTTGTGAAAATTAGAATAAACAACTCATAAATTTATCCGGTCTATAGTATATTTACATCTGTTTCATCACCGCATGGGGAAGCAAATCACCCAAGCAGAATGAAACGATCCCAATACTCCCTGCGCCCTGGGAGCCATCCAGGGATAGCCGCATATTCATTGATAAACCGATCCAAATAGTTCTTCCTTGACAACACGGTTTTCCGCAAAATTTGTGAAAATAATACTTGCAAAACAATTGAAAATTTTGCATAGTTGCTAAGAAATATACTACCGTGTTGCTATAGGAGGAAATCCATGCTGAATATCAAATTGACTGAAACTGAATTGCATATTGCCAATTATGAGCGATTTAACAATCCCTGTTCCATTGTTCAGAAACGATTCCACGTCCTCTACTTGAAGGAAAAAAACTATAGTCATGAAGTAATTGCCGAT
>Ga0194038_1001238_pt1 | contig 11102 bp, 5 predicted proteins | sample JunL226m_MetaG_FD_148630 | JGI IMG/M metagenome (GOLD analysis project Ga0194038, IMG submission 148630) | Anoxic zone freshwater microbial communities from boreal shield lake in IISD Experimental Lakes Area, Ontario, Canada - Jun2016-L227-6m | ecosystem: Environmental > Aquatic > Freshwater >...
AAGGTTTTCTTTGGGAAAGGCGCCTTTTTCAATTATAGCCATGATATCGTTTAAATTCGGACTGATGCCAAGGTGTGTGACAAATCCTGCAATGAGTTCGTCAATATGGTTACTGCCGCCAATTTGGGCCGCAAACAAGGGGGTTAAATCCGGAGATGTGTTTCCATGCTTTTCGATGATGTGTTGTCCGGTTTCCACCAATGCTTTCAAATCCGGATCATTGTCCAATTGGCTGGCGCGTTCGAGCATATTCAGAGCCAGGCTGTAGCGCTGCTGCTGGCAGTAAAGGACTCCTATTTTCAGGATAGCGTCTTTGTAGGCTGGATTAATATGAACGGCTTTTTCCAGATACTGAATGGCTAATGGGATTTGTCGATTACTGGCATAGACAATGCCAAGATAATAATAAATATCAGCAAATTCGGGCCGTTTTTCAAGGATCAACTTCAGGTTGTTTTCCGCCTCGATGTAGCGGCCAGCAAATGCCTGACTGATTCCCAGTTTGATTCGCGCTTCCGTATAATTGGGGTTGAAATCAACCGCTTCCTGAAAATTATGAATAGCCTGATCGACTTTCCCCTGCCCGAGGTGAATGATTCCCAACCGGTAGTATGCATCAGAGTATGTCGGGTGGGTTTCCATCAATTTTGTATGAAATATTGCTGCAGAATCCCAGTTAAAGATTTCTGGTAGAACAGTCAAAAGCGATACTGTGGATACTTTCTCAAGCAGACGTGCAATCCGTTTGACCCTGTATGGTTGAATGTTTTTCCAGTCGTTGACACCGGTGTTCGTGGTAAATCCTAACAAATAACCACTATTTGCTGCAAATACAGATGTCTCGGATGTGATAAACCGCGGCTCACCAACCGGATAGCTTATGGTCAAGACAGGACATCCGATATTTTCCTCAATAATGAGCTTGGATAAGATCATCTCTTCTTTTTGGGAACTTAAACTGATCGTGGATAATACCCTGTGGGTATGGGTGTGGGAGCCGATGGCGATTTGATGCTGCGCCATTTCACGAATCTCTTCCCAGGTGAGGATTTCCTGGTCCTGCAACGTTGAATCCGGGAGTGCGATGGAGCAGGATTCGGAAAGCTCAGACAACAGGTATTTGGTCTGTTCATATTGTTCCTGTTTCATACGCTGCTGAAAAAACGTGATGGCATCCTGTTTCTGGCTCGGCAGGAAAAACTTTTGTTTGTCGAAGGTAATGAAAGGTTTCTGGGTATTTTTGATCAGATAGGCAATAACATCCCACCAGGATAATTGTCGGGTGTTGATCATCTGGGTGGTTACAAAAAGAATGGCCGGAGCCTCAAGATATTTCATGATCGGAAATGCAATGGTGTAATTGTCCTTGTATCCATCATCAAAGGTAATGACAACACAGGGCGTTGAGGACCTTGGTGGGAGGAAACCGTTTTCGCTGTGACGGTCTATCAAATCTTTTTCGGACAGAATGAGGGTATTATGCTTCAGCCATTTAATTTGTCGGGCGAATTCATCTTCGTCCACACTATATACCCCATCGTCAAACGCAGTTTGAAATTGAGGGTTGGATGGACGAATCCGATGGTAATTCAAAACGATAAGTTTATTCCGCATGGGCAGCCGCTTGAACAGATTGACCACTTTGGAGTTAAAGAGAATATCAGCCAGAAGTTCTTTTTTGCCTTTCATGTAAGGTTCTCCTGAGTTATCGTCAACAAATCGACACTTATCCGGTAAAAAATTTAACATGGATAGACAGGATAAAAAAGCTAAACTTCTGTTTTTTTATGTCTTTTATCCTGTTCATCCTGTTTATCCATGTGAATATTTTTTTAGGAAGCATTTTCTTTATCTTGGCCAAAAGATAAGACTGGCCTGTCCATCCATATAAATTAAAAATACCACGATATTGGAGTTTATTTCATGTGAGTTGCCTTATTGCAATTACCGGCATGTTATTCATTTTCACTGTTAGCCAGCATTTCCGCGATGGTCATCTTCATTTTGACGATTATTCCCGTCTCATGCCGAAATGATTTTTCCAGATCAGCCAGTTCCTGGTATAGAGGGGTCCGGTCAAACGAAATATATGATTTTCCGCCGCATTGGATGACAAATTCGTGGCATCCTTGGCCCTTGGACCTGCCTTTTTTAGGATGGTGCAGTTCATTGGGAATGCCGTGAAGCCTGCAGATCATGGGACGATGTGCATACAGACGGCATCGTCCTGCTTCATTCAGCGGACACATCACGCCGTGGACAGGTGCAGAATGTGTTTTCCATTGGCAATTCGCATCCAACGCCATGGAGTGAATCAGCACTTGGTCCGCCGAAGACAAAGATTCAAGCCCGCTCTTCAAATAGAAATATTCTATCAGGGTGTGATGATAAAATCGCGTTCGACAACAATTGTCCTCACATCCTGTACAAACAAAGCCATACTTTCCGGCCGTTTCATCATAGCATTCATCCATTTTCCGGAATATTGCCGCCAATCTGTTCAGATAAGGCTCATATTGTACCGTTTGGTTCCGATGATATTCAAAATCCATAGACCTCCATCAAATCAGTGGCGATGGGAAGAAAATTTTTTCATATAAGTTCAGGGCGCACCGATCTGTCATGCTGGCGATAAAATCACAGACCGAACGCTCGTGTGACAGGTCGTTGTAATTAAACCAGGACATTTCCACCGCACTAAGTTCTTTTTTAAAAATATCCGGTTGGTTTAGTAAACAGGCATAGAGTTCGGTCAGTATTTTCTTCGCCTTAATAAATTCATTGTGAACACGTGGGGAGCGATAGACATTATCATACAGAAATGTCCGCAGCGTATTCATGGCGGAGCTGACATCTTCGCTCATTTTTAATATCAGCTCCCCATTTCGAATCTCGCTGGAAAAAACCAGATCACGAATCATGGTTGTCGCCCGCTGTGAATGGGTTCGACCGATAACCCGCGTACAGGATTCGGGAACCTGTTCCATGGTAATGACGCCGCTGCGAATGGCATCATCCAGATCGTGATTCAGATAAGCAATGATATCTGCGATCCGGACGATTCTTCCCTCAAACGTTGAGGCGAGTTCTGTTGGATCATCCGGAATAATTTTGCCAAATCCCTTGGAATGCTTAAGAATTCCATTTCGAACCTCAATGGTTAGATTCAACCCCTGTCCCTTGTTTTCGAGTACTTCAACGACCCGGACACTTTGCTCGTTATGAAAAAAATCTTGGGAATATATTTCCTGAAGGGTTTTTTCTCCGCTGTGCCCAAAAGGCGGATGCCCCAGGTCATGACCCAGGGCGATGGCCTCGGTCAAATCTTCATTCAACAGCATGGCGCGGGAAATGTTTCGGGCGATCTGGGCCACTTCAAGGGTATGCGTCAGGCGAGTCCGGTAATAATCCCCCAACGGAGCCAGAAAAACCTGAGTTTTATATTTCAGGCGACGGAAGGCGTTGGAATAGACAATCCGGTCCCGATCCACCTGAAACGCCGTACGAATAGGGCACGGGTCTTCAAATCGATCCCTGCCCCTGGATTCTGAACTCAAACATCCAAAAGGAGATAAAAAACTCTTCTCCCGTTTTTCAAATTTCTCACGAATGGTCATGTATTTCGCCTGTTCACATTTACACAAAAACAACATCTGTTTCAAGAGCGGACTGCAATCATCAATTATCATAATTAGCACCCTTTATAAAATCAAGCAAAGATATTAATTTAGCCTTGTGAGACGAAAAAAAAACGATCGGTTAAAGGGATTCAAATAGTTGTTCCGATGTCAGTGTTTTTTTCCTGATTCCATACCTGATTACGAAAATAAAGTATCGCCAAAGACCGAACGCCTGCTCAACTTTATTCAAATACGCAGTTATTATGTATCTTTCTTAAATTTGATCACCCCATATGTGAAAATGATACTTTCCCCTTTGGGAAAGGGGGATCGAGGGGGATTTTTCAGGTGGATAGCCTCCTAAATCCCCCCTGGCCCCCCTTTTTCAAAGGGGGGAATCCTTTCGATGAAATTTAAGAATGATACGTTATTATAATAGTTATTACATTTTTGTATGTTCTGTAATTGGCTATTTTTTATAAAATGCTGTTTTTATTGATATATACATCTGATTGGAATTGGCACGTACCTTGCTTCGTAGCAGTTATCTTTAAAGCAATATGCACCATTAACTTCATAAATGCCAACAAAGGAGATCAGGAATGAAACTGAAAGAGAAATTAACCGCTTTGGCCTTGACGTTGTCTCTGTTCCCGGCATCTTCAGCTTTTGCTGAAGACGCCACTTTAAATTCAGGCGACACTGCCTGGATGATCGTATCCACGGCGCTGGTAATGATGATGACCCCAGCGGGACTGGCGTTGTTCTACGGTGGAATGTCGCGATATAAAAATTTATTGAACACCATTGCAATGACATTTATGTCATATTGTCTGGCCAGTGTGATTTGGGTAGTCATTGGATATACTCTGGCGTTTGGACCGGACATTGGCGGGTTGATCGGCGGGTTGGACTATACATTTTTGAACAACATTACCGTAAAAAGCCTGTCTGGAACAATTCCAACATACGTATATGTTCTGTTTCAGATGACATTCGCCGGAATAACCGTTGCGCTGATATTGGGTTCCATTGTGGATCGGATGAAATTTTCTTCCTGGCTCCTGTTTACGACATTATGGATTGTTTTCATTTACTGCCCGATAGCTCACTGGGTATGGGGCGGCGGATGGATGGCCAAAATGGGTGCGCTGGATTTTGCCGGCGGAAATGTGGTACATATCAATGCAGGTGTGGCGGGACTGGTACTCTCTCTATCCGTAGGTAAACGAATCGGATATGGCAAGGAAACCATGTTTCCATCCAGCATTGCCCTGACGGGACTGGGCGCAGCGCTTCTGTGGTTTGGGTGGTTCGGGTTTAACGCCGGCAGCCAACTGGCTGCTGATGGTCTGGCTGGCTCCGCTTTTCTTGTTACCAACACATCGGCTGCAATGGGCGCCATTTCATGGATGTTCACGGAATGGTACATCACCCGAAAGCCGACGGTTCTGGGGATTGCCTCGGGAATTGTGGCAGGTCTGGTGTCCATTACGCCTGCGGCAGGATTCGTGGATTTATCGGCTGCACTGATCATTGGCATTGTAGCCGGAGCTTTAGGGTTTATCTGCGTGTCCAAATTAAAACACAGAATGGGATATGACGATTCCCTGGATGCTTTTGGGGTTCATGGCATGTGCGGTCTCTGGGGTGCTCTGGCAACCGGCATTTTCGCCAATCCTGCAGTTAACCCTAATGGCGTCGGCCTTCTTTACGGCAACCCCAAACAGCTTTTGATCCAGATTATTTCCATTGCTGCAACAGCCGCGTTTACCGCAGTCGGTACGCTGATCGTCATCACCATTACCCGTATGGCGACTCAAGGGCTGCGGGTTGAAAGAGATGATGAAATCGCCGGTCTGGACAATTCCCAGCACGGAGAAAGAGCATTTGAAATTGTGATTTCATAGCAAATCAGGCATCCGGCATACCACCCCAAAAGTAGTTAACACATTTTTGATGATATATTGACTTATAACTTTTACACAAACGGAGGACACAATGAAAAAAATCGAAGCAATCATCAAACCATTCAAGCTGGACGATGTCAAAGAAGCACTAAACGAGCTGGGCATTCAGGGCATGACCATATCAGAAGTGAAAGGATACGGCCGCCAGAAAGGGCATAAGGAGATATATCGGGGTGCAGAGTACGTTGTTGATTTTATTCCCAAGATTAAGATTGAAGTCGTTGTGGCTGCTGCAATGGCAAATCAGGTTATTGAAAAAATCAGAAACTCCGCCAATTCTGGTAAAATCGGCGATGGGAAAATATTTGTAATTCCCGTTGAACAGGCCATTCGCGTCAGAACCGGAGAAAAGGGGATGGATGCCCTGTAGGCTCTCCTGAATCCCTGCATTCTCCGGAAAATGGCGATTGCAGGGAATTATCCAACCATTCTCTCACCCCGACGGCCCACCAATTCTTCAATTCAATCATTTTTTTCTTTTCAATTTCAACTTTCCATTATAATAATTGCAAGCGTTGAGGCCCTCCCCAGCGTGGGGAGGTTGGGAGGGGTGAAAAGCTGTCATGCCAACCACTTGCCTTCCCCTTGGCCCCCTCTTGCTGAGAGGGGGAGTGAACGGTTGCTGTTTAACAGATCATCAGAGGAGGAATACCGTGACAGTTCCGCCACAATCTGTTTGGGTCAGAGCAATGGCCCTTGTTTTTTTAGGCATAAGCCTGCTTACTGTGGTCGCCCCATCTTCTCTGGCGACTGTCTCGCCATCACTTGAAATTCCCCCGGAGCTTTCCGGATGGAAATCCTGGGTTCTCTACGGCATGGAAGAAAAATTCTGCCCTGCACGCTATAACGATTCGGGCCAGGATATCTCTTGGTCCGCGTGCCTGTGGCCTTCCCGATTGAAATTGACCATCGAAGAAAATATGGGCGAATTTGAACAGCAGTGGATGGTGTTTCGCGACTCTTGGGCGCCGCTTCCCGGAAATCCGGAACTCTATCCGGACAACGTCGAACTGGATGGAAAACGGACGCCTGTCCTGCTGCGTAACCATGTTCCATCTATCCGTCTTACCAAGGGCGAACACCGGGTAAGTGGGTATTTTTCCTGGAAAGAGCTGCCGGAAACGCTGATGATTCCTCCGGAATCCGGCATTGTGACGCTTTTGGTGAAAGGCCGCCTGGTGGAACAGCCGCTGATAGACAGTTCCGGAAGACTCTGGATTCAGAAACGGGATTCCGATTCAACTCCTGAAAATCGTTTGGACATTCGCGTTTTCAGGCTTTTTAAAGACACCATTCCCATGACGGCCACTCATCATCTTCGAATGGATGTATCCGGACAGGCCCGGGAAATCCGTCTGAATGATGTGCTTCTGAAAGGCGCTGTTCCCCTTCAACTGACATCAGCTCTGCCCGCAAGAATCAGTCCCGATGGTGAAGTTATGATTCAGGCCAGGCCCGGAAACTGGATACTGGAAATTGAAACCAGGTTCGAAAACCCCATTGACAGTATCGCGGCGGGCGCATGTACTCATGGCCAGGAAATCTGGTCGTTTGAGTCCCAAAACCATTTACGGATGGTGACCATTTCAGGGGCTTTGGCAATTGATCCGGGCCAGACCGAGGTTCCACCCGCATGGAAAGAATTACCAGCTTATCAGATCAATCCGGAAACCGTTATCCGTTTCGAAACGCTTCGACGGGGGGACAGTGATCCTGCGCCTGATCAACTGCACATATTCCGAACCTGGTGGCTGGATTTTGACGGAATGGGATTTACCCAAAAAGATATGGTCACAGGAACCCTGAGCCGTCAATGGTTTCTGGCCATGAATCCGCCCGGCGTTCTGGGAAAGGCTACAGTTGATGGAGTCGATCAGCTCATTACGGCCCATGGCCCGGAAGGCAAGGCCGGTGTTGAGCTGAGGCAAGGGCAGTTGATGCTGGATGCTGACTCGCGAATCAATTCGCCGCTTCGCCGAATACCGGCTGCGGGCTGGGATCACGGGTTTCAAAGCGCTTCCGGCGCATTGAATCTTCCCCCCGGGTGGAAGCTTTTTGCCGCAGGGGGCGTGGATGTGACGCCGGCCTCATGGGTGGAACGCTGGTCTCTTCTGGATTTTTTTCTGGTTCTTGTCACAGCCATGGCAGTTACCCGGCTCAAATCCTATGTCTGGGGGGCATTGGCTCTTGTCACCATGACACTTATCTACCATGAACCCGGCGCACCCAAGACCGTCTGGCTGAGTCTTCTGGCAGCCACTGCTCTGGCCCGGGTGCTTCCGGATGGGTGGGTGAGAAAAGCTGCTATTCTGTGGAATCTATGCAGTGTTGTAGTTCTTCTGACCGTTGCCATTCCTTTCTTGATTCAGGAAATACGGCAAGGACTTTACCCGCAACTGGAAAAAATCTCAAACTATCCGCAAATGCCTGTCAAGGCTTCCTTCAATGGCTCATCCACTGCGCCGCAGCCTGAATTGCAGCGGGAAGTACTCATGCAAAAATCAGATGATTTTCTTCCAGAGGCGCCCTTAAAAGCCAAGGAAGAAAAGGCTGCCCGCACCAGTCAGTCTCCGCGCCAGGCTCAGCACCAGACTCAGCTCCAGCCTCAGCCTCTGGTCCAGGACCCACAGGCCCTAATTCAAACAGGTCCAGGCCTTCCAGGATGGAAATGGCGATCACTTACAATGAGGTGGAACGGACCTATCGACAAAGACCAAACCTTCCGGCTCTGGCTGATATCGCCAGGATTTAACCTGCTCCTTGCAGTCATCCGGGTCATTCTGCTGGCGGTATTGACTGCGAGCCTCTGCGACGTGAGATATTTTGGTGACTACTGGCGAAACAGCATCACCAAGAGATCTCTTGCTCGGCATACAGTCCCGGTCGCAATGCTGTTGTTCTGCGGAGTATTGGGATTTTCGGCAAGCGCACGGGCGGAAGCTCTGTCGGCATCCTATCCGCCGAAGGAACTTCTGGAGGAACTTCAGCACCGGCTGTTAAAAAAAGCCGATTGCTTCCCGATCTGCGCCGATGTTTCCCGCATGGAGGTTCAGGTTGACGCAACCGATCTTAGAATGCTGGTGGATGTCCAGGCTGCTACCGAAACCGCCATTCCCCTGCCTGGAGATGGGCAAAACTGGACCCCGGACACCGTACTGCTGAATCAACAACCATTGAAAGGGCTCAAGAAGGGTGCGGACGGCCATTTATGGGCTTTGGTTCCGCAGGGCATTCACCGCCTGATTCTCAGCGGGAAAACCGCTAAATTAAATGCCATTCAGATCGCACTGCCTATTAAACCCCGCCAGGTTGCGGCTGCTGTCAGCGGCTGGTCTGTTCAGGGGATAGGGCCTGGCGGACAGGTGTCTGCTGGGATCCAGCTTCAAAGGATTGAAAAGCAGGACCCGTCCGGAATTTCTGTTGGAACCAGCGCGCTTTCTCCTTTTTTTCATGTTGCCCGAGTGCTTTTTCTGGGCCTGACATGGGAGATTCGGACCACCATCACCAGGTTGACCCCTCCCGGTAATCCAGTGTCCCTTCAGTTTCCGCTGTTAGCAGGAGAGTCGGTGACCACTGCCGATATCCTTACGGAACAGCAAAAGGCCATGATCAATTTTGATTCCGGCGCCCAGGAAATCAGCCTGCTTTCACACCTCGATTTCACTGAAACGCTGCACCTGACCGCACCAAAAGACAGCCCATGGACGGAATCATGGGTTCTGGAAGCAAGTCCGGTATGGCACTGTGATTTTTCCGGAATTCCCGTGATTCATCAGCAAGATTCTCAGAAAAAATGGCGGCCCGAGTGGCGGCCCTGGCCGGGAGAGATCATTGATATCCGCATTTCAAGGCCTGCCGCGATTCCAGGTCCGATCATAACGATGGACAGCACCGCTCTGAAGTGGACGCCCGGAGAGCGGCTGGATAAAGCGGAACTGACGATAATGCTCCGCACCAGCAGGGGAGGCCAGCACCAACTGGAGCTGCCGCAGGATGCCGGCCTTCAGAAAGTCAGTATTCAGGGCCGGTCACAGCCTATTCGGCAGGAAGGTCGGAAAGTGCTGATTCCGCTTGTTCCCGGAACCCAGAAAATTGTTCTGGAATGGCAGCAACCGTCATCCGGCCTGTGGCGCTATCACCCGCCTCAAGTTTCCATTGGCGCGCCGGCTGTCAACGCGTCCATCGCCATTCACGTTCCGGAACACCGCTGGATACTATGGGCGTCCGGCCCCCGGCTGGGCCCCGCCGTGCTGTTCTGGGGGTATCTTTTGATCGTCGTTCTGATCTCAATCGGCTTGGGGAAGACATCTCTTGCTCCGCTAAAGACTCACCAATGGCTGCTCTTAAACATGGGCCTCGCCCAGTCATCACCCTTGATGGCGCTGATCATAGTGGGATGGCTGCTGGCCCTTGGCATTCGAAAAAACGCCATCCCCGGCGGCGGATGGGTTTCCTATAATTTTTCGCAGCTTTTGCTGGCAGGCTGGACAGCGGTGGCGCTATCCGGACTATACATGGCGATTGAAAACGGGCTAATGGGAATTCCCGATATGCAGATCGCCGGAAACCAATCCACCAGCCGGGTTCTGAACTGGACCCAGGACAGAATAGCCGGCTTTATGCCGGACCCATGGGTCATCAGCCTTCCGGAATGGGTGTTTCATAGCCTGATGATGCTCTGGTCCCTGTGGCTGGCTTTCGCGTTGCTGAACTGGCTGAAATGGGGCTGGCAGTGTTTCATCCAGGGCGGTGCATGGAAAAAAGTCGAGTTGCGCTGGAAGCAAAAACCTGCAAACTGATTCTATATTCGACAAAAAGATGGTACCCTAAAACACGCGAACTGGTTCATGACGGTTGCCTTCTCCGTCGGTGGTGTGATAACGTAAGATAAAAAGTAACCGCCAAAATAAACACAAGAAATGAGGCAAAAAAATGAACACAAACTCCTTGCTCATCAACAGAAGACAGTTCATCCGCCTGGCAGGCGGTGCTGTCCTTTACGGTATGGTATCCTCTCCTTTTCCGGGAATCGCTGCAGAAACAGGAGGCGGGTTTATCGCAGAGGCCTCTTGCAGCAAGCCACCGTGTGATGTCAGAGCCCTGACCCGAAAACTCTTTGAATCCGCCGGTGGCATGTCCCGGTTCATTTCTAAAGGCGATGTTGTGGTGATCAAACCCAATGTTTCCTGGGCCAGAGCCCCGGAATTGGGTGCGACCACACATCCGGACGTTCTTGAAACCGTCATTTTTCTCTGCCAGGAGGCTGGGGCCAAAAAAGTCCGCATCGCTGACAATACCATTCATGAAGCCAGAAACTGTTTTGCGGTTACCGGCGTCGATCAGGTGGCGAAAAAAACCGGGGCGGATCTGGTTTATCCCCTATCCAACCTCATGCGGGATATGAACCTTCAGGGACATCGCCTGAATGTCTGGCCGGTGTTTACGCCATTTAAGGAAGCAGATAAAATCATCAACCTGCCGGTCGCCAAGGTCCATAGCCTCAGCGGACTGA
>Ga0194038_1001239_pt1 | contig 11101 bp, 10 predicted proteins | sample JunL226m_MetaG_FD_148630 | JGI IMG/M metagenome (GOLD analysis project Ga0194038, IMG submission 148630) | Anoxic zone freshwater microbial communities from boreal shield lake in IISD Experimental Lakes Area, Ontario, Canada - Jun2016-L227-6m | ecosystem: Environmental > Aquatic > Freshwater >...
CATCGGACCAGTTGTCGTTCGGCGGCAGGGAAGACAGCCCGGCCGGCAGTGCCTGCGCAGGCGTCCATGTTCCGCTGATCGCGTTGGCGGTTGTCAGCCAGTTGTCGCGATTAAGTAGGTAGTAAAGCTGCCCGGCCGTGTCGTAGAAGACATCCCAGTTTGTGTTTGTGGCGAACATCAGATCGCTCTTGTCTGCTTCGACGGGTTTCAACAGGGGTTCACCCAGGAACATCACAAGGATGGCAGGCTTGCGGCTGTAGAAAATCTTCGGCGGATCCAGATTCAGTTCTACTGCATGTTGCACCGGCTGCTGAGCTGGATCGAGATAGGCCAGTACCCGGTCCAGGGAAACCGTCATTGCCTGGCCAAAAGGATGCAGTTCCTCCACAGCTCGCCGTAGCGAAGCTGCTTCCGTTTCCGACGTATTCGGAAAACGCAGCTCGCGTTTGGTGGGGATCAAAGCCACAACTCGGGTATCATGGTTTGTAACGGTTTCAGCATCCACTTCCGCTACACCAAATTTCTCTTTTTGGGACGCTCCGGTTTTTACGGAAATAGCGCAGCGAAAGTGAATATTCGCGTAGTCTTTCCAGAAGTCCACCTGAGGCTGATAGATGGTGAGTTGTTTGCCGTTTTTATGGATCAGTCGCGGCCAACCGGTATCAGCGGGGGGAGTGACAACGGAAGCTGCAAATGATGATGCGGATACCATGAGTATCGTAAACAAAATGATGATGGCTCTATAAGTTTTCACTTTTTGTATCCTTTCAACCTTACAAAGACTGTTTCATGGTTTTGCTGCTGAACAGCCTGGAAATAAACTCACTTCAGTTGATCACTCCCGGGTTCATACTTACAACTCTATTCCACCAAAGGAATGCCCTCGGCCAGACTGTACTGCACAATGGCCTGAATCTTGTTTTCAATCTGGTAATACCGGGCAACCTTGATTGCGGGCAATGCCTTCTGGAATTTGGGCATCAGCGACTCTTTCAATGTCAGGCGTTCTTTCTCCACCGCCATGGATTCTGTCATGAGTTTTTTTGCGATTTCATTGGTCATGGTTTGATAATTCTGAGCATAGTCCACAATTAGCTTTGTAATCCGTTCATTGATTTTGGTCAATTTGGTTTGATATTCCTGATAAATCGGCCAGAATGCTTTGGCTTCAGCATCCGTCAGATTCATATTCGCGGCCACGACTAATTTCTTGTCAGCCTGAATTTTTTCCCGCAGAATCTCCATGTTGTTTGAGGCTTTATCCGTTTTCTCTTCCGCAAAAACCGGTGAGGAAATCAGAGCCAAAACCAAAATCAATGCTGTTGTGACGGCTGCCAATCCAATGTGACGTTTCATCTGTTTCATTTTTGTTTTCCTTTCAAGATTGTTTAAATGATTTATAAATTGGGGCTATCGGTTACTTGACTGAATAGCCCTTGGCTTCAAGGCAGGTTGCCCTTGCCCTGAGATAATCCTGTTGTTTTGCGGCCTGCTGCGCTGATGCCTCCTGCTGTTTTTGAGACTGCTGTTGCTCCTGCTGCTTCCTGCTCTGAACCCGGCCGCCTACCACGCCGGCCGCGGCTCCGACCGCAGCTCCCTTGCCTGCTTCTCCGCCCATTGAACCCGCCAGCGCCCCCACTGCGGCGCCCTTTGCCGCTCCGCGGGCACCAGAACCAGGTTGTGCGCTTTTGGGTTGCTGTTCCTGCTGCGAAGACGCCTGCGCCGCCAGGGCGGGGTCAAAATTCGTTTGTTGTACTGCCCAGAGATGGCAGTCATATTCATCTTTTGTCTGCTTTTCGGGTGTCTGATTATTATTCGGGAAAACATACTGCTGCTGAGCAATGGCGGCAGGGAGGTCCAGTAAAAGTGCAATCCCGATTACCAGAAACACCATGGTCGTTTTTCTACGCATAAAATTCTCTCCTTTGTTGAATGATTTCGTAGGCTGACAGAAAAGAATAAAAATTGTCTCCCCTCTTAGCGTTTTATGCGTATCGGGAGAAGACTTCCTGTTTTCCATATCATATCGACGACGGTCGAGCAAGTATCTGTTTCGAACCGGATTGCCGGCGTCTCAACAGGAGTCAAGAAATGCGAAAACCGTACCAAGTCAGAGAATCTGTTCGATCCTTCCCGTCTGGCATGCCATGAATAAAGAATACGATCCGGAAATGAGGGCATGCATAACAATGTCGAAATGGGTTTGTGCCGATATATTGGCACAATGCCTGTTTATTGGCATTCGTGCAGTCCATTTGCGAAATTTACGGACAGGTTCAGCAAGTGGGCAATCGAAATTATTTGGTCATGGGCACATTGGATTATGCCAGCGTAAAAACGATTCGGTATCCGCCATCCCCTGCTTTTCTATGTAGAATACCCCTTGACAAACAAAAACAGTCTCTATACTCTGATCCGCGATCACTTGAAAGCAATGTGTCGTGCAGTACAATGATCAACCCAAATTGAACGAAAGGAGAAGTTATGATTTTGAAAAGGGGTTTGTTGCTTGCTTTGCTGTCTTGTTTCGCCTTGGTTTCACCATGCCTTGCCAAACAGGGGGACGCCAAAATCACGGCTGAGGTCAAGTCCGTGATGGAGCAGCATAACATGGCGCTCAACGCACAGAATATCAAAGGGATTATGTCCATCTATTCTTCAGATCCGAACACCGTCCTGATGGGCACAGGTCCCGGAGAGGCTTATGTGGGAGAAGAGGGGCTATCAGGGGCTTACAATCAGATTTTCAACAGATTCAAAGCTGATACACTTAGTTTCAAGTACGATTGGGTTGCTACTGGATCAAAGGGTGATGTCGCCTGGTTTGCTGTGACGACGACGATGTCGGCCACCGTGAACAACGAGCAGAGGGAACGCACATTCAATATGTCGGGCCTGCTCCAGAAGGAAAAAGGCAAATGGCGTATTGTCAGCATGCATTTTTCCAGGCTGGGCGCCGAGGAGCAGCCGGCTGTTGAGCCGACAAAATGAAATGACGCAGTTAACAACCTCAACGAGCGCGGCGCCTTCAGTTCTTATTGATGGAGCCGCACAGAGTCTTGGCTGGATGCATCCGCGAAAAAAATGGAGGCCAAAAATGGATAAAGATACCAAAGAACGGCATGACAAAGAGATTTCGAGCAACGAGAAAGAGTTGATGGATCGGAGAAGTTTTCTCATCAGCCTTAAGAAGTGGTCCAAAATCGTGATAGGTGGCGCACTGGTTGGCAGCGCCCTGTTGGATCATGGCACAGAGATAGAGGCTGGAGCCTGGGCTAATCGTGGCGGTGGTGGAGGAGGCGCCTGGGCCAATCGAGGCGGTGGCGGAGCTTGGGCTAATCACGGCGGCGGCGGAGGAGGAGCTTGGGCTAATCACGGAACCGCTTGGGTGAACCGATTCTAACCTCAAATTGGAATGGCTGCCAAAACGGTTTTTAGATATTCATTCCGCATTATTTCGGGATAAAACATCTTGACACAGTCTATTGTCTATAACATACCCGCAACGATGGTCGGAGCATTCCGGCGGGATATTGTAGTTCGCTTCTTCGACCCCTTAGAAACGCTTCAAAAACTTACTCAATACGATCTGAAAAGGCTTGCATATCTTCAGATACTTGGTACCGGCGGCGACATTGACAGTTTGATGCGCTTGGAGCATTCAGTTCCCGTCGATCTGGTTGTCCAGCATCCGGAGTTGGATTTACCCCTGCTCTATCGTTACTCGCCATTGATCGCCGAACGCCCGGTCCGGGTTTCAGTTCGGGTTGCAGCAGGATTCAGCAAAGTAGTGAAGCTTGCTCTCTCATTGAATTTCGCAGTCAAACTTGAGGTAACTCAACCGGAACCGGCCCTGATAGAAGAACTGCTTCAAATTGCAAACCTATACCTTCATCAGACAACGGTGTCTCAGCCGGTTGAGTTCATCCACAGTATCTTCTGGAGCTTCTACAACAGAAATCCCGTCACGCTTTGGGCCATACAGGAAGAAGACCCTGCCCGCTTTCGCTACATTACCGATCTTGGCGTAGAAACCCTGTCCCGGCGGCTTGCCGGAGTGGAGTCGAAATACGGTGTCGCTTCCTTCATCAGGGAATTCGCAGAAGAGTTGCTCAGCGAAAAGCAGGAGTGTTGTGATTGTGCGTTTTTTGAAAACTGCGCCGGATACTTCAAGTGGCCCCGGAGAGAATACCGGTGTGACGGCGTAAAGGCGCTATTTCAAACGCTTCGGGCGGCGGCTGAGGAATTGAGAGCGGATATTGTCTCATTCGGCACGCCAGGGCAGGAAAATCGGCCATGAAGGCCACCCCTTTTTCCCTCATACTGTTGCCCACTCTGGAGTGCAATGCCGAATGCGATTACTGCTTTGAAAGCAAATCGAACCATCAGCTCAGCCTGGATAAGCTTTCCACCATAATCCAAAAAGTCATTGACTACATGGAACTCAATCATTTCGAAGCCATGTCCATCTACTGGCAAGGGGGCGAAGTCATGACGATGTCCCCAAAGTGGTTTGAGCAGGCACATGGAATCATTCAGGAAATAGCAACACGCCGGAACCGGCAAGTCACCAATTATATTCAATCCAACATGCTCTCCTACAGCAGAAAATGGAACAGGGTCCTTGCGGAAATGTTCGGCAACAGTGTGGGCTCTTCCATGGATTTTCCCAATCTTCACCGAAAAATCAAGGGCGGGAGCCCTGAATCGTACGAGCGGATATGGTCGCGAAATGTCCGCGAGGCCAAGGCGGCCGGCATCGAAGTCGGAGTCATATCAATCCCCAATGAACAGACCCTGAATATGGATGCTGAACGATTTTACTCCTATTTTGTGAATGAACTGGGAATTACCGATTTTCAGGTCAACACGCCTTTTCCGGGAGGTTCCCAAAACGATGTGAAAATGGGGTTTCCTTTGGAAACGCATCAGATAAGCCGCTTTCTGATGAATCTCGCCAATGTATGGATGGAGCATGGCTTCCACCGTGGGGTAAGGGTCGGTCCCATCAATCAACTGCTCGACTATTTCGTTTATGGGAAAAAGAACCTGCTCTGCATTTGGCGTGACAACTGCATCAACGAGTTCGTTTGCGTCGATCCGCAAGGTTACGTGGCTCAGTGTGATTGCTGGGTGACCGGCTATCCCGAATCCCGGTTCGGCAATATTTTTGACGCCGGCAGCCTATCGGACTTGCTGCGAAACAGCGAAGCCCGTCGGCGTCTTCAGACCAGACCTGGAGAGCTGATCTTGAAGGAAGACTGCCTTGACTGCGCCTACCTGACTATCTGCCACGGAGGGTGTCCGGTGCGGGCTTATACCGTACATGGCGACCTCTTCAGGAAAGACCCTTATTGCCAGCTCTACAAGAGACTTTTCCAGAATATGGAGGCAATGGCGGCAAATTTTTCCCGGAAAAATTGAAGACATATACTTATCATTCTTAAATTTCATCGAACGCTCTTGTGCCCGCTAATCACAACTAAAATCGAAACCCGGTTGTCCAGCCCGCCAGATCAATTCGACGTGTCACTGGCCTTTTTGGTTATCGCTGCTTTTTGTTGCGATTCATCGGCGAGTATTTGCGACAGGGCTGCGGCGGCTCCGGCTTTGAGCTTGTCTGCGGTCTCCTGAGACGGGTCAGCCCCGTGGGGCTTGGCGCCGGATTCTTTCTCATGACCGGAGGGCATTTCGACTATTACCTTGCGATGGGCGAAATGAATTCCCTTTTTGGCCAGGGCGTCAGAAATGAGTTCGAAGGCTTTCCGCTGAATAATGCCTTGCCGGCCGAATTTGGACGTAAATCTCACCCGGAAGGTCATTACCGAATCAACTACGGTTTGCACCCCCATGGATTTAATCGGGCGTATTATATCCGGACCTATTTCCGGATCTTCCATGAGCTGCTGCCCCACTTTTTTAATGATTTTCCGCACCTGCTCGATACTGGTGTCGTAAGGTAAACTTAGCTTGAATTTCACAACAGCGCCACCCCGATTGTAGTTCGTGATGGCGCCAAGCTTGCTGAATGGAACAATCTGCAAGGCCCCGCGATCATGCCGCAGGTTGATGTTGCGCAGCGTAAACCCTTCCACCGTTCCGGATACGCTGCCTGCCTGAATGTATTCTCCCACCCGGAAGGCGTCGTCCACTAAGTAGAAGATGCCGGACAACACATCCGACACCAGCTTTTGAGACCCGAAGCCAATCGCCAATCCAAAAATGCTGGCGCCCGCCAAGAGAGGCGCGATATTGATGCCCATACTGGAGAGCACAATCAGCGTTGTCATGACCATCAGAACCGTTCCTGCAAATTTGCGGAGTACGGGCAGCAGGGTGAAGCTGCGGTCCAACGTTTGACCGCTGAATTCCTCTTCATCATCCACACTTGCTTCAGAGGTCGGGGCCATCGCATCCAGTTTTTGGTGGACGTACCGGTTGATCTGACCCCAGATCACATGGGCCAGGATCAGGGTTATCAGGACACTGAAGGCCGCTTCACCCACTTTATCCAGCAATGGCAGATCGATTCCCCATATATGGAAAAGCCACAACGTCAGCGAAAAAACGATGACGATGCGGACCAACCCCGTGGCGATCCTAAAATACCGGGTATTATCCTGGTCAACTGTCTTGCGGATCGTCCCCAAAGTCTCAGTTACCATCCATTTGCCGGCCCGGTCCAAAATCAGATATAGCGGAACAAGCAAAAAACTGACTGCAAAGGCCGCGTCATTTTGCGGGCCATACAGCGCCAGCCGTCCGATCGCCAAGAGCCATACGATGGCGGCATATCCCATCGCCAGAATGTGCCAACTGGCTGCCATTTGACTCCGGAACCAGGAAACCTCGCCGGATGGCCCCTGACCAGTTTGCAACAAATGGTTTGCTACCATCGTTCGGTTACGCCAGATCATGTGCCTCAGCAAGACCATGAAGGGGATTGAAATCATCAGGGCGATCAGAAAGATGCAGTCTGCTTGGGTTTCCAGTTTCTGAAGAAACAGTAATAAAACATACACTCCGGCAAAATAGTCGGCCATTCGGGTTAAATTCTGATGAAGGATAGCGGCTGTTGCGTCCGAGACCGGCGCCAGGCGCAATTTGGCGGCATGGGGAGACAACATCAGACGGGACAGAAGGATTATCAGGCGAATCAATACAATGACCATCATTACGGCGATGAACAAAAGCCGCCAGCCTCCCTTGTGGGAAAATAGGAACATCAAAAACAGCAGCTTGCTTACTATGGCGAAAACTACGATTCCCAGAAATTCTGGCATGATTCTCACCAAAGCGGTACCAAAGAGTAGCCAGCCCTGCATGACTGGCGCTGCATCGAAACGCTCCCGCATGTTGGCGCTGAATCGCCAACAAAACCGCTCCACCGCCAGCGCAATGCCAATGATCACCGCCAGAGCGAGAAACATCTGAAGCAGCACTGTAAAACCCTCCCCATCGGACACTTTTTGGAAGGTTTGCACAATATCGGGGAAAAACTGCGGCAGATAGCGCCCTATTTCCGAAAACCGTTGCTGAAACAGAATGGAGAATGATTCCAGACTCATAAGCCCTCCGGATGGTTCGGAGGGCTGGCGGGCCTGTGGCAGACTTTTCGCCAGTTGCTGAATCAGTATCTGCCGTACCTGCTCATCGCTGAGACGGGAGAGCAGTTGATTGATGTCGTTCATGGATTTGGGACGAATCGTTTCGAGCGACGGGGCAGGCGGGGCGGTTTTTTCTTTGGCAGCGGACCCTGTTGTGGCAACGCACATCAGAATCATGCAGGCGATGAACATCCAGCGACTTATAAGGGTGATTGGAGACGATAAATCAGATTTTCTTCTTCCGCTCATAACTTCCTCCAGCATGATTGTCGGTTAATTTGCATCCGGATAAGCATGGCGGTGCAGGCAGCCGGATTCCACCCTGACCCATTACTGGCGGAGGGGTGAAGTCATCCACGCGAAATTCCATTTCAAGACGGTACCCCCATCGTTGGGTTGATCGGACATGAGAAGAACTCCTTTATTAGAAATTATATCTTAATCTTAGATGTATTCACCGTTTCAGTCAAGTGACAAAATAAGGAATTCAATTCAATAAAAAAGTCACGATCACACCCGTCAGGCTATTCTCAACATAATAAGGCCGATAATTCATTTGATCTTCAGGAGATTTGATAGTAACGTGTCGGTGTACGATAAGTATAATTGCGAATGTGTGATCATGTTCTGGTTCAATCTTGCAGATTGAACCAGAACATGATCAAATAATTCAGGTTGCAAGCCTGAATCAGCAAAAAAGCATAATTTTTCATGATTTGGGATGATCATACGGGTGATTTAATGTTTAATGGAATCCATGATAGGCACAGATTATTGAATAGACGTCTCTGCACAGCAGCAGTACCCCCCCCCAGATATAACATATTGTATTTACATGATAATATCGCTTTTTATAAATCTACGGCAGTCCATTAAGGTGATTTCCAACAAAGAATACCCCGAAATTGAAGGTTGTAGCCAGACCGTCCCGGTCTGGTTGTTCTGCATGGAGCAGAACCAGACACTGGCAGTCTGGCTACTAACCAATATGTGTAACCAATGTTTGCTGCATAATGGTTTGCTCTTTGCTATAAATCATTGGACCGCCTCGGTGCAGCTTGGCTTGGCTTTTATGGAAGCGGATATCCAACCGATTATGAAGAACCCGATATCCTTCAGACTTGCTATTGATGAAAACAGTTTGGAAAGTTACCTGGTGAAAGAGACAATATTCGTATCTTAACATTACTTAATCAGCAGCAGACTACTTTCAATTTACAAATAAGAAACAGTTATGGGACCGAAAAAATGTTGTCGGATCGAAACACAGTTCGCAAAAGTATTTGGTTGGCCTGGGTTCTGCTATCTGTCGGACTGATTGCCACAATAGTCGCCACTATTTATGTGAAAATGGACGTTGAAGCCGATACAAAAAGGGAGTTCGACTTTGCATGCATCAAAATCCAACTCATGATAGATGCACGGATGGATGCCTATGCTCAGATACTGACAAGCGCCACCGCATTTTTTGATGCTTCGGATAAGGTTACGCGAGAGGAATGGCATAACTTCACCATGCAACAAAAGCTTGAGCAGCGCCTTCCCGGCGTACAGGGCATTGGCTTCTCACTGATGATCCCCCGCGAGCGGCTTGAACAGCATATACAGGAAATCCGCAGCCAGGGTTTCCCTGACTACAATGTGAAACCGGAAGGCGACCGGGAGATATATACCTCAATCATCTATCTCGAACCGTTTTCAGGACTAAATCTTAGAGCTTTCGGCTACGACATGTTCTCCGAACCCGTTCGCAGGATGGCAATGGAACGCGCGATGGATTTGAATGTGGCAACCCTCTCCGGAAAGGTGATTCTTGTACAGGAGACCGATCAGGAGGTTCAGGCAGGAACGTTGATGTATGTCCCAGTGTACCGCAAGGGAATGGCAACCGATACCGCCCTAAATCGCCGTGCTGCACTATATGGATGGGTTTACAGTCCTTACCGGATGAATGACCTCATGCAAGGTATCTTGAAAGGATGGGATATAGAAGCAGAACGGCTGATTCGCTTGCAGATTTTTGATACCGAGCAGATGTCTGCCGATTCATTGCTTTACGACAGCCAGCCAAAGGCGGAGATGGAAACGATAAAGGCATCACGATTGACGCTGCAAACTCATACCGTTTCGAACGACCATTTCTGGTCCCTGCACTTCACCCGGACAGACGGACAGTTGGGATACGGCCACGTCTATAGCGTTTTTTTCGGTGGGACGATTATCAGCATGCTATTGTTTGGGCTGCTCATTTCCCTTTTAAACACCCGGTTCAGGGCGCAGCGGATGGCGGATCAGTTGACAATGCATCTGAGAAAAAGCAAGGAGAAATACCGTCTATTGGTCGAAAATAGCCACGACATTATATATACACTTACCGCAGATGGCGTGTTTGTTTTCGTTTCCCCTGCATGGACAGTACTCCTCGGACACCCATTAAACCAGGTGATGGGAACATCTTTTCAGTCATTCGTCCACCCGGATGATATTCCCGGATGTATGGTATTTCTTCAGGCTGTGATCAAGACGGGACAACGACAGGAAGGTGTCGAATACCGCGTAGCGCATACTGACGGTTCATGGCATTGGCATACTTCAAGTGGCGTACCTTTTAAGGATGAAGCCGGCGCGGTAATTGGTTTTTACGGCATAGCCAGAGACATCACCAAACACAGACGATTGGAAGAGGCGCTGACACAAATCCGGCAAAATTATGAAACTTTTTTTAACACAATCAATGATTTCCTTTTCGTTCTTGATGATCAAGGGAACATAATTCATACCAATACTACAGTTATTGATCGTCTTGGCTACACGGCAGAAGAGCTTTTGGGACAATCTATTTTAATGGTTCATCCACCCAAACGCAGGGATGAAGCCGGCAGAATTGTGGGCGAAATGTTAAGTGGAGTGGCGGAATTATGTCCTGTTCCGATTGTTACAAAATCTGGTGTTCAAATTCCGGTGGAAACAAGAGTTTCCCATGGATTTTGGGACGGCAAACCGGTAATTTTTGGAGTTACCAAGGACATTTCCAAAGTCAGTTTATCAGAAGAAAAATTTTCCAAAGTATTTCATATCAATCCTTCCGCTTGTGGTTTAAGTGATTTGAATGACCAAAAATACATTGAAGTAAATGAAGCATTTTACACTTTACTTGGATTTGATAAAGATGCCGTAATTGGTAAAACAGCATACGAATTAGGTATTTTAACCACTGAAACTGGAAAGGCCATCTTGCTTAAAGCCGATAGTAATGGAAATGTAACAAATGCCGAAGCCGATATAAAAGCAAGGAACGGCGATATCAAGCATGTACTGCTTTCATCAGAAAATATTTATATTCAAGATAAAGAATACCGCTTTACCGTATTGTTATCGACATCATAGAAGGGTCAAAAATACAGCATTGTACAAATTCTGCTAAAATTTTCTATTTACATTCAGAATGTCCATATAACAATTTGATTTAATTTATAAAAAGCAGACTGGTTCAT
>Ga0194038_1001241_pt1 | contig 11100 bp, 11 predicted proteins | sample JunL226m_MetaG_FD_148630 | JGI IMG/M metagenome (GOLD analysis project Ga0194038, IMG submission 148630) | Anoxic zone freshwater microbial communities from boreal shield lake in IISD Experimental Lakes Area, Ontario, Canada - Jun2016-L227-6m | ecosystem: Environmental > Aquatic > Freshwater >...
GTTGAGTTCCCGCAACCGCCCGTAGCCGAAACCAAGAGCGGCCAACGTCCCCGGCTTGAAGTTGGCGAACACCGCATCCGCGGATTTGACCAGCCGGCCGAAGATATCGGCTCCTGCGGGACTGCGGAGGTCCAGACCCAGCGCGAGGTGGTTGCGGTGCGCCCGCGCGAAGGAGTCGCCGATCACCTGGTTCTCACGCTTCTGCCGCAGACCGTCCGGATAGGCCGCACTCTCGATCTTGATGACCTCGGCTCCCATATCGCCGAAGAGTCTGCTCAGCTCCCCGCCGGCGACGATCACACCCAGGTCGAGGATCCGCACACCCGTCAGTGGCAGACCACCGCCGGCAACGGTCGGAGGCGGATCGAATCGCTCCGAGCGCCATCCGGGTTCGTCCGCACCCGGGGCCGGCGCGGCGGTGCGAAAGCCGGCCCGCTCACCGTTCACCGACCAGTAGCCGACCGGGACCCGGGCGCGTACGCCGGATGCGAGTTCGACGTCGGCGAGCGCTCCCGTCGCTTCGAGGTGATCGGAGTGCAGCGCCTCTGAAGGAGTCAGGACGGCGGCGATGGGCACACCCCGACGCTGGCCCTGCGCGACGAGCTCGTCGCGGGTCTGATCGGTGAACAGCTCGCCGATCAGTGCGCCGAGTTCGCCGAACGCCTGGACCCGGGCCGCCAGACTGTCGAAGCGCGGGTCGGCGAACTGCTCCGGCTCCCCGAGCCACGCGCGCAGCCCGTGCCATTGCCGCGGCGCCATGATGCAGAGCCGGACGAAGCCGTCGCGGCAGGCGAAGATCGGGTAAAGATCCTGGTTGCGCGGCCGGCCGCGCCATCGCTCACCGGACTTGCGCGCCGTCGCGGCCTGCCCCTGCGTCCCGAATGGCGGATCCAGTGCGAGCACCACGGCGTCGAACCGGGAGAAGTCGATGAAATCCCCGCTGCCGCAGCGCAACCTGTTGAAGTAGGCGACCAGCAGCGCCCACGCAGCCTGAACCGCGGCCGTCGACGAGGCGATGCCCTCGGGTGGCAGCACGGGGATACCTGACGCCGGGCCGGAGCGTGACAGCGCGGTGCACATCGCGTAGAACACCGGGTCGGTGGCGGTCCAGTCCGCGTAGGGTCCCGTGCTGCCGAAATCAGTCACCAGCATCGTCACCAGGTGGGTGAAACGGTCGGCGAGGGTCTCGCACGACGTGCCGTAGGTGGCCGCCAAACCGGGCCGGCCACCATCGACGACGATGTCGGCCTGCGCCGCCAGGTCGATCAGCCGGTCGCGGTCGTCGTCGCTGTCGGGGTCCAGGACGATGCTGCGCTTGTTTGCGTTGTGCAGAGCGAAGGGGATGCTCACCCCGTCGAGGGTGGGACGTGCGCCACGGGCGGGACTGCCGGGGGGTGGCTCCACCTTGAGGACCTCGGCGCCGAGGTCGGCCAGCAGGCGGGTGATGCCGTCACCGGCGCCGTCGCAGAGGTCCAGCACCCTCAGACAGGCCAGGAGTGGCTCGTTGGCGGACATCGTGGCCGAGCTTACTGCCAGGTCAGGCGGTTGTTCCCCACCGGTAGAATCGAGTTCAAATGACTGCGATGAGCGCGACATCCGCGCCACCCCACCCTGTGCTGGCCCAGTTGGCTGCGTTGCACCACCTGCGGGTCTACATCGACGTCGGTGTGGTGGTGGTGGTGCTGGCCATCGCCAACCTGATCGCGCACTTCACCTCACCGCTGGCGAACATCGCGACGGTGCCCGCCGTCGCGGTCGGTCTGGTACTGCTGGTGCGGGCGCGCGGACTGGGCTGGGCGGAACTGGGACTCGGGCGTGAGCACTGGCGCTCCGGGGCGGTCTATGCACTGGGCGCGGTCGGTCTTGTCCTTACCGTGATCGCCGTCGGTGCCCTGCTCCCCTGGACGCGTCCGATGTTCCTCAATGACCGCTACGCCACGGTGTCCGGCGCGCTGGTCGCCTCCATGGTCATCATCCCGCTGCAGACGGTGATCCCCGAGGAGTTGGCATTCCGCGGTGTGCTGCACGGTGCGCTGGACCGCGCGTGGGGGTTCCGCGGGGTGGCCGCCGGGGGCTCGTTGCTCTTCGGGTTGTGGCACATCGCCTCGTCGTTCGGATTGACGACCGGCAACGTCGGCTTCACCCGGGTTCTCGGGGGTGGGTTGGCCGGCATGCTTGCCGGGATCGCCCTGGCCGTGGTTGCGACTGCGGCGGCCGGCTTCGTCTTCACCTGGCTTCGTCGCCGCAGTGGAAGCCTGATCGCGCCGATCGCGCTGCACTGGTCGCTCAACGGCATGGGGGCGCTGGCGGCGGCCCTCGTCTGGCACCTCTCCGGCTGAACTGCGGCCAGCTGAGGATCGTCGCCGCTAAACCCGACTTCCGCGGCCCGACACCGACCGGTAGACCAGCAGCAGGATCACCGCACCCACGAGCGCGCCCAGGAACGAATGTTGGACAGGCGGCGTGATGTCGAACTGATGAGGGGCGAAGACGAGGCTGCCCAGTGTGCCGCCGACCCAGCCGCCGGCGATGCCCAGCAGTCCGGTGGAGACCCACCCGAGATGCCCGGTGCCCGGTACCAGCATTTTCGCGACCCAGCCGACGATGAGGCCGAGGACGATCATCCAGACGATGCTCATTGCGCTACTCCCTTGTGTCCTTTGTTAACTGGCCCGGCGCTGTATGCCCGACCGTCTCCTTCAGGTGTAGCGCGCCGCGGTAACGATCCGTGTGCTGATTCGGCCACGGTCCGGACGTCATGCGGCCGGCGGCATCGCTCCGGGCATCATCTCCGGCACCGGCGTCTCCACCGGAACCGGGACACCCACGCGGGTGCCCGGGACGGCCGGAGCATTGGGATCCGGAGCAGGCATGGCTGGTGCCGGCGGTGGGGTGTAGGGCCGGATCGAGGAGGCCAATGCCGTCGCCGCGTTGACGTCGATCGGATCCTTGGCTGTTCCCAGCCAGACCACGAACCAGCGGTTGCTCGGGGTGGTGCGGTTTGCCGCGGCCGCGCCGACCACGCCGGCCCAGATCTGACCGTTGGGCTTGGCGGTGTCGGTGAACTTCACGTCGTAGGACGCCGCGTACCCGGGCATGTCAGCGGCCTGCAGAGGCGCACTCGCCTGGTTGATGCGGGTGCCCGGGAAGGGCATGAAGAACTCGCCCATGTCCGACGCCAGTCTCACCGCGGCCTTGGTGTTGTCGGACTCCGCTCCGGCGAACAGTTTCAGGTCCAGGCGGCCCAGCAGGATGCTGGTGTCGTTGGCGGTCGAGGCCGCCTGGCCGGGCAAGGCGGGTGCGGTTTGCTTGAGCAGCAGCGCCTGGCCGTAGCTGAGCCGCGATGCATCGGCGACCTCCCACCCGGCGGGAACCACGTAGCTGAAACCGCCGGCGGCGTTGGTGACCCGTCCCGCTTCGGGCGCGGCAGGTGGCACCGGGGCGACCGGTGCGGCGTTGGGGTCTGCAGGTGGCGGCGGCGGCGCGTTGGGATCCGCGGGCGGAACGGGTGCTCCCGGAACCGGCGCGGGAGCCGGAGGTGGTGCCCCCGGGGCGGGCGGCGCGGCGGGGTCGGCCGGCGGCGGAGCAACCGGTGAGGCATTGGGGTCCGCCGGAGGCGGCGGTGCCGGTTGCGCCGGAGCGTTTGGATCTGCGGGCGCGGCCGGGGCTGCCGCGGTGGTGGTGGGCGGCGGCACGGGATCGGCGCTCGCCATGGCCGGCGGGAGGGCGATCGTCATGGCTGCGGTGACAGCCACCGCGGTCCACAGGCCCCGGCGTCGTGTGGTCGAATCCGGCTCACTCATGGCGAAAAACCTACCGTGTTACAGCCGTGACGCAAGTTCCGGGTCGGACAGTGTCGGCCTGCGCCTTCACGGGTGTGATCCGGTCTTCGGCGGCACGGCGTGGACCGCGATGGCCTGGGCCTTCACGCTGAACCACACGTCCTCTCCGGGCTTGAGCTGCAATTCCGCGGCAGCACTAGCGGTGACGTCGGCGGCCAGGCCCGGGGCGCCCCCGGAAAGGCTTGTGCCCCGCACCCGAACCGCCGAACCCACCGCCTCGAGAGCCTCGATCCGAATCAGGACACAGTTACGTGGACTGCCCTGCGGCCTGTCTCGGTAGACCGCGATGGCGGCCGGACTGAAGACCGCCATCGCCGCCTGCCCGGGAGCCGGTGCATCCCCGGTGCCGTGCCACCGCTGGCCGGCCGCGTCGCGCAGTGTCCCCTGTTCGTCCACCACCCCGCGCACCACGTTGACACCGGCGATGCCCGCACCGAAGACGCTGCGGGGTGCGGCCAGGACGGCCGCGGCGGGTCCGGACTCGGTGATCCGGCCGCTTTCCAGCACGGCGACCCGGTCCGCGAGGGTCGCGACGTCGATGAGGTCGTGGGTGATCAGCAGGGTCGGGCGTCCGTCTGATGCGAGCACCTCGCCGAGCACTGCCCGCATCGAAGCGGCCGCCGTGACGTCGAGACCACTGAGCGGTTCGTCGAGTATGAGGGCCTCCGGTTCGGCGGCCAGCGCGCGGCCCAACGCAACGCGCTGCGCCTCACCACCGGACAGTTCTGCGGGACGCCGGTGGGTCAGGTCGGCTGCATCCACCTTCTCCAGCCACCGCATCGCGCGGGAGCGTGCGTCGCTGCGGTGGCGACGCCGCGCCTGCCGCGCCGCGAAGGCGACGTTGTCGATCACGGACATGTGCGGGAACAGCAGCGGATCTTGGCCCAGCAGACCGACGCGCCGGTCACAGGTGTGCACAGCGATGCCCCGACTGGTATCGGTGAGCGTGTGATCGCCGATGCGCACCGTCGCCGACTGCGCGTCGAGTAGGCCGGCGATCACCTGCGCGATGCTGGATTTACCCGACCCGTTGGGGCCGATCAATGCGAGCACCTCGCCCGCCCGGATGTCCAGCGTGGCCTCCACGCCGCGGGCCGGGATCAGCGCCGTGCACGTGAGATCAGTCATCGGCGGCCCAGCCGGCCAGTCGCCGAGCGCCCAGTCCGATCACCACCACGGCCGCGACTGTCACGAGAACGATCGACAGCGCGACCGCGGCATCAGGGTCGGTCTCGCGCTGCAGGTAGATCTCCAGCGGCAATGTGCGGGTGACGCCTTGCCGCGATCCGGCGAAGGTCAGCGTCGCGCCGAATTCGCCGAGGGCGCGGGCGAATGCCAGCACGGCGCCCGAGACCAGTCCGGGGACGATCAGTGGCAGGGTCACCCGCCACCACACCGTCGAGGGTCGCGCGCCCAGCGTGGCCGCCACAGCGTCGTAGGCGGGTCCGGCCGATCGCGCCGCGCCCTCCAGGGCGAGCACCAGGAACGGCAGCGAAACGAAGGTCTGCGCGAGCACCACCGCCGTCGTCGTGAAGGCGATCCGGATGCCGGCGGCCTCCAGGTAATGCCCGAGCAGGCCCAGCCGTCCGAATGCGTACAGCAGTGCCAGACCGCCGACCACCGGCGGCAACACCAGCGGAATCAGGATCAGGGGCCGCAGGCGGCGGGCGAGCCGGCCGCGGCGGGCCAACAGCATGGCCATCGGCACCCCGAGCAGGAGGCACAGCAGTGTGCTCGCGGTCGCTGTCCGCAGGCTCAGCAGCAGTGCATCGCGCGAGGATTCGCTGCTGACGAGGTGCGCGAAACCGGGCCAGTCCACCTGCCATGCCAAACCTGCCAGCGGCAGCAGGACGAAGACAGCGCCGATGGCCGCGGGTAGATAAATCCAGCGCGGCAGTCGGTGCGCCGTCCCCATGGCGCTTCACCCTAGGCACCCTCGCCGCACGCGGGCGAGTTTCCCCCTGGCGGGGCTACTGTCTGCAGCGTGACGATTCGACTCGGATTTCAGATCCCGAACTTCTCCTACGGCACCGGCGTCGCCGAATTGTTCCCCACCGTCGTGGCGCAAACCCGCGAGGCCGAGGCGGCCGGCTTCGACGCGGTGTTCGTGATGGATCACTTCTATCAACTACCCATGCTGGGGTCTCCGGATCAGCCGATGCTGGAGGCCTACACCGCCCTTGGTGCGCTCGCCACCGCCACCGAACGCGTGCTGCTCGGCACCCTCGTCACCGGCAACACCTACCGCAATCCCACCCTGCTCGCCAAGATCATCACCACGCTGGACGTGATCAGCCAGGGCCGCGCCGTGCTCGGTGTGGGAACCGGCTGGTTCGAACTCGAACACGAGCAACTCGGATTCGATTTCGGCACCTTCACGGAGCGATTCGTCAAACTCGACGAGGCGCTGGAGATCGTGCTGCCGATGATCGCCGGCGAGCGGGTGAGCTTCACCGGCACGTATTACCGGACCGTCGAGGCGATGGCGGTGCCGCGGTTCCGGGATCACATTCCGCTGATGATCGGCGGCACCGGTGAGAAGAAGACCTTCGGCCTGGCGGCGAGGTACTTCGACCACCTCAACGTGATCGCTTCCTTCGACGAGCTGCCGCGCAAGGTCGAGGCGATCAACCAACGCTGCGCCGAGGTGGACCGCGACCCGGCCACCCTCGAGACGAGTGTTCTGCTCACCGCGATCCCGGATCCGAAGTTCACGGTGCCCGAGGCCATGAGTGGCCGCATGGTGGCCGGAACCCCGGAGCAGATCGCCGACGTCGTGGCCCGCAGCGTGATCGACGCCGGTATCGACGGGGTGATCCTGAACATGCCGGCCTACGTTCCGGGCTCGATCACCGCGGTTGCAGAGGCGCTGCGGCCGGTCGTCGAGGGGTGACCGGTGCGGGGCGCAGCGGCGGGCAACTACCATGGTCGGGTCCCCTCTAGGGCGCAATCAAGGAGCTGAAGATGACCCACCCCGGCGCAACTCCGTCGGATAAGCACAAGGTCGTCATCATCGGATCGGGTTTCGGCGGACTCAACGCTGCCAAGAAGCTCAAGCGGGCCGATGTCGACATCAAGCTGATCGCCAAGACCACCCACCACCTGTTCCAGCCGCTGCTGTATCAGGTGGCCACAGGAATCATCTCCGAGGGTGAGATCGCGCCACCGACCCGCGTGATCCTCCGCAAGCAGAAGAACTGCCAGGTGCTGCTCGGCGAGGTGACTTATATCAACCTCGCCAAGAAGACCGTCGACTCGGTGCTGTTGGGCCACACCTATCGCACGCCGTATGACACTCTCATCGTCGCGGCCGGCGCGGGCCAGTCCTACTTCGGCAACGATCACTTCGCCGACTGGGCGCCCGGTATGAAGACCATCGACGACGCACTGGAGTTGCGCGGCCGCATCCTCGGCGCTTTCGAGCAGGCGGAGCGGTCCAGCGATCCGGAACGCCGCGCCAAACTGCTCACTTTCGTCGTCGTCGGCGCCGGACCCACCGGCGTGGAGATGGCAGGACAGATCGCCGAACTGGCCGACCACACCCTCAAGGGTGCCTTCCGTCGAATCGACTCGACGCGAGCGCGGGTGATCCTGCTCGACGCCGCGTCCGCTGTCCTCCCGCCGATGGGCGAGAAACTCGGCGGGAAGGCCGCCGCGCGTCTGGAGAAACTCGGGGTGGAGATCCAACTGGGTGCCATGGTCACCGGCGTCGACCGCAACGGCATCGACGTCAAGTACAGCGACGGCGGGGCCGGACGAATCGAATGCCAGACCAAGGTCTGGTCGGCCGGGGTGGCGGCAAGCCCGCTGGGCAAACTGATCGCCGATCAGTCCGGGGCCCAGATCGACCGCGCCGGACGGGTGAAGGTGCTGTCCGACCTGACCGTTCCCGGTCACCCGAACGTGTTCGTCATCGGCGACTTGGCCAGCGTCGAGGGCGTACCCGGGCAGGCACAGGGCGCAATCCAGGGCGCGCGTTACGCCACCAGGATGGTCAAGGCCGAGTTGCGCGGCGCCGATCCCTCGACGCGGGAGCCCTTCCAGTACTTCGACAAGGGCTCGATGGCAACGGTGTCGCGCTACTCGGCGGTGGCCAAGGTGGGGCCGCTGGAGTTCGGCGGCTTCATCGCCTGGCTGGCCTGGCTCTTCCTGCACCTGATCTACCTCGTCGGCTTCCGGGCTCGGCTGACCACGACACTGTCGTGGATCGGCACCTTCATCGGCAGCCAGCGCGGTCAGCTGACCATCACCGAGCAGCAGGCCTACGCGCGGACGCGCATCGAACAGCTTGAGGAGATCGTCGAACGCGTCGAGGAGTCCGAGATCGCCTGACTAGCATGGCGGTATGGGAATCGGGCCGGCCGCTGCGTTGGGCGTCATCGTCGCCGCAATGCTGAGTGTGGCGCCGGCCCACGCCGAGCCACCGGGGTGCACAACGGCGGATATGACCGCGGTGATGTCTGGCGTGTCGGCGGCCATGTCGGCGTATCTGTTCACCCACCCCGACGTGAACGACTTCTTCACCGGTCTGCACGGTCAGCCGAAGGCACAGGTGCGTCAGCAGACCGAGGACTATCTCAGCGCCAATCCCAGCGTGCGCGCCGACCTGGAGGCGGTGCGCGCGCCCTCGCGTGACTTTCGGGCCCGCTGCAATCTGCCGCAGCGCGCTTTGACCCTGGCCGACAACCTCTAGCCGGAGAGGCACCTGTGGTGAAACCCGACGAGGTGGTCTACCGGATTCTGAAACGGCTGCCCACCCGCATGCTGTCGTTGCGCACGATCGTGATCGTCGCCGCGCTCGCCGTGGTGATCCTGGTGCTGACCCTCGGCACCTGGGTGTGGGTCGGTGTCACCAACGACCAGTACAGCCAGCTCGATCGCCGACTGGACTCGGTGAGCAGTCTGGGCGACTTCAGCACCCTGCTGTCCAGCCCGCCCGGGCCCGGAAGCCCCAGTCCTGACGGCAATCTGGTGCGCACCGTGCGGGTGGGGGCGATGGAGATGTCCGTGCCGACCGGCATCACCCTGCCCAAACTGGGGGACGGCTATGCGAACACGGCCATCGACGGGGTGGAATATCGGGTCCGGACGTTCACTGTCGGCGGCGCATCGATCGCACTCGGGGCGCCGCTGGCTGAAACCCAGCGCCGAATCTCCGAGCTGCACTGGCGCGTGCTGATCATCTGCGGCGGCGTCATCATCGGCACCGTGATCGTCGGCTGGTTCTTCTCGTTGATCATGATCGACCCGTTCCGGCTACTGGCCCAGCAGGCCCGAGCCATCAACGCCCAGTCCAAACCGGAAGAGGTTCAGGTCCGCGGGGTCAGCGAAGCGGTGGAGATCGGCGAGGCGGTCGAGGGCATGCTGGCCCGAATCGGTGATGAGCAGGCCCGCACCAAAGCGGCTCTCGAGGCGGCGCGCGATTTCGCCGCGGTCGCCTCCCACGAGTTGCGCACACCGCTCACGGCGATGCGGACCAATCTCGAGGTGCTTTCCACCCTCGATCTGGGCCCGGAACAGCGCAAAGAGGTGATCAGCGACACCGTGCGCACCCAGAGCCGCATCGAGGCCACACTCACCGCGATGGAACGCCTGGCGCAAGGCGAGTTGACGACCGCCGACGACTTCGTGCCATTCGACATCACCGAGTTGCTCGACCGTGCCGCCCACGACGCCGAGCGCACCTACCCCGATCTCAAGGTCGCGCTGGTGCCATCGCCGGCCGTACTGATGGTGGGCCTACCGGTGGGTCTGCGATTGGTCATCGACAACGCCATTGCCAATGCCGTCAAACACGGCGGCGCGACCGAGGTCCAGCTTGCCGTCGGCACTTCCGCCGACGGCGTTCGCGTCACCGTGGACGACAACGGGAGCGGCGTGCCCGAAGAAGAACGTATCGGCGTCTTCGAGCGCTTCGCCCGCGGATCGACGGCCAGCCACTCCGGATCAGGCCTTGGGTTGGCACTGGTGGCTCAGCAAGCCGAATTGCACGGCGGCACAGCCGCTTTGGGTTCCAGTCCCCTCGGTGGCGCACAGTTGGTGCTTCAGCTTGCGGGCCGCCCGGTCTAGGCGAGATTCTGCAGCCGCACCTGCCCACGCGCGATCGTTCGCTGGGTATCGTCACGGATCGTCACCAGCCAGAGCTGTTGGCGTCGTCCCCGGTGGATCGGCTCGGAGATCCCATACGCGGTTCCCTCGGTGATCGCCCGCAGGAAATCGGTGCTGTTGTTGACGCCGACGACGTCTCCGCCGCCATTGCTCTCCAGCCAGAGGAACGCAGACACGCTGGCCATCGATTCCACCATCGAGCACCAGACGCCACCGTGCACGATGCCCATCGGCTGGTGCAGCTGCGGGACGACCCGCAGGTGCGCTTTCACACCGTCCGCGGTGAGCTCGGTGTAAATAAGCCCGATGTGGGCATCGAACGGCGCGGGCGGCATGTCGGTTGGTTGCACGCACTTAGATGTACACCAGGGGGATGCACACCAGGCACGACACCTCCAGGTACGACAGCCCGTAGTAATTTGCGGTACCCTCAGTGACGATGGGCACAGTGAACCGTCTGGGAGAGCTCGAGCGCGCGGTGATGGACCACCTCTGGGACGCGCGCGAGCCCCAGACCGTGCGCCAGGTGCATGAATCGCTGGCGGCCCACCGCGAGTTGGCCTACACCACCGTCATGACCGTCCTGCAGCGCCTGGCCCGCAAGGGCCTCGTGGTGCAGATCCGCGACGATCGGGCACACCAATACGCACCGTCCTACGGCCGCGATGAACTGGTCGCCGGCCTCATGGTCGACGCACTGGCGCAAGCCGCCGACTCCGGTGGCCGCCAGGCAGCATTGATGCGCTTCGTCGGACAGGTGGGCACCGACGAGGCTGATGCGCTTCGGCGTGCCCTGGCCGGACTCGAAGCGCGAGACTCCCGACACATCTAATCGATCCGGTGGCGATTCTGCCGTCGGCTAGGGAAGACTGTGTCTCATGTCGGCGCTGGCATTCACCCTCCTGGCACTTGCCCTGGCGGGTCCTGTGCCGGCAGTGCTTGCGCGATCGTCGTGGCCGCTGCGGGCGCCGCGGGCGGCAATCGTGCTCTGGCAGTCGATCGCCGTAGCGGCGGTGCTGTCGGCCTTCAGCGCCGGGTTGGCGCTGGCAGCCCGGCTCCTCGTTCCCGGTCCGGATGGGCGGCCGACAGCCGACGTCCGAAGTGAGATCGGCGTGCTCGGCTGGCCACTCTGGGTGATCTCGGTCCTGCC
>Ga0194038_1001242_pt1 | contig 11093 bp, 3 predicted proteins | sample JunL226m_MetaG_FD_148630 | JGI IMG/M metagenome (GOLD analysis project Ga0194038, IMG submission 148630) | Anoxic zone freshwater microbial communities from boreal shield lake in IISD Experimental Lakes Area, Ontario, Canada - Jun2016-L227-6m | ecosystem: Environmental > Aquatic > Freshwater >...
CTTATACTATTATTGAGAGATTAAACGGTATTCATCTCTTTATTTTGAATGATAAAGAGGCTGCGGCATATTTTTATAATGATATAGAGAATCTTTGGCAGGAGGCGGAGGAAGATTATACCAATAAGCGGATTTTGTTTTATCCTACCTCCTACAAAAGGCCATATCAGGTTGCCGAAACTGACAATGCCAACGTGCTTTTGCGCTCTGAGGTGCTTAATCGGTTGAGTTCGCAGCCCGAAATGGCAATAGTTGTTACCTATCCCGAAGCTCTCACCGAAAAGGTTATTACTAAAAAGAATTTTATTAGTAATGTATTAAAGCTTAAGAAAGGCGAGAATGTAAATCATGATTTTATTACTGATTTATTGATAGAATATGAGTTTGAGCATGTCGATTTTGTTACTTCACCCGGTCAGTTTTCGGTGCGTGGAGGCATTATAGATGTATTTTCTTTTAGCAATGATTATCCGTATCGAATAGAGTTCTTTGGTGATGAGGTTGAGTCGTTAAGGAGTTTTGATCCGGTAACTCAACTATCGGTTCAGCATCTTGAAACCATAGCAATTATCCCCGATATTCAACATCATAAGTTTAGTGAGCAAAGAGATAGTTTACTTGAATTTATAAATAAACCTGCGTGTCTTTGGATTGAGAATATACAGTTTGCTGCTGAACGAATAGAGCTCGAATTTGAGAAAGCTGTTAAAGCTTTCGCTGAAATTACGGTAGATACAGGGCACAAAAAGCCTGAAGAATTATATATTACCAATAAAGATTTCTTTAAAGAGATACTTAATTTTTCAATTATCGAGACTTCCACGCAAAGTTTCATGGAAAATAACGAAGAAATTGAGTTTAATACTTCCCCTCAACCTCTTTTTAGTAAGAACTTTGAGTTGCTGTTCTTAAATCTCTTAGAGAACATCGATAAAGGTTATAAAAATCTTATCCTTTCGGAGAATCCAAAGCAAATTGATCGTTTAAATCGTATCTTTTTTGATATAAATAAAGGCAAGGAACTCCCCGGCTACAGTGCGATGAAACTTAGTCTGCACGAGGGCTTTATTGATAATGATAAGATGTTTTGTTGCTATACCGATCATCAGATATTTGAACGTTATCATCGCTTTAAGCTTCATGATCAGTATGCCACCAAAGAAGCTATTACTATTAATGAACTTCAAGAGCTAAAACCAGGAGATTATGTTACTCATATTGATCATGGGGTAGGACGTTTTGGAGGTTTGGAGAAGATAAATAACAATGGTAAGGAACAAGAGGCTATCAGGCTGGTGTATAAGGATAATGATATACTTTATGTGAGCATACATTCCCTGCATCGCATCACCAGATATACCGGTAAAGAGGGCGCTTTGCCATCTCTCAACAAGCTTGGTTCGGCTGCGTGGCAAAATCTTAAAAATAAGACCAAACAGCGTGTTAAAGACATTGCCAAAGACCTTATTAAATTATATGCTGAACGCAAATCGGCAAAAGGTCATGCTTTTAGTGGTGATAATTACCTGCAAAATGAGTTGGAGGCTTCCTTTATTTACGAAGATACTCCCGATCAGTTAAAGGCAACTAACGATGTAAAGAGGGATATGGAAGAAGAGTACCCTATGGATAGGCTTGTGTGTGGCGATGTTGGCTTTGGCAAGACCGAAGTGGCGATTCGTGCAGCATTTAAATCTGTAGCTGATAGTAAGCAGGTTGCGGTGTTGGTCCCTACTACCATTTTAGCTTTGCAGCATTACAAAACTTTCAGCGAACGTCTGCAGGATTTTCCTTGTAAGATAGAATATATCAACAGGTTTAAGACTACTGCTCAAAAGAATCAGATTCTTAAAGATCTTGCCTCTGGTAAAATAGATATACTTATAGGTACCCACCGAATTGTTAGCAAAGATATACAGTTTAAAGATCTTGGCTTACTTATTGTTGACGAGGAACAGAAGTTTGGTGTCTCTGTCAAAGAAAAGCTAAAACAGATGAAGATTAATGTTGATACACTTACCCTAACAGCTACGCCTATTCCTCGTACTTTACAGTTTAGTTTGATGGGTGCCCGCGATCTTTCCATTATTAACACTCCTCCTGCTAATAGATATCCTGTGCACACCGAGTTGCATGTGTTTGAAGAGGAAATTATACGTGATGCCATCATGCATGAAGTGTCTCGTGGCGGACAGGTTTTCTTTGTGCACAACAGGGTTCAGAATATTATGGAAGTAGCCGGAATGATTCAACGATTGGTTCCTGATGTTAAGATTTGTGTTGGACATGGGCAAATGGATGGGCATAAACTAGAGCAAATTATGCTTGATTTTATTGATGGGGAGTATGATGTTTTGCTTGCTACTACTATTATTGAGAATGGTTTGGACATTCCTAATGCCAATACTATTATTATTAACGATGCGCATATGTTCGGCTTGTCCGATCTGCATCAATTAAGGGGTAGGGTAGGGCGTAGTAATAAAAAATCTTTCTGTTATCTGATGGCTCCTCCGCTTTCGGTGCTTACTGAGGAGGCTCGTAAGCGATTGAAAGCCATTGAGGACTTTGCTGAGATAGGTTCGGGTTTTAATATTGCTATGAAAGATTTAGATATTCGTGGCGCCGGTAATATACTTGGCGCTGAGCAAAGTGGATTCATCTCCGAGATAGGATTTGATATGTATCATAAGATATTAGATGAAGCTATAGCAGAGTTGAAGGAAACTGACTTTAAAGGGCTTTATGAAGAGGAATATACTAAAGACTTTGTTAAGGAATGTCAGATTGAAACGGATCTTGAGTTGCTTATTACCAACGAATATATTCAGAATACTACCGAAAGATTAAACTTATACAAACAGTTGGATAGTCTTGAAACCGATGCAGAGCTTGTTATTTTTGCCAATCAGCTTATTGACCGTTTTGGGCCATTGCCCGATGAAACTAAGGAACTTATTGATGCTATCACGCTTCGTCGTTTGGCTAAAGAAACCGGCTTGGAAAAGATTATTCTAAAACAAAATAAGTTTATAGGTTTCTTTATTAGTAACCAGGAGTCACCTTTTTATCAATCTGAAAACTTTGGCAAGGTAATAGCTTATATTCAGATGCATCCGCGAGCTGGTGTGATGAAAGAGTCTAAAGGAAGGTTGACTATTACCTTTAATTCTGTATCTAAGATTAGCCAGGCTCTAGAGATAATGAGGGAAATTATAAAATAAATTACGAATTACGAATTACGCCTGCCTGCCGGTAGGCAGGAATTACGATTTTTTTATTAGTAGTTTAGGAACTTACAAATAAGATTTTATTTACGGGATTAACAATTGATTAATTCTTTCAGCCGACTGTATTATTTTATGTTCTTACAGCATCAAATAAACTTCGGCAAACCCTTCTTAAACTTCGGATTGCATTTCTTATAATTCGGTATGCTCTTTTTATGTTTCGGATTGCATTTCTTATACTTCGGTATACAGATTATATATTTCGGCATACGAATATTATACTTCGGTATACAGTTTTTACACTTCGGTATACGATTTTATTTGTTCGGTATGCTCTTTTTACACTTCGGCATGCATTTCTTATACTTCGGCATACGAATTATATATTTTAGAAAGGTGTTTTTATTTAACTTTAAGTAATTTATTATCTTAAAGCAGGCTTAACAACTTTACAACAGAGTATTTATCACTTTACTTAAAGAAATAAAGTTGTCGAGCTTGCTAGTAAGACTATTGTATATTAATACATTGTTTCAGGTGTTCTGTCTTTTTTCTTTATAAGATTAGGAAATGGAAGACCTTTTACTTCTTTATATTCCGCACTTTTTATACCATATTTACTGGCAACGTATTTTTTTGCCTGTGTATAAAGAAAGCGTGAACCGCTTGTGTTTTCAAAAAAAGAAAGATTTCTTTTTTTACGTGCCAAATTGGTTGCAAATATTGCAGCTTCTGCAGCTACATTAAGCGGTGCCAAACTGGCATAGTAAGCCATTAAGCTAGCAATTGTCAGTCGGAGCTCGTTAGGATTGTAAGCTGTTTGACCACTTAAGTAGGTAACAAATTTAAAGAAATTACCTGTACGACCACTAAATTGTTGTTCCGAAACCGAATTACGTCTTATAGCATTAACCTCAGCATCACTGCTAGTTACTACACCCGACCCGTCAGTTGCCTGAACAGGGTCACTTTTGATAGATATTATTCTGATACTAAAAACACCTTTAGCCAAATTAATAGCTATCAAAATCTGAGCAGGAGTAACACCTTCTGACGCCTTAAAAGCATTCAACGCATCAGTTGTAAATGCTTTCATCAGATCATAAGCTTCCTGACGCGCAAGTTGTGTTTCCTTTTCGGGATTTATTGTTGCTGTTACATTATTATTATCAGTAAGTATCTGTTTTTGTACTTGTATCAATTTCGCCAAACTAATATTTGGATTAGCCGGATCATACTCTATTCCCAGCACACCTAAAGCTGCTATTAGTTTGTCGCCGTTGCCTATATAACCATCAAACGAATGATGTTTGCGAACTTTTTTTACTATTGCAATTTCAGCAGATATCAAACCTACTGTTTTTACTATTTTTTTCATATGGATTAAAGTTTAAAAAATAAATGAATTAATTTAAATTATTAATTATTTCCGATCCCCAAGCGTAGTCGAGGGGTAATTGTTAATTGTTAATTGTTTTCAACTTCAAGTACTTCAAGTATTTCAAGTACTTCAAGTACTCTATTTCCGTAATTCCTACCTGCCGACAGATAAGTTTAATTATTAATTACTTGCCTGCCGTTAGGCATGGTTAATTATTAATTGTTAATTATTAATTATTAATTGAAAGAGTCTTCTTCCTTTTGAAAAGGTGTTGAGAAGAGAAGAAATTTGTTTTTTACCTGAGAATAAGACCCGGTCTTTTAAACGACTATTTTTTAAACTTGTTTATACTCGAACTATGTTTTGCAAAGATAAACAAAATAGTTTAGTAATTAACAAATATAATTCAATAAAAATAAAAATAATTTTATGGTGTATTAATATTATTAGTACTTTTACATTTTATTAAAATATTAAACACCTAAACATATCTATTATGAAAAAATATATACTTCTCTTAGCAGCAATCTTTACAATAAGCTTTGCTAATGCACAATGGGTACAAACTAGTCTTAGTAATAACAATGTTTTTAATATTACTATAAATGGGAATAATATTTTTGCCGGAACCTACGGTGGGATATATTTATCTATTGACGAGGGAAGCACTTGGAACTCGGTTAATAATGGCATTCCTGCATCTTCATTTGTTTATGCAATAGCTATTAGCGGCAATAATATCTTTGCCGGTATATATGGAAAAGGTGTATATTTATCAACAAATAATGGTAATAGTTGGGCTGCTGTTAATAATGGATTAACAAATCTTAATGTATTATCTTTAGTGATAAAAAATGACACCGTTTTTGCAGGAACTCAAAATGGGGGAGTTTTTCGTACCACAAATAATGGAAATAGTTGGGGGGCTTTCAATAATGGATTATCTAATACTTATATCAAAACTTTGGCAGTAAGTGGTAAGAATATTTTTGCAGGAAGTAATGGGAATGGAATATTCTATACTCCAAATAATGGGATTAATTGGTATACAACTGATTTATCAGACTACATTGTTAATACAATTATCTCAACTAACGATACTATTTTTGCCGGCACCAGTAATGGTGTATATACATTAACAAATAATGGAAGTAATTTATTTTTATTGAATACCGGTTTAACAAATATTGATGTTACATCCTTTATTATAAGAAATGACACTCTTTTTACCGGAACTTTTGGTGGAGGAATGTGTTTTTCAACAAACTGGGGTCATAACTGGAATGCAATTGATACAGTCATAACATTAAGTAATATTACTTCATTAGCAAGTAATGGAAACTATATTTTTGCAGGAGCTGATGGTTTATGGAGACGACCATTAACAGATTTTATCCCATTAAGTATTACCGCAAAATGGCAATTAACAGAATATAACTGTCATAGCATTATTATGGATTTTGGCATTAGAGATACTAATATCTTTGCTTTGTCATTCGGGAGTGGAGTTTACTTGTCAACAAAACAGGGATATAATTGGGCTACTATAAATAATAACTTAACAGATACTTTTACAATGAGTATAGGATTTAAAGATGATAATATTTTTATAGGAACAAGCAGTGGTATGTTTAAATCTTCAAATAATGGAAACAATTGGACTTCAATTTTGTCAACAAATGATAATATCTCTGCAATTGCAGTAAAAGATAGTAATATTTACGCTGGAATGTGGGGCAGTATATATTTAAGTACTGATAATGGAAATAATTGGGTTTCTATCGGTTTTAATTACGGATATTCTATTTATACCTTAGTTATAAATGGATCTGATATTTTAGTAGGTACTGACCATGGATTATATCTGTCTACAAACAATGGAATTACTTGGGTGGCTTCTGGGCTAACAAATCACTCAGTAAATTCAATCACAATAAAAGGGATCAATATTTTTGCAGCGACTGATATTGGTGTGTATTTATCAACAAATAATGGAGTTGATTGGATTGCAATAGAAAATGGGTTGCCTGCCAATACACCAATTAATAAAATGGTTGTCAAAGGAAATACTATTTTTGCAGTTGTTGATCGTAATAATGTGTATTTTTCTACAGATGATGGCGAAAGTTGGGTTACAGAAAATAATGGGCTGCCTTCATATCCTACTATTTATGGATTTAATACAGATAGCTCATATTTATTAGCAGGTGGTATTGTAAGTGGAATAGGGAAAATATGGAGATTAGCTCTTATAGATACATTAAAAACTTATTCATACCCTACTAATGGAGGGTCTTCTACAGGAGGAGGAGCTTTCAATATTAATCAATCTTGCACTGTAAAAGCAATTTCAAATCCAGGCTATAAGTTTTTAAACTGGACAGATAATACACATATTGTTAGTATTGATACAAATTTTACATTCACAATTAAGGCTAATAGAAAATTAGTTGCAAATTTCACTTCGACATTAGGGATAAAAGAAAACACATTAAATAACATCTCTATTTACCCCAACCCCACCAAAGACAATCTAACAATAGAAATAAACTCCACAAAAGAACAAAGGCTTGAGATAATAAACCTTATCGGGCAAACTATTTATACCAATATTATTAATAAGAAAGCTACTATAAATACTTCCGCTTTCGCGAATGGAGTCTACATCATAAAACTATATACAAATAAAGAAACTATAGTAAGAAAATTTGTAAAAGAATAACTTATTCCATCTCGGCTTCACTAGACTACCATCAAATACTTCGGTTACTAAGCAGAGGCGAGTTGGGAAACAAAAAAACCTTCATCAACTAAATGGTGAAGGTTTTTTTATTACCTAATAGCTTAAACAACTATATGCCTTTCTTAATTTTAGGCACTTCAAACTCCAAACTTTAGGCACTATTTGTTTTCCTAAATCGACAAATCACGAATCGACAAAACGTAATTCGTAATTCGTAATTCGTAATTTTTTATTGCAACTGATTAGCCATATTCATATATCGTTGTGCGGCATCATTATCACCTTCGGATTGAGCAATCTTTGCAAGCATCATATAAGCAGGTTTAAAACCTTGATTTTGCTGTAGTAATTTCTCTAATGATGTTTTAGCAGCACTCAGGTTTTGTTGATTAGCATAGATATTTGCAGCTATATAATGCGCCATATAATATTTATAATTGTTCTTTAAGATATGATTACATGTCTGCAAAGCATTATCTAAATCATTTTTATAAAAATATATAATAGCTTGCGAATATAATGCATTGTCTAACTCAGGATCAAACTTCAAAAGCTTTTTAATAGTCATATCAGCACTATCAAACTTCTGAACCCTTGTGTAAGCATCAGCAAGATTGAGCAGTGCAGCCTCATTTGTTGGCAAAGCTTCTACAGCTTTCCTTAGATTAGGTATAATGTTGGCAGTATCATTCTTTTGCAAAGCTATCTCACCAAACAAATCGTGTTTATCAGTTCGTTTAACGATAGCGCATATAGGTTTGCCGTCAACATCAATAGTATGAACAGTGTTAGCCGGAGGAAAAGTACCATTTTTTAACTGTGCTGCATCAATACCTGTATTAACAAAGATAGCGTAGTCCCAATCCACATTACCACGCTCATAATAACGCAGAAATACAACCTGGAACTTAGCAGTATCATTCCTAAAATAATAATTCAAAGGCGGCGTTAACCAAGCACCTACCTTTATTTTAGTCTTATCGTTAGGATCATCTTTCTTACCATTCTTAATCACCCATTCAGAAGCTTCTTTTAAGCTGTGGAAATAATAATCAAGCTCATAATTTCCATAAGCCCCTTTAACACCTCCTGCAAATTCATTAAAATAAACATATTCGTAAGGATGATTCTTTATAGTATGTGTAATAGGACTATATGCCATAAGAACGATGGCAATCAAACCTAAAAATTTAAACTTATTATTCTTAATAAAATCAATAGCACGACTAAAACCAACGCCCGCAATTACAGCTAACGGAGGAAAAGCAAATAAAGCATGACGCCAGCCACCATACACATTAGAATGTTTATAAGCCATATAGAAGATAGGGAAACCAAAAGAGAAAAATAAAACAAATGCCCAGAAATAACCAAAATCCTTCTTCCTAATAGTAATAATATTTAAAACAGCCCCTACTAAAACCACTATCGGAACCGTAATTAAGATGTATTTAGATGTATAATACAGCGGAACTTTATCTGACCAGATAGGCACACCTTCATACAACTGTCTTAAACTTGCGGTAGAGAAGTTAGTCATAAACACAAGTGCCTTATAAGGGTTACTCAAAGGAGCTTCCAAAGCATAAGGCCACAAAATTAAACCCATAAAATACCCCGCAATCGAAATAATAACAGCATAAATAATAAGTTTCTTCATCTTAGCAATGTTATCGGCAGAAAAAAGCTCTTTAAGCTTAACAGTAAACAAAAAGTACATGCCAAAGAACATAAAAGTGTAGGCAATAAGCAAAAGCCCCCCTATACGAACGCTGATAGCCATTGCAATACCAAGAGCAATATAGATACTTGTGTTAAGTTTGATCTTTGGATATTCTTTAATAAACTTCACTATAAAATATATGGTAAAGATATAAGCCATCGCAAAGGGGATATCCTTATTATTATTAAAGCATTGTCCGAAGAAAGGCGGAGAAAAGAACACTAGAAACATCGTTATCAATCCTGCTCTCCAATTGGCAAGAATATAAGCCAGCAAACCGCAAAACAATAAAGCTAACCAGCCTACCATACCGTTCATTACATGGCGAGTCTCCATGTATTTGTCTACATTAAATATCTTATTATAGAAAACAGTAAAGGTATCAAAAGATTGGCCATAAGCCTCCATTTCCTTTATCTGCTTATAAGTAGTATCATTACCAAAAGAGGTGTAGTATTTATAAATCCTCAATGATTGAGGGTAGTGATCCTTATCCTCATCACCTGAATTACCTGAATGATAACTCATCATCGGGATTACAAAGAACAATATAATTGCAAGAGCTGCAAATGCGAATCTATAGACGGATGATTCCTTTAATTTATCCGGTAACAACTGCCTGTCAGGTTTGCTGGTAAGTTCTTTAAGAGGTGTAACAAAATACCAGTTTAACCTACTATAAAATGTTCTGAATATTCGGGTACAGATATGTGCTTTTTTTGAATCTATAAATGGACTTGATTGAAATATTGGCATTTCCTCCACTTCAATTCCCATCTGAGTTATCTTATATTTAACTTCTAACTGATATTTAGTGTCGGAAGGAAGTAGATTAGCATATAAAAGCTTAGCAATATTAACAGGAGCAATTACTAAAGAGTAATTATACTTTGGTTTTTTAGTCTTTTCTTTGGTTTGAAAGACAGGAATGCCAATCTTATCCCTAAGATCTTTCTTTGCAGAGAAAAGATCATTAATATTAAATGAATTATTCAGTTTATCAATATCAAAAACAAGAACATTTTCTTTAGATGCATTCGTAATTCCTAAATAAATAGCTTTTGTTTTATCAATTGCACTATCCGGATTTATTATCTTAAGAAGTTGTTGATCTTTTAAAGTTTTAAAGATATCATTCGTGTCAAAAACAGACAAAACTTCTTGTGAAGCATTATTATTTACAACAATAACTTCAAATTTTGAATAGTTCTCTTGCTTTATTTTCTTGAGCGTTTCTGCAAAATGATTTACTTGTTCATTCTGATCTTTTACTGGCACAATAATCGAAAAAGGTATCTGCTTTAATGAAGTAGAAACAGTTTCTTTTACTTTATCTTTTTTAATCACATTAGGATTTTGGTACTGAATAGTCTTTCTCATATTATTATTTTGTAAAAATTATAAGTTATACGCAAACTAATTTCCATTAATTAATGACTTTTGTTGTCACAAAAATACAACTTTTATTCTAATTGCAGATTATTAATTTAATTTTGCTTGATTAATATTTCAAATATGAGGTTATTTCTCTGCACTAAAAAATATAGATTGAGCCATTAATCTTAAACCGGGTATCTTTTCAATAACATTACCAATTACAATAGAAGGTTTGATAAGTGATGCTGGAGTAACAGGCAAAAGGAAGTCTTTATTTTCAATATCTAAATTCTTAAAGCCTGTTTTTAGAAGTTTTCTTCTTAGAAAACTCTTTGTAAAAGCTTTTTCATCCGGTTCTAATTTAGCCCATTCACGAAAGAATTTAGTTGTGCCAAATATTAAGAAGCAATAAGGATTTACAAGATTAGGCTCAAGAAATATTATCTTACCACCATCTTTTAAGAGATTCTTAAGACTAATAAATGTTTCATCAATTTGATTATATAAGTGATGAAGAATCCCATTACCTATTATATAATCAAACTTACGACCTAATAGTTTTTCAGGTTTATTAAAATCAAGTATGTCAAATTGCAAATTAGGCAATGCGAAAGCTTTATTAGCATCATCAATAAAAGG
>Ga0194038_1001243_pt1 | contig 11093 bp, 10 predicted proteins | sample JunL226m_MetaG_FD_148630 | JGI IMG/M metagenome (GOLD analysis project Ga0194038, IMG submission 148630) | Anoxic zone freshwater microbial communities from boreal shield lake in IISD Experimental Lakes Area, Ontario, Canada - Jun2016-L227-6m | ecosystem: Environmental > Aquatic > Freshwater >...
GGATACCAATTTCTTTTCTCCCTTTGGTGAAAAACGTCCCTGCCAGATTTCAATGCTATTCTTTACTGTTTTGATGTAAAATTTTTGCGTGTTACACAGACTTGCGCCGATAAGAATCAATATCAGAAACGCCAGACATCCGGCAGCAATTTTAATGGTTTTATCCATGGGATCAGCGTCTTTTGCGGGCACTACCGGTTGAGCATGGGATATCTTGGCTTGAGGGGCTGACACCGACTGAAGCTCAGCGTTTTTTGCGGTTTCTTGTACCGGTCGATCATTGTATGTTATCTTGACTTTAGGGGCTAACGCTCGCTGAAGTTCAGCGGCCTTCTTTCGTTGTTCGGCAGCAGCGGCCTTTTCAGCAGCAATGCGTTCAGCTTCAGCTTTTTCGGCAGCGGCCTTTTCAGCAGCAATGCGTTCAGCTTCAGCTTTTTCGGCAGCGGCCTTTTCAGCAGCAATGCGTTCAGCCTCAGCTTTTTCGGCAGCGGCCTTTTCAGCAGCAATGTGTTCAGCCTCAGCTTTTTCGATGGCGATACGCTCGCCGTCTGCAATGATTGCCATCATATCGAAGGTTTTGAAAAGTAATGCTCTTTTTCGGTTAATGTCCTGTTCATCCGTACCCGAGACAAAAGGCGGAGCATCCGGAATGATTGAATTGTCCGAAATATGAACAAACATATTATCCGGTTGCCAGGTATCAAATTTTTTTAAAATCAGATTGTCCAAAAGGACCGGCTCCTTCAGGATTGGAATTCCGGCATCAACTGACTTTTCTAAATCTTCAGTACCCCTCAATTCGACAGATATTTGCGTATCTTCGGTTTTCAGATCAGAATCCTGCCCAGATGCTGCCGGATCGGTTATGACTTTATTTGCCGTTTCTTTCTTTTTTGAAACCGTTTTTTTCTTTGAAGCTTTGGTAGAATTGGTTTTTCCCATAACAACCCCTTTGAAATGACGGATAACTTTTTATATCATAATGATATCAATGCCGTTGATATATCGGAAGAAGCCGGATTTGTAAATAGCATTCTTCATTAAAACTCAGCTTCAAGACTGATGTCTGAAGGCTGTCGGATTCATGGGATTCATGAATAGAGATGGTGATTACGGCTTTCACGGACAAAACGGTTCAGCTCTGGTTTCCAGGACTTGGCAATATAGTCCAGAGAATTCAGATGCTCCAAGCGCTTTCTGATTTCCGAGCTTCCAATGATAAGGTCGATCGGCAGCCTTTCAAATTCATATTCATAAGGGGGATTTTTCCATGCAAAATCATTTGCATGGTGACGCATGACTGCCTGAAGCAATTTGAGAGTCGTGATGTACGGCAGGTAAATGTCCGGATCCGTAACATGAATCTGAAACCCTTTGCAGAGTTTTCCCTGCCACTTGCCGGAGGTGGGTTCAAATGCAGCCTCCCTTAACACGATTCCCTGCATATCTTTGTCTGTGAGGCTTGATAAAATTCGTTCCGGCTCCAAAAAAGGCGCACCAAACAATTCAAATGGCTGGGTGGTTCCCCTGCCTTCAGACACATTGGTACCTTCCCATAAGACCTGGCCAGGATATACACTGGCGGATGCAGGTGTCGGAAGGTTCGGGGATGGCGCAACCCACGGCAGTCCTGTATCAGTATACCTCATCGCCCGTTTCCAACCTGTCATCGGAATGACTTCGAGATGGCAACCAATTCCATAATTGTGATTAAGAAGACTAGCCATTTCCCCGATGGTCAGTCCGTGACGCATAGGAATCGGATAACGTCCCACAAAAGAATGGCAATCCATGGACAGGCAGTTGCCCTCAACAGCCAAGCCGTTTATGGGGTTGGGCCGGTCCAGGATTATAATGGATTTGCCATGGTCCCTGGCAGCTTCCATGCAATAGGACAATGTATAGATAAAGGTATAGACGCGTGTGCCTGCATCTTGCAGATCAACAATCATGACATCAATGTTCTCAAGCATGCTTTGGGTGGGGATACGGGTTTTTCCGTACAGGCTGAACAGGGGAATTTTAAGCAGCGGATCCATGCCGTTTTCGGATTCGATCATATTGTCCTGTTTTTCAGCATAAAGCCCGTGTTGTGGTGAAAACAAGGCTGTCAGTCGCCCTGGAAAAGTTTTATGGATTAGTGTTTGTGCATGGCGAAACTGACTGTCAACCGATGCCGGGTTGCACAGCAGTCCAATTCTTTTGCCATACAACCATTCTGGTGGTGCTGCAATTAAGCATTCAAGTCCGGTTTTGACTATTTCCACTGGATATCCTTCCGCCCCAACTATGCATCTTTCGGAATTTGACTTTTTATGATGTTGTCGTATATCATAAGAAACACGGAAAGGGGAACCATCTTTGATATTAATAATTTTTCACCCGCGATGGTTCTGGAATCCGGACAACTGTTTTTAAATAGCCTGCTGGTTCATGAGTAGTTACTTTATGGATGTCAAAAAGTCATTCGAGATTCTTAGGCTTGAACCAGATGCTTCGATCGAAAATCTGAAGCTGGCGTACAAAGACATGGTGAATGTGTGGCATCCGGACAGGTTCTTACACAATCCACGTCTGAAAGAAAAGGCTGAAAAGCAGCTTCAGGAAATCAATCAAGCCTATGAGGTCGCTCTGGCCTTTATGTCTTCGGACGAGAAAGGTGGCCTGAAAGACGAAATCGACGTTGCCGAAAAGCCACCCCAAAGCAGACCAGACGCCAAAGCAGATCGGAAACCTCCTATGTTGTTTCCTTCCATGCCGGGCTGGCTGGTTCGCTTTCTGGCAAGGAGTGTAGATGGCGTTATATTTGCGTCGATGCTCGGATATATTGAAGCATTCCGTTTGTTTCAGCATCCCGTTGTCGGGTGGCCTATATATATTTTTGCCGGAACGCTGCTTTGGGCTTTCGTTGAAGCCAATCTTCTCAGCAGCATCGGGACCACTCCGGGCAAATGGCTGCTCGGTATTCGTGTGATTACCCATCAGGGGAACAAACCGGTTTTGCTGGAAGCGTTCAAAAGAAGTATTGGCGTCTGGTGGTATGGGCTTGGCGCAGGCTGTGCGCCATTGATGCCTTTGATGATGGCTGTAAATTGTGTGCGGGTGATGAAAAATCATCCCACGACATGGGATCTAAAAGGCCGCTTTATTGTGACTCTCCGCCCCCGCGGATACCTGAGGACATTTGTTTCGCTGGCGATTGTTGTTGCGGGTTGCTTGCTGCTGATCCTCCTGTGGAGAGAGCAGCAGCAAAAGGTTTTCGGTGATTCAAAACACCGGGTGCAAGCACCTCCACCGCAAACACACAATCGTGATGGGGCAGTGGCGCCGGATATCCCTTTGCCTGTTGTTGACAGTCCGGTTTCGCCTTTTTCCCGGTTTTCCTCAGATCCAGCGAGGCCGGATAATTTGACAAAGCCCAACAATGCTTACTTCGATTTTGTTCGCCGACAATTTGTTTCTTGCGCAAATATTGAAATCTGTCGTCCCGATCACGATGAAGCTCTGATGCGGCAAACCCTTCTGTCTGCTTATGCGCTTTGCGGCGGTGGATGTGACGATCTGGATTTGCTGCCGGAAGGTCTTCGCTACATTGGATTAACGGGTACTGTTCAACGCTTGAAACTGGTTTTTAGGGCTATTGATGAAAGTTATGGACTGGAATTTGAGGGCAGGGCGCTGGGCATTTACAACCAGACAGACGTTAACAAAGCTCAAAATCGTTTTGCAGAGCTGATTCAGGATATTTCGCGGAAACAGTACCAGGCTGAAGAGCCCAAGCTTTTGGCTTTTATCAACGATTACAAACATCTTTCTGAAGACCAGTATCGTCAGCGGCCTGCGATGATTCAGCATATGATTACGGAAAAGAAACGCTGGAATCAGGAAGAAACTGCAAAGCGGATACGGGACCAACATCAAATTGAATTGCGAAGACAGCATATCCAATCCGGTGAGATACCGATTGCAAATCTGGATGATGCCAAATGGTACTATCAGCCAGTGGATGGCGCTCCCATGATTTACAATCCGCCGCTTTTGCCTCTGACCCCGGATTTGCAGCAGCCTTACTATGTGGTTGGTGGTGACATTAATGGAATGGATCAGGAAAAAGGGATTTATTATCGAGTCGGCGTGAAGAATCAGGACATGACCTTTCATTTCAGATTTCGAATAGGAGAAAAGATCGAAAGTCGGCAGTTCCGGGTGGGGCAACATGTTTCGCTTGTCGGCAAACTGATTGACATCTTTCCATATACGACAAAAGGGCATGACGTTCGGTATATGCCTGTTTTTGAAGCCTGTTTTATCGAATAATTTATTAAGACTGATGGACATAATGGAAACACTATTTACCCTGGATATTAAATCGAGTGTCACCAAATCCGTTCTGGATGTATTTGATACGATGCTGTCCTTTCAACTTGAACCGGTGCAGGATAGCGATGCTGCGGATTTGAATGAAGTGCGCATTGTTGGTTCGGTAAACTTTGCGGGCCAGGTGTCCGGAATCATTCTTATCCATGTTAAAAAAGATTTTGCCTTGATCATGACATCCGCCATGCTGGGAATTACTCCCGATGAGCTTGAAGGCGATGATGAAATAAAGGACGTTATCAGTGAACTCAGCAACATTATCGGCGGAAATCTCAAATCATTCTTTAACGATTCAGGTTTTTACTGTGCGCTTTCGACCCCTTCCATTACCCTGGGTGGTGATTTCGCCATTAAAACCCTGAATACTGAAAGATATGAAAGCCTGAGTTTCAGCTATCAGCAGCATACGATACGGATTGAGGTCGGGGTCAAATTACAGAGCGGGTATAAGGCGGAAGATGCTAAGGGATCAGGACTTCCGGCTGCATCTCGAGTTGACCCTTCCAAAATCCAAAATATGGATATTTCCACCAAGGTTCCGGATTCGGTAATCAATGTATTTAACACCATGCTGTCTATGGATGTTCAGGTGAACAGCACCATATCGCAGTCCGATTTGGAGGGGATGCGCACGGTCGGGGCTGTGAGTTTTGCAGGGGATGCGATGGGATTGATCAACATCCACGTTACATCTCAGTTTTCCATCCAGATGGCGGCTGTAATGCTGGATATGGACATCAACGATGTTGATGGTGAAGCAGATGTTAATGACGTGATAGGAGAGATCAGCAATATCGTCGGCGGCAATTTGAAATCCATCTTCTCCGATGTCGGATTGCGGTGTGAACTCTCCACACCTTCCATCACAAGGGGCAGCGACTTCAAAATCGAGTCCATGAACATGGAGCGGTATGAACGTTTTGCCTTCAGTTATCAGGATCATGTTTTTTTTGTTGAATTCGGACTTAAGTTAGCTGAAGGACTGAATATCCCTCTGGATGAAGTCAGTGAAATCAATTATCAGGTTGCCGATAAGAATTCGCCAGCTCCTGCGGAATGGCCAGAGCTCTCCGGTATTTCTGATAAACCTGATTCTTTGCCTGTTGAAATTGAAGCGCCTGTTTCCAGGCAGGCCGAACAGCCAGAGGAAATGCCTGCTGTTTATCACCAGAAGAACTGGACTGATGAACCCAAGACCTCGTCGCCAGTTGATGTAAACCTGAGTTTTCTGCTGGACATTCCGCTTGAAGTTTCCATTGAGCTTGGCAGAACCCGAATGAAAATCAGCGAACTGTTGAAGATCAGGGAGCAGACCGTTGTCGGACTTAACAGTCTGGCGGATGAACCTGTGGATATTCTGGTCAACAACAAACTCATTGCAAAAGGTGAGGTTGTGGTAGAAGGTGGAAAATACGGAATCCGGGTGATTGAAGTATTAAGCCGGGAGGACCGCATCAAAAGTTTTAGATAAATGGCTATGGAAAGAAGCTTGATGTCCAAGCGCTTTTATCTTGATAATATTTGTGGCATGTATATTGCGGTTTAAGCATTGCTTTTGATATATGTCAATCTGCAACGGGCGCCACGGAGGGATCCCATGCTTGTTATTACACGTAAGTTGGAAGAAAAAATTACCATTGGCAATGACATTACCATCAGCGTTCTGGGAATCAAGGGAAACCATATCAAGCTGGGAATAGAAGCTCCCCGGCACACTCCCATATACCGGACCGAGGTATATAAAAGCATTGTGGAAGAAAATCTTAGGGCGGCGTTAGTGCCGCAGGATGTATCATTGCTGTCATCAAATGAGCAGACTGAGGTGCTGGATGAATAACAGACGATCATCACCTTTCACGGTGAATTCTGGAGCAGGTATGTTAACCGTATCGACAACCCGTTTTGGGGATATTTTAATCGAAGAGGACCGGGTAATCCATTTTCCGGAAGGACTGCTTGGGTTTCCAGATCAGAAAGCATATATTATTCAGCAACATAAGCCTGGGTCATCTTTTTATTGGCTTCAGTCAGTCGATCTTCCCCATCTGGCATTTGTCATAATCAATCCATTTCTGGGGGAAAAAGACTATCTCAAGGAACTTCCGCCTTCTGATCAGTCATATTTTAACGGTATTGAAGACGGTCGCACTCTGGCTTTGGCTCTGGTAACCATCAAACCCGAGTCTGTTCCGCCGCTGACCATGAACCTGGTCGGTCCCGTGATTATAAACCTTGAAACCCGGACCGGCAGGCAGGTTGTCCTTTCATCGACCCGTTATACTTGCAAGCATCCGCTGATTTTTTCTCAGTAATCTGCTGAATTTGTTCCCAAGCTTCCTAAAACAAATACATTGCCAGGAGATTATATTTTAAAGGACTGTTTTTTAAAAACACAAGGATATTAGATGGTCGAATCAACTTTTTGAGAGGATAATTATGGGGAGAATAACAGTATCAGATACTTTGGCTCTTTCAATACCGGAGAGAATTTTATTGGTGGAAGAAATTTGGGATACAATCGCTGCAAAGGCTGAGATGATTGAGATAACTGATGAGGAAAAAAGAATAATTGATCAACGATTGCAGGCATATTATCAAAATCCGAATGCAGCATCACCATGGGAAGATGCTTATAAAAGAATTATATCCAAATAAAGCAGCGAACTATGAAATATAGCCTTGTCATTACACCGGAAGCTGAAGAAGATTTGTCAGAAGTATTTTCATGGTATGAAAGCAAGAGGAATGGTTTAGGTCATGATTTTCTTCTTCAAATAGAGTCGGGATTTCGATTGATTGAAAGAGAACCTTACCTTTCCAAAGAGAAATACAAAGGCGTTTGGCGGTATCTTATTGAACGTTTTCCGTACAAGATATTCTATATGGTTGAACAGAAATAGGTTGTAGTGTTGGCAGTAGTTTATGGAGGCAGAGACCCTGCGTGGATAAAAAAAAGAATTATCATCTGAGAAGGCGGCATTATTGGATGCCATGAATGTTTACTGAATTTCAGAAAGCCGTCGGCTTAAGCGAATAGGGTATTTATCCGGGTTAATAAGGGATTTATATCCATCGTCCAGATTTGAAAAACCGCTTTGAATTCTTTTTCGAATGTCATGAAGGGTGGGGGGGGCCTGAGTACTCAGGCCTTTTTCCATCACTTTTATCAAAAGCGGTTCAGTTTCATCGATCATTTCGTTTCTTGTACCCATGGTATCAGAAACATATCTGCCTGTTCGGTCTGTTTTTCGAAAAATCTGTTTTTCTCCGGCAAGGGTGATTTTTCCGGGGCTGTTTTTTTTAACATCCCGGCCATCATATCGCGCCAATTTATAGACCATGTCCAAATAAGGCGTATCGGCGGATACCCCGAGTTTGGTACCCACGCCGAACGCATCAATGGCTGCTCCGCCTGCTAATGTCTTTTCAATCTCGAACTCGTCAAAGCCGCTGGTGGCTATAATCTGAACCTGATGCAGCCCGGCTTCATTCAGAATATGCCGGACCTTTTTGCTGACATCCACCATCTCTCCGCTGTCGATACGAACGCCTTTCAGCAGATGGCCGTTCTCTGCCATTTCCAGCGCGATTTTAACTGCGCTGCGCGCTCCCTCAATCACATCATGGGTATCAATCAAGAAAATACTGTTGTCGGGAAAGGAGCGGGAATATGCACGAAAGGCTTCAAGATCATTTCCAAGCGCAAGGACAAAGGAATGCGCCATCGTGCCGGAAACCGGAATGCCATATTTCTTGCCTGCCAGCACATTGCTGGTTCCGGTAAATCCGGAGATGTAAGCGCTTCTGGCTACCTGCATTCCGGCATCCAGGCCCTGGGTACGGCGAAGTGAAAAATCAACAATCGGCCTGTCTTTTGCCGCATGCATGCAGCGGAGCGCTTTTGTTGCGATGTTGGTTTGAAATCCCAGGGTATTGATCAGAAATGTTTCAAGCAATTGAGCCTCGGCAATGGGGGCTGTAACCTCCATCAGAGGTTCATCGGCAAAGCATATCGTTCCTTCTGGCATGGCCCAGACATCACCGGTAAAACGGAACCCGGAGAGTGACCTGATAAACTCTTTGGGAAACAGGTTCAGGTTCTGAAGATACTCCATATCCGTCTGCGAAAACCGCATACCTTCAAGACCATATAAGGCATCCTCAAGGCCGGCTGCTACAAAAAACCCCCGGTTGAGACATGCAGATCCACGAATATACAGGGAAAATGTGGCATTGGCCGCCAGATTGTTTTCCCCGTAGGCGAGCATCATTGTAAGCTCATACAGGTCTGTAAACAGGGGACTGAATATTTTATTTCGATTCATGGAATAGACATGGGTTTGGGGTTGATAGATGATGATCCAGCGAGGCCGTGCGATGCTGTTTATTTATCTGGCAGAATCTCTTGCACACGTCCGATCTGACCATTGTCCAGGCGGACTTTTATGCCCCTGGAATGATGGGAGGCGGATGTCAGGATGTCCTTGACAACCCCGGCGGTGCGTTTGCCGGTTCGCTGATCTTCCTTCAAGATGATCTCAACATGTGCGCCAGGACGAATCTCTTTTCGGTGTTGTCCATTCATTATTTTTTCTCTCTCGGGTTGCATATTTTGGATATAGTAGCACGCAGAGTGGTTAAAAGCGACAGGTAAATAAATACCATTGATCAAAGCCTGTTCATGTATACTGCGAAAGGGCATAATCCGTACTTTCCTTATGCTCCCTCTCCCAGCGGGGGAGGGTTGGGGTGGGGGTTCAAAAGTTAAGATTATGCCCGTTCGCAGTATATCCGAAATATGTTCAGGACAATCTTGCCCAAAATCAACTATGCTGATGTTTTATTTTACCCGCGGCAACCATATACAGCAAGGCGGTTGAATGGTTCAGCCTCAGCAATGCCGAGGCATCCAGGTCATAAAACGCCCCAATTCCGCAACACCCAAGCCCAAGGGCAGTGGCTCCCAGATAAATCCGGTGGGCCAGACGGCCGGCTGAAATCATGGTGTACCGATAGGCGCGCGGCCCCCACAAGGCTTCTATGGCGGAAAGTGGCGCAACAAAAAAGAATTGAAGGCTGGCGGATTCCATCCATTGTTGATTCAGAGCAATTTGAGCCATTTCAGCGGAGAACTTGCCGGGTTGAGCCTGTCCTATTGCATGGGAAAATGGATCAATCCAGTACTGGCCGGAATCAAAACCTTCGCAGGAGCCAACAATCATACCTGAAGCAACGAAATGAAATGGCTGGAAATGCCCGTCGTCAGGCATCCAGATCGTCTGCATCAGGGCTTGAAACTCTTGGCGTGTAAGGGGTCGGGAAACAAAATTCCGGCGGGAACGCCGTGTCATAACCGCCTGTGAAAAATTCATCTTTTCCGGGAAAGGGTCATCAAAGTGAATTGGCTGCCACAGTTGCGGCCTGACACCGCATTCCAGAAGCATATCGCATTGTCGGCTTTTGGTGCTTACAACATGGGACGAGACCTCGTGGATGCGCTGAACCGCATCTGGAATCTCTTCCCTGGGCGATACCTGGCTGGCGGCGGCATGAGAAAGCCCTTCGACGGGCGAACTCCTTTTCTGATCAGGGGCGATCTCGCCGGGAATGCTGATGATGGCCAGACAGGCTTCCCGCCTGCTATCCACCCCCAAAAGGCTATTTACAGCCGAATCATCAAAATCATAGGTCACACGACATGGCAGATCCAGTGACTTGATGGCCAACACCAGTGACTCTACTAGATGTCCTGTATCCAGAAGGTGATACCGGTAGGCGCGATCCCGATATTTCCAGACGCTGCGATAAAAAATAGCGGTGATATAAAAGGTAACTGTGGCGGAAAAACATTCAACAGGCTCGCCCGCACCTGGCGGGTCGGTAAAGACACCGGTGCGAAGCCGTCCCATATCCCGACGGTGGATAGCATGGTGATAGAGGCCGTCCTGCAGATCAGAAACAGACTGTGTGGCCAGATAGAGTTCGCATGGATACAGCGCGCCCGCAGATGGAACGCTGCGGTAGTAGAAGTCATCTCCAGAAGATTGACGCCGGGCTGTGATACCGTATCCCATGAATAAAATGCGGCTGATATCCTGTAAGCAAACGCCCATCGCAGCGGGGGCAGCAGGTTGAGGCGTCAACATTTTACTGAAGGATTTATCTGGCAGTGCTGCTATATCGGGCAGCTTTATGCGGCCAAGCTCGGAATAATTTTTATACACTCCCGGTTGATTGGACCAGTCGAGCGCATGTCCCCCCATCTGCATGGGGTCATACATGGTGTGACGATGGTAGTTGAGAATATGGTCTGCCATTATGAATCCCTTTCCTTTGATCCGTGCTGGCGCGGCTCAGACGGTTGACCTGTTAACAGGTTGTTGCTATAGTAAATTTGAGTTCAAGAAGTGCTGTCACCAGTTTTTCTTGCTCACCGCCTCCACTGAAAAACCCATTAACTGGCTTCTTCCATTTCATTGGAGGCTTTTTCTTATCGGATAATTGGATTAAAATCAATCTATTCTTGCGAATGGGAACAGATAACGGAAGGTAGATGGCGGACAACAGAAAGATTGTGAAAAACACGAATAATTATATTAGCACGTCCAGGTTATAGCTGAAAGAGGGCGATATGATCAGAGCAGTCAAAGTAATTGTCGAAAAACATCCTGACGGATATGTGGCATATCCTTTGGGATTAAAAGGGGTGGTCATTG
>Ga0194038_1001246_pt1 | contig 11078 bp, 10 predicted proteins | sample JunL226m_MetaG_FD_148630 | JGI IMG/M metagenome (GOLD analysis project Ga0194038, IMG submission 148630) | Anoxic zone freshwater microbial communities from boreal shield lake in IISD Experimental Lakes Area, Ontario, Canada - Jun2016-L227-6m | ecosystem: Environmental > Aquatic > Freshwater >...
CAAATCCGAAAACTTCCCTTCGCTGATCTCAAACATGTAATCACTCCAAAAGGTTTCAAAGCGATCGCCCAGCACCACCATATCCGGATTCAGCCTCTGAAGCGCTTCGTCATAATCGATCAAGAACTGGCTCATGGATTTACAAATGGCTGTGGGGGTATCGCCCGACAGAAGCATTTCAAAGGTTTCATCCGGCTCAAATCCGTCAGCCCGAATTTCCTGATCGGTCATGCCAAACACGGGCGGCAGATGCATGTATATCCTGCATAACCCACCGGAGTAGTCCATACTCAGCGCGGGTCGGTGAAAATGCAGATTTTTCCCATTTTTTCTTCTTCTTTATTGTGTGCTTGAACTTCAAAACCGCAAAGTTCAGCTCAATGGATGTTTCCGTGTCGGTTGTTTGCAAGTCCAGGATGGAGCATTTGACGAGGGAATGGTTTTACCTTCCACCATTCTTGCGATGCCATTTCCGCATGCCATAAATCATAGTTTTTTTGTAAATTAAGCCAAAAGTCGGGAGTAGTGTCAAAAGCGCGTGCTAAACGTAGAGCCATATCCGGGGTAACGGCTCCTCTTTCATTGATGATTTTCGATAACGTTTTTCTGGAAACCCCCAGCGTTTCAGCTATATCCTTGATTGTCAAGCAAAGCGGCAAAAGATAATCTTCTTTTATAATGCGGCCAGGGTGTGTTGGGCATCTTGTCATCTACCGCATAGCCGACCGTGCGGCCTCGGCCAGAAAGCCGGAGCGCGACTCGCCATGAGCTTTGGCGTAGGTGTCTATCTTCGCCAGCAAGCGGCGCGGCAGGGTGATGTTGATCTTCTATGTGTCGCCCGACGAGAAGCAGCCGGGAAGATCAGGCACTGTCACGCCGAAGCGGACGCCATCATCAGAATGCAAAACCACGGGAAAGCGCATGATCTTCTCCTATTTCCAATCCGCCTGCTTCTTGATGCTGTTCAGCGTACCGGCGGGAATGTCGCTGTCAGGGTGCTTGACCGTCACCAAGCTCAATGAACTGAGTCATTACCTGCAAACCATCTTTAGTGCAATCTCACAGACCACCAGACACTTACGAAATCGCCTGTAAACCCTTTTTCTCAATCACTGCCAACAATCGCAATGCAGAACCGCCTGGTTTTTTGACACCTCGCTCCCAGTCGGAAATAAGGTTTTTCGATACATTCAGATAACGTGCAAAGACCGGCTGAGATAGATTTTCACGCAACCGAATCAACTTAATCTCCTCCGGGCTAAGCACATGAACAGATGTCAAACAAGCTTCATCGAACTCACGCATGGTCTGTTTATCAACCGCCCCAATCTCGTGCAATGACTCCATTGTTTCATGAATCGCTGCGAAAGCGTCACTTCGATATTTTTTACTCATCACTTTCGATCTCCTCCAGCTTCCCTCCGGCTATCAATCCGCTTAACTGCTGATCCGATAACCCCAAGACATATCTGGCCATCTTTTTGAATTGGGCTTCTTCATCCTCTCGGATGTTCTCCCGCTCACTTTTGGAAAAACCATACACAAAAAACGCTTTTTCTCCAGCACGGTACAGCATGATAGTCCGGTATCCCCTGGACTTTCCCTGGCCCATTCGGGCAACTCGTTGCTTGTATCAGCCCGCCCCCAAGATCGGCATCAATTTGACCGCTTTCAGCTCTTCAAACTGCTTCGCGCAGCGCATCAGCAGAGATATTCTGAGTACGCGCAAAACGAATAAACCAAGCATTTTTGTAGATTTTCATAAGCTATGTACGATACTATTACACATAGTATTACTTTTCAAGGCAATTTGTGGATTTTTTCTTTTACCCGTCTGTTCAATATCTCCGGTAACTCCATGATATGGCGCATCAAACCCATCGCTCCGTTGCCTCCACGACTGCTCAAGTTGAGTGTGCACCTGCTGGAAAACAGTGACTTGGCACGCGGCGCATCTTTGGACTCGTTTTTTGTGGACGGTCCGGACGGCTTGGGCGATAATCATGACCATCGGGAACATAATTAGACTGGTGCAAATTATTATTGCAGGAATTGCATGTTCAGGATATACGATTATTCTATAAAAAAGAACCAACATATTGATTCTGTCTGGATCACTTCTATTATTATCACGCATCAAAGGGATTCTAAAATTGGATATTGCCTCTTTGTTAAAGTAGGAATCTTATGGCAGTGTAAAGACATCAATAGGCAATCTGCATGTTTTTTTTGTTTCATCTAAAGATCATGACAACATTCGTGATTTTCTTGGAAAGGATGTAAGAGACTGCCTCCCTTACGAACATGTTAGAAAATTATTAAAATAGAATGGGAGAGTTGCGCCCCAAATTAGCATATTTATCATCACTGTGTATGCAACCTGAGCAAAGGAGAACGATTATGGTCTGTGATATTTGTGGTAAGGATCAGGGTGCGGTAAAGCTGGTGACACGGAGCTTTGGGGAAAAAAATGAATCTTTTAAATAATTGATCAACGCCGCCCCTGCATATAGGGATTATCCTTTGGAATAGGTGGTGCGGAAGATATCGTGGATGAGAATTATAACAATGCGTAACCTGCAGGATTTGAAAAGCAAACGGATGCAATTGATCCAACTTGTGGTAAAAGGTTTCAAATCCATCCAACAAGATCAGGCCATTGACTTCGGTGATGTCACGGTACTGCTGGGACCCAATGGAGCGGGCAAAAGTAACCTGGTGTCATTCTTGAAAATGTTGAACTTCATCAGCCGCGAAGAGTTGCAGATTTTTATCGGCAAGCAGGGTGGTGCAGATGCTTTATTGTACTATGGCTCAAAGCAGACAGATGCAATCGAGTTTTGTTTGATCCTAAGACAGGAGTCTGAGATTCCGAGCATTTCTATCTACAACGTATCGCTGGCTCATGGAATGCCCGACAAACTCTTTTTTGTCAGAGAACAGGTGACACACCAAAAAACAGGTGAAAAAGCAGAACAGAAGTATTTTCTGGATAATGGAAACAGTGAATCAGGATTATTCAAAGATCGGAGAACTACCAGCAAAATTTTGCTGTCCGCGCTTGGGAGTATTCAGACTTACCAGTTTCATGACACCTCGGATACTGCCAGAATCAGGGCAAATGGCTATGTCGATGATTCACGTTACCTTCGAAGTGATGCTGGCAATTTGGCCGCTTTTCTGAAAATGCTCAAAACCAATCCGAAAAACAAGCGGTATTATGAAAGAATCGTCCGTCACATACAAAGAGTTATGCCTCAGTTCGGCAATTTTGATCTTGAAACAATCGCAGAAAATGATCTGTATGTACGCCTGAACTGGAAGGACGTATCGAACGATTTACTGTTTGGTCCGCATCAGATTTCTGATGGATCTTTACGGTTCATGGCTTTGGCGAGTCTGCTGCTGCAACCTCCTACAATATTGCCGGAAACAATTGTGCTGGATGAGCCGGAATTGGGGTTGGATCCTGCCGCCATTGCTGAATTGGCGGGAATGATCCGTACAGCCTCGAAAAATGCCCGGATTGTTGTCGCCACCCAATCCACTCGCCTTGTGGATGAGCTTAATGTCGGCGAAATAGTTGTTGTTGAGCACGACGAGATACGCAACTGCAGCGTTTTCAAGCGTCTGAACGAGACGGAATTGGAAGATTGGCTTTCCCGTTACAGCCTCTCGGAATTATGGGAAAAAAATGTGCTGGGGGGCCGACACCTGAATACAATAAAGTTGCTGCAGGAGTTTCGGTAGTTGAACAAATTGGACTGGATACCCTCAGATCAAAATGCAAACATTTTTCTGAATGGATACAACAATTGGAAAACCTGGGGAGACCATAATGCCAAATCGATGACTATTCGACCAGGCAAAATCACCTGAGTGCTTATCTGGACAGAACCTGATACCGGCTTAACCAACGAAGTACTAACTTCCACCATAGGCTATAAACATGAACGAGAATCAAATTGATCTCCGCTTTACAAGCCGTCCGCACGGCGAGAACATTTTTATCAACCAAATGTACGGTTATGAAGAACAATTACGGTTGATATCCGTTTCAGATAAAAATCTTGAACCAGAATGTCAACAGCTTTTGGATGAAGTTGATGTTCTAATCACCCAGCTTGATCAACCCATTCAGGTGGTGATCGCCGGGGGGTTCAATGCGGGAAAATCAATGTTTGTCAACGCACTCCTTAATCGCGATATCATGCCGGTGAAAGCAATCAGAGCTACTGCAACGGTTAACTGCCTGATAGCAGGAAAACGGAAGGAGAGTGTGGTTTTCCGAAAAAACGGTACGCGCGATGCGCCAACCCAGTATGCCAGTGACCTCGACATTAATCAAAAAATTCGTTCTCTCATGGAAAATGAACATGAATCTATTGCTCATATCGAAATTGCCTGTCCGGATCAAGTTTTTCTGGACAAATTCACACTGATTGACACTCCTGGTTTGGATCATAGCAAACAAGACAGCGCTACCAGTTTGAATTGGGTGGCTAAGGCCGATGCTATTATCTGGCTATTGCACAGCGAGGGTTTACGTAAAGAAGATAAGGACAATATTGGTCGGTTTCATGCAGCAAATCCCGACAGCCCACTGATTGTCATCATCAATCAGATTGATACGCTGGAGGCTGATGAAAAAGACGATGTTTTTAAGTCGGTCAGCACCAAACTGCGGGGAATTGTTCAGCATGTGTTCCTGCTTTCGGCGAAAAAAGCCTTTGACGGACGGCAACATAAAGATGTGTCGAAAATCGAGGAAAGTCTTTTCAATGAATTGAGTCATTACCTGCATAACCATCTTTTTAATGCTCACCGCGATATTCAGGAACAGCGTATCCGCCAGCGCGGTCAGGCATTAGGGCAAAAACTGCGCGATTTCTTAAAAGATGCCATTCACCGGGAAAAAAAGCACCGCCAACTAACACTGACAATCACCAAGGCGCTCGAAACCCTTCGTGGGTATGAGCTTCCCAATGGCTTAGTCGGGCTGGCAGACAAATTTGAAAAATTTTTAGCTGAAGGCACATCTTGGCCGTTTAAGGATATTTTGGGATTGGATGCCGAATGGAAGCAGACAGCCGAAAAAGAGTGGCTGTTGATCTCAAAACTGCCGAACATTATCACCTCTGTTGAACGGGTGGTACAGGAAGTCGAAACATATCGAGAAAAAGTGCGCGTTAAACCCGACTGGTTTTTCCAGAAGGCGAAATACAGGATGGAAAACAAAACAGGCATGGTGGACAAGACAATATTGAGGGAATACTCCATTGGTGTCGAACGGCTTGAAATTCGTTCTGTTAATGGCCCGGTCATTGCCAGCATGGATTTTTGCCGCATACCGGCCGGAACTTTTCTTATGGGAAAGCAGGGGAATCAGCATCGGGTGACCCTGACCAAAGATTTTTATATGGCTCGGTATCCCGTTACCCAGGCATTGTGGCAAGTCATTATGGGAAACAATCCAAGCCATTTCAAGGGAGAAAACCATCCAGTTGAGCAGGTTTCCTGGAAAGACGCTCAGGAATTCATCACGAAATTGAATGAAAGAACAGGAGAAAGCCGGTATCGGCTGCCAACAGAGGCAGAGTGGGAATATGTGTGTCGGTCCGGAAGTTCCGGAACCTATTGCTTTGGGGATGATGAAAGCCTTTTGGGAGAATACGCTTGGTACAGAAACAATTCAGATCAGAAAACACATTCTGTGGGGGAAAAAAAGCCAAATGCCTGGGGTTTGTATGATATGCACGGCAACGTGTGGGAGTGGTGCCAAGATTGCTATAAAGGCTATTCGCCTGGTTCAGTGATCGATCCTGTTGGACCATCATTGGGTACCTTCCGTGTGATCCGCGGCGGTGGCTGGAGCTACGACGCGGGGTACTGCCAGTCTGCCGACCGCTACAGGTTCGTCCCTGGCTTCCGCTTCCGCTTCAACTTCATCGGCTTGCGCCTCGCTGCATTCCCAGTTCGGTGAGGCCAGTCTCGGCCTTCTTCCGAGCATTTAGCGCCGGATTGAGTGAAGGGCGCTGAAGCGAGAGGCGGAGCTTGAGCGGAAGCAACCGGAACGTATATCCGGCGGCGAGAGAAAAAATCGGAGAATAATGAATGAAAATTGCAGCACTGTATTTCAATGAAGTTGGTCCATTGCAAAACCAAAAAATCGATCTGGCCGATTCGTGGACAGATGATTTTTCCCGAAAGGTTCTTTTTTCCGGGCCTAATGGAACCGGAAAATCAATTGTTCTGCGGATGATAGCCATGCTCTGGGATGCGGCCGGCTATTGGTTGGATCAACGGGAAAAAATGTCCAAATCAGAGCCCGCCAACAGTTGGCTGAGCAAGTGGCGCGGTTGTTCCGTCATTTTCGATGAAGTTTTTATTGGTTCCGGGCCGGTCGGATTGATATTCGGGCTTATGGAATGGTTTGAGGAAATGAAATGCTCTGGGGATATCCTGGGTAAATCGACTGCCGACATCACCTGGATTGGAGAAACTTTTCAAGATACGGGGAAGTCGGGCAGACCAGCACAGAATTTTTTCGTTGCTGGTGACGAATCGGTTATTTTTAGGTGGGCGGAACTGCGCAAGAAACTGATTTTGACGTTTGAAACTGGGATCGCCCCCAATATGGTTTATCTGGATGCAGAAGAGCGCCGCTGGGTCTCACCCAAACGTAAGGTCGGCAAACCAGAGTCCGAAGATTCAAAATTGCGATGGCTGGTCCGTTACAATGCTACGGAGGACTGGCGGGGTCAACTGGAGGCTTCATTAATCACGCTAAAGGTCAGCAAACTTCATTTCTTCCATGAAATTGTAAGAGAATTGAACTGTTTTTTACATGGCAAGGAGATCGACACCGAAATACGAACCGGCGAAAACAGGCTGCGTGTAAAATTGCAGAACTTTCGAGGACAATCTCATTTCCTGGATGATCTAAGCGCCGGGGAACACCAAATTTTAATACAACTCTACCTCCTTCAACGATGGTTGGAGCAAGGAGGGATTCTTTTGATCGATGAACCCGATCTTCATCTTCATCCCTCTCTTATCCCTGGATTTCTTGCCTCGCTGGAATCGCTTGTGGAGAAAAAGAAAGGTCAACTCTTGCTAACATCTCATTTGCCGGATGTTTGGGATCGCTATGAATCCATTGGTAGAAGGATATCATTAGGAGGTGAGTTGTGATAGGCTGGCAGTGAAAGTATAGGGAAATAAAAGAACTGATCGGCCAAACCGGAAAGCGGGTTTTACTGGTGGAGGGAAGCGATGATGATTACTTTCAAAAGAGATTGTATTCATAAAATATCCTGGCAATGATGGTTTTTGGGGGTGGCTGAATCTATATGGAAAATGCAGAGACAGCATTCGCTACCCGAAACAATAGAACCAATTGTGCATCTTCATACTCCCGGATGGAGCATTTGACGAGGGAATGGTTTTACCTTCCACCATTCTTGCGATGCCATTTCCGCATGCCATAAATCATAGTTTTTTTGTAAATTAAGCCAAAAGTCGGGAGTGGTGTCAAAAGCGCGTGCTAAACGTAGAGCCATATCCGGGGTAACTGCTCCTCTTTCATTGATGATTTTCGATAATGTTTTTCTGGAAACCCCCAGCGTTTCAGCTATATCCTTGATTGTCAAGCAAAGCGGCAAAAGATAATCTTCTTTTATAATGCGGCCAGGGTGTGTTGGGCATCTTGTCATTCTTTTCATCATTATACCTCTCAGTGATAATCATCGTAATCGACAATATAGGCATCACCATCAATAAATTTAAAGAAGACACGCCAATTGCCGGACACTTTCACTGCATACAAGCCTTTTTTATTCCCCGTCAATTGGTGGAGAAAGGAACCTGGATAATTCATATCTCTTATTTGACTTGCTGCATTTAGCCGGTCAAGGATTCGTGAAAGTCTGTCAGCATGGTCTGTTTTAATCCCTTTCTTGTCACCGGTATAAAAAAAATCCTCTAATCCTTTATGTTTGAATGATTTTATCACATCCCATTCGTAACCTATTGGGTTACGTTTGTCAACATGGGTTTTACTACAAAATAATTTTGCAGCAACAAAGCAAACCTTGTCTCACCTTGATCTTCTATATCATGCATTCTGCAATGGTCCGAACATTCCTCACAATAAACCATGTCCGCCATACCAGGTAAAAACACCCTGAAACAGCAGAATAAGGTGTTTTCAACCCACCCAAGTCTCACATTTTCTTATTTTTTTCAATATCGATATTTAGCTTTTTTGCTTGACAGTCAGGAGCTTTTATACAACATACATGATGTGATTGTTCAAATCTCCCGCCACCGGGGGGAGGTTGGGGGGATGTGAACGGTTACATCATTTCCACCCTGGACAGATTGGGCACCCTGATACCGGTTTAACCAACAAATCACTAACTTCCACCATAGGCTATAAACATGAACGAGAATCAAATTGATCTCCGCTTTACAAGCCGTCCGCACGGCGAGAACATTTTTATCAACCAAATGTACGGTTATGAAGAACAATTACGGCTGATATCTGTTTCAGATAAATATCTTGAGCCAGAATGTCAACAGCTTTTGGATGAAGTTGATGTTCTAATCACCCAGCTTGATCAACCCATTCAGGTGGTGATCGCAGGGGGGTTCAATGCTGGAAAATCAATGTTTGTCAACGCACTCCTTAATCGCGGTATCATGCCGGTGAAAGCAATTCGAGCTACTGCAACGGTTAACTGCCTGATAGCAGGAAAACGGAAAGAGTGTGTGATTTTCCGAAAAAACGGTACGCGCGATGCGCCAATTCAGTATGCCAGCGACTGCGACATTAATCAAAAAATTCGTTCTCTCATGGAAAATGAACATGAGTCTATTGCCCATGTCGAAATTGCCTGTACGGATCAAGTTTTTCTGGACAAATTCACACTGATTGACACTCCTGGTTTGGATCACAGCGAACAAGACAGCGCTACCAGTTTGCATTGGGTGGCAAAGGCTGATGCCATCATCTGGCTGTTGCACAGCGAAGGCTTACGTAAAGAAGATAAGGACAATATCAGCCGGTTTCATGCTGCAAATCCTGACAGCCCCTTGATTGTCATCATCAATCAGATTGATACGCTGGAGGCTGATGAAAAAGACGATGTTTTTAAGTCGGTCAGCGACAAACTGCAGGGAATTGTTCAGCAGGTGTTCCTGCTTTCGGCGAAAAAAGCCTTTGAAGGGCGACAGCAAAAAGATACGTTGAAATTGGAGGAAAGCCATTTCAATGAACTGAGTCACTACCTGCATAACCATCTTTTTAATGCTTACCGCGATATTCAGGAACAGCGTATCCGCCAGCGCGGTCAAGCATTAGGACAAAAACTGCGCGATTTCCTAAATCACAGTTCAGATGCTATGCGCCGCCAACTGATACTGACAATCACCAAGGCGCTGGAAACCCTTCGTGGACATGTGCTTCCCAAAGGCTTAGTCGAGGTGAAAGAAAAATTTGAAAAAATTTTGGCTGAAGGTACATCCTGGCAGTTGGAGGATATTTTGGGATTGGGTGCCGAATGGAACCAGACAGCCGAAAAAGATTGGCTGTTGATCTCAAAACTGCCGGACGTTATCGCCTCTGCTGAACGGGTGGTACAGGAAGCCGAAACGTATCAAGAAATGTGTGTCAAACCAGGCGGGTTTTTCCGGAAGGCGAAATACACGACGGAAACCAAAACCCGCATGGTGGAAAAGAAAATATTGAGGAAATACACCATTGCTGTCGAACGGTTTGAAATTCGTTCTTTTAATGGTCCTGTCATTGCTGACATGGATTTTTGCCGAATACCGTCCGGAACTTTTCTTATGGGAGAACGGTGGGAGCTGCGTCAGGTGACCCTAACCAAAGATTTTTATATGGCGCGCTATCCCGTTACCCAAGCATTATGGCAAGCCATTATGGAAAACAATCCAAGCCATTTCAAGGGAGAAAACCATCCAGTGGAGCAGGTTTCCTGGGAAGATGCTCAGAAATTCATCACAAAATTGAATGAAAGAACAGGAGAAAACCTGTATCGGCTACCCACAGAGACAGAGTGGGAATATGCGTGTCGGTCCGGAAGCTCTTTAAACTATTGCTTTGGGGATGATGAAAAGCTTTTGGAAGAATACGCGTGGTACAACAACAATTCAACACATCCTGTGGGGGAAAAAAAGCCAAATGCCTGGGGTTTGTATGATATGCACGGCAATGTGTGGGAGTGGTGCCAAGATTGGTTTGGTGGATATTCGCACGGTTCAGTGATCGATCCTGCTGGACCATCATCTGGCACCAGTCGTGTGTTCCATGGCGGGAGCTGGATCGGTGCCGCGGGGTACTGTCGATCAGCCTTCCGCCTCAGGGACGCCCCTGGCCACCGCGACTTCGACATCGGCTTCCGCCTCGCTGCATTCCCAGTTCGGTGAAGGCCAGTCTTGGCCTTCTTCCAGGCATTAGCACCGGAATCAGTGAATATTACCGATTGCCTTCCATCAAAGGACTGCCGCAAAAGTGGCTCACTGAGGAAAAAGACATGATTAGAGAAATTGAAAACTTCATTTACATAATAAAAACCGAAAAAATAGAGATATACAATGAATTCAGTTTGCAGCATGAATTAGGTGTCTATCTCCGATCTCAGTTAGTCAATCTTAGAGTACAATTTGAACGGAATGTTTCGTTCTTCTTCCAGAATACAGGCGAATTCGTAAAGAAGGAAATCGACATCTCCATATTTACTACAGACAAATCAAGACTTAACTGCGCCATTGAGCTGAAGTTCCCTCGCAACGGACAATACCCGGAACAGATGTTCAGCTTCTGCAAAGACATTGTGTTCGCAGAACAGTTGAGGCGTTCAGGTTTTGACCAGACATTCCTTGTTATTCTTGCGGACGATCCATTATTTTATTCCGGAAATGGCGATGGCATCTATGGCTATTTCCGAAAACAGAAACTTCTAAGTGGGTCTATTACAAAGCCAACAGGAAAGAAAGATGATATTGTCACACTCAGTGGGTGCTATCAAGTCCGGTGGACAGATGTCCTGGAT
>Ga0194038_1001247_pt1 | contig 11075 bp, 9 predicted proteins | sample JunL226m_MetaG_FD_148630 | JGI IMG/M metagenome (GOLD analysis project Ga0194038, IMG submission 148630) | Anoxic zone freshwater microbial communities from boreal shield lake in IISD Experimental Lakes Area, Ontario, Canada - Jun2016-L227-6m | ecosystem: Environmental > Aquatic > Freshwater >...
CGATCAAGCAGGTCTTGCTGGCCGGTGACGTGGTGGTCGGGGTTGGCAACATCTATGCCTCCGAGGCGCTCTTTCTGGCGGGTATCCGCCCGACCGTGAGCGCAGCACGCCTGAGCCGGCCACGTGTAGCCCGTTTGCACGCAGCCATTCGCGACATTCTGGGCCGTGCGCTGGTCAGTGGCGGCAGCACCTTGCGCAACTTTTCCAGCGCCAGCGGCGAGAAGGGCCATTTTCAGTTTGAAACCATGGTCTATGCGCGCCAGGGCGAGCCGTGCCGGGTTTGCTCCAGGCCGATCAGGTTGCTGCGCCAGGGTCAGCGTTCGACGTTTTACTGCCCGCAATGTCAGAAGCCTTGAGCAGGAATTGCAGATGATGAACCGGGTATCGTCATTGCGAGTCATCGGGTTGTCACTGCGAGCGAAGCGCGGCAATCCATGCATGGACTGCCGCGTCGCTACGCTCCTCGCAGTGACGAGATGATGACTACAAATACTCCGAATATTGTCAACCGGGTGGTGAAATGGCAGAAGGCGTTCGGGCGCAACGACCTGCCATGGCAGAACACGCGCGACCCGTACCGTGTCTGGCTGTCTGAAATCATGCTGCAGCAAACCCAGGTGGCAACGGTGCGCGACTACTTTGCGCGCTTCCTGCAGCGCTTTCCTGACGTGGCCACGTTGGCGGCGGCGCCGCTGGACGAGGTGCTCGGGCTCTGGAGTGGCCTGGGCTATTACAGCCGTGCGCGCCATCTGCATCGGTGTGCCGTGCAAGTGATGGAATTGCACGGCGGCTCCTTTCCGTCCAGCGCTCAGTTACTTCAGACCTTGTCGGGCATTGGGCCATCCACGGCGGCGGCCATCGCGGCGCTGTGCTTTTCCGAGCGCGTTGCCATACTGGACGGCAATGTCCGGCGGGTGCTGACGCGTGTGTTGGGTTTTGATGGCGACCTGTCGCTTGCCGCCAATGAACGCGAACTCTGGCGCCTGGCCACGCAATTGCTGCCACGGGGCGATCTGCTTGAGACCATGCCACGCTACACACAGGGCATGATGGATCTGGGCGCCACGGTCTGCAAGGCCCGCCCCGCTTGTGAAATCTGTCCGCTGGAAAAACTGTGTGTCGCACGGCGGCTCGGTCAGGCGCAGCGCTACCCGGTCCAGACACGCAAAGTAAAACGCAGCGCGCAGTCGATCTGGTTGCTCTGGGCGCAGACCGCTGACGGCAGCCTCTGGCTAAGCAAGCGACCCAGTCCCGGTGTTTGGGGCGGCCTGTACTGCTTTTCCCTGTTTGACGACCGCGAGTCACTGCAGGCGGCGCTGCCCAGCCGTTACCGCGAAGCATTGCATGAGATGGCTGCACAAACGCACGTGCTGACCCACAAAGACCTGTACCTGCATCCGCTGCAAGTGCTGCTGCCGAAATCAGCCAGACCCAGCTCCGACGGCGCCTGGATTGCGGCCTCGGACTGGCCAGGCCTGGGTCTGCCCGCACCGGTCCGGAAGTGGCTGATGCAAGTCAGCGGCTTTCCAACTCCCGGTGGCGTTTCAGGGTAACCCATCTGCCAGCAAACAGGCCCACCAACTGCTCGACCAGATAGACCGAGCGGTGCTGGCCGCCGGTGCAGCCAATAGCCACCGTCACATAACTGCGGTGATCGCGCGCCAGCGCGTCCAGCCAGTGATTCAGGAAAGCCTGAATCTGCTCCTGCATTTGCGCTACGTCCGCCTGGGCTCGCAGGAAGGCAGCAACCGCATCGTCTTTGCCGGTCAGGTGCCGCAACGCGGGTTCGTAGTGCGGATTGGGCAGCATGCGTACGTCAAAGACGTAGTCGGCATCGGTGGGTACACCGCGCTTGAATGAAAAGGATTCGAAGACCAGCGTGAGTTGTTCGCCCGCCGCCGTAATCAGCGATTTCACATAGCCCTGCAGCTGCGAGGGACGGATGATGCTGGTGTCAATCACGTGCGCCTGTTCACGCAGCGTGCTCAGCAGTTCGCGTTCGGTTTCAATCGCATCGACCAGGGCGCGGCGCAGGCTGGAGTCCGATGCATCCGGGACGGTTTGCGACAGCGGGTGCTTGCGACGCGTCTCTGAATAGCGCCGTACCAGGGTATCGGTGGTGGCGTCCAGAAACAGCGACTTGACCTTGATCCCTTGTTCTTTCAGCAGCGCAAGCTGTGCTGGCAGCAGGGGCAGGGCGTTGGCGTTGCGTGCATCCATGGCAATGGCCACCCGGCTCGCATTGTGCTGGCGCTCCAGCGTCACAAAGGGCAGCAGCAGCTCGGGCGGCAGGTTGTCAACGCAATAAAAGCCCGCATCTTCCAGCGCATGCAGCGCCACCGACTTGCCGGAGCCCGACATGCCAGTGATCAGAATGACCTGCAGTTCAGTGGTTTCAATATGCATCACGCTACTCCTGTAGTTGCAACATTTCCCGGGCGTGTGCCAGGGTTGCTTCCGAAAGGTGCTCACCACCGAGCATGCGCGCCACCTCGGCCACCCGCTGCGTGCCGTGCACGCTGGCCACCGAACTGAGTGTCATCTGACCCTGTGTCAGCTTGGTGACGACCAAATGCCAGTCGGCGCTCGCCGCGACCTGCGGCAAATGGGTCACGGCCAGCACTTGCCGGTCGATGCCCAGCTGCTTCATCAAACGCCCGACGGTTTGCGCCACGGCACCGCCCACACCGGCGTCAATCTCGTCAAAAATCAGGGTCTGCGCCGTGCCCAGCGCGCTGGTGGTAACGGCGATGGCCAGCGCCATGCGCGAGAGCTCACCCCCGGATGCCACTTTGCCGACGGGTCGCGGTGTGCTACCCGCATGACCGGCCACCAGAAAGCTCACCTCTTCCAGGCCATGCTGCATGGGCTGCGCTGCCTTTTGCAGCGCCACCTGAAACTGGCCGCCCTGCATGCCCAGACCCTGCATGGCCTGAGTGATGGCAGCGGCCAGCAACGGCGCTGCCTTGCCGCGCGCTGCAGAGAGCACTCGCGCCTCCTGCCTATAGGCCTGCTCGGTCGCAGCCTGCGTTGCCTGCAGACCCTCCAGATCAGCCGCCGCTTCCAGCTTTTGAAGATCGAGCTTCCAGCTGCTCAGCAACTCGGGCAGCTCTGCCGGCGCGCGCTTGTAACGCCGCGCCAGCGACAACCACAGCGCCATGCGGGCATCGAGTTCGCCCAGGCGTTGCGGGTCGGGCTCGGTCTTGCGCAGGTAAGCACGCAGTGCGTGCACGCTGTCCTGCACCTGCGCCAGGCTGGAAGAAAGCAGTTCGGTGAGCTCCCGGAAAGCCGGTTCAAGATGCTCGTGCTGGTGCAGTGCCTGGTGCGCCGCGTGGAGTGTGCTGCGCGCGCTGCTGTCATCGTCGTCAAGCGTTTGCAGGGCGCCCTGGGCCGCGTCAATCAGGGCTTGCGCGTTGGACAGGCGGCCCTGCTCGGTGCTCAGTTCATCCCATTCGTCAGGCCGGGGCGCGAGTTTCTCCACCTCGGTTATTTGCCAGGCCAGGCGTTCGCGTTCACTCTGCAAGGAGGCTTGCGCTGCCTGCGCCTGTGCCAACTCGCCTTGCGCCTGGCGCCAGTCCTGCCACAGGGCAGCGAGCGGCGCTGACGAGATCCGGCCATAGGCGTCAAGCAGCGCGCGTACCGCGTCCGGCCGGGTCAGACTCTGCCAGGCGTGCTGGCCGTGAATGTCGAGCAACTGCTCACCGATTTCGCGCAGTTGGGTGGCGGTGGCAGGGCTGCCGTTGATCCAGGCGCGGCTCTTGCCCTGCAGGTCAAGGGTGCGCCGCAGCAGCAGCGTCTCGCCGCTCTCAAAGCCACCCGCCTCCAGCAAGGGCGCAAGCCCCGGTGTTCCATCGAACTCGGCGCTGACTTCGGTCTTTTCAGTGCCTTCTCGAATCAACCCTACATCGGCGCGTCCGCCGGTGGCCAGTTGCAGTGCGTCAATCAGGATCGATTTGCCGGCACCGGTCTCACCCGTCAGAACCGTGAAGCCACTGGCCAGATCGAGATCAAGCGCACTGACGATCACGAAATTGCGCAGAACAATGCGGCGCAGCGCCACGATCAGGCCACTCCCTCATTCCAGTGCAGTTTCTGGCGCAAGGTATCAAAGTAGGACCAGCCCTTGGGATGCAGAAAACGCACATGGTGATCCGAGCGCGTCACCACGATGCGGTCGCCGTGCAGCAGCGAGGCCAGCGACTGCGTGTCAAAACTGGCGCTGGCATCGCGCCCGGCCACCACTTCGATGGCGATTTCGGTGGCGTTGGCCAGCACGATCGGACGATTCGACAGCGTGTGCGGCGCAATCGGCACCAGCACCCAGCCCGGAATCGAGGGATGCAGTATCGGTCCGCCGGCGGAGAGCGCGTAGGCGGTGGCGCCGGTGGGCGTGGCAATGATCAAGCCATCGGCGCGCTGACTCGCCACAAAACGGCCGTCCACCTCGACCCGCAACTCGACCATGCCCGAGGTGGCGCCGCGGTTGACCACCACGTCGTTCATGGCCAGTGCGTCAAAAACGCAATGCCCGTCGCGCAGCACGCGGGCGTGAATCAGGCTGCGGTGGTCTTCTTCAAACTGGCCCTGCAGCATGGGTGCCAGCGTGGTCCTGTAACTGCCCAGTGGAATGTCGGTGATGAAACCGAGCCGCCCCTGGTTGATGCCGATCAGCGGCACGCCAAAAGGAGCGAGTTGGCGGCCAATGCCGAGCATGGTGCCGTCACCTCCCACCACCAGAGCCAGATCACACTGCTTGCCGATGGCCTGCAGCCCGAGCACCGGGTAACCCGAGATGCCCATGTTGAGCGCCGTGTCGTGCTCGAAGATCACGTCACAACCCTGCGCGTGCAGAAACTGGGCAATGTCTTCGAGCACATGGCGTGAGGACGCACCGGACGCGCCTGACGCAACGGTCTGGTATTTGCCAATCAGTGCCACCAGCGGGAATTTCGACTTCATTTGCAAATTACATCACTAAAATGCCCCGATGCTCGATGATCGTGCCAAGTTGTTGTTGAAAGCGCTGGTTGAGCGCTACATTGCCGATGGGCAACCGGTGGGCTCGCGCACGCTATCCAAAGCTTCCGGCCTCGAGTTGTCGCCGGCCACGATCCGCAACGTCATGTCCGATCTGGAAGACCTTGGCTTGATCGTCAGCCCGCATACCTCGGCCGGGCGCATACCCACAGCGCGCGGCTACCGTCTGTTTGTCGACACCATGCTGACCGTGCGTCGCGGCCAATTGGCAACGCAAAGTCTGGCACCCGATCAGCCACAAAAAGTGATCTCCAATGCGGCCAACCTGCTCTCGAGTCTGTCGCAGTTTGTCGGTGTCGTGATCTCGCCACGGCGCTCCTCGGTTTTTCGTCACATCGAATTTTTGCGCCTCTCTGAGCGGCGCCTGCTGGTGATCATCGTCTCGCCCGAGGGCGACGTGCAGAACCGCGTCATCTTTACCGAGGTCGATTATTCGCAGGTGCAACTGGTGGAAGCGGCCAATTACCTGAACAGCCATTTCGTCGGACTGGCCATCGAGCAGGTGCGCGAACGCCTGCAACGCGAGGTTGAATCCCTGCGCTCCGAAATTGCCACCCTGATGCAGGCCGCGGTGGCCGTCAGTTCGGATGCCATCTCCGAGACGCAGGACGAAGTGGTGATTTCGGGTGAGCGCAACCTGCTGGCCGTAACCGATTTTTCGAACGACATGGGGCACCTGCGCCGCGCCTTCGAGTTGTTCGAGCAAAAAGCGCAGCTCATGCGATTGCTCGACATTGCCGGTCAGGCCGAGGGCGTGCGCATCTTCATTGGCGGCGAGAGCAAGGTCGTGCCGTTTGAGGACCTGTCCATTGTCAGCGCACCTTACGAAGTCGATGGCCAGGTGGTTGGTACGCTGGGCGTGATCGGCCCCACGCGCATGGCTTATGACCGCATGATTCAGATCGTGGACATCACCTCCAAACTCGTCAGCAACGCCCTGAGTCACCACAAGTAGGCCCGTACAATCCGTCTTCGGTCGGGACATTAGCTCAGTTGGTTAGAGCAGAGGACTCATAATCCTTTGGTCGAAGGTTCAAGTCCTTCATGTCCCACCATTTCCCAAGGGTACATACGGTACATACTGAAGACATTGTTGACAGTTTGTACCAATCACCTTTATTGAGCCAGGAAACCTTTTTTAAGGATGTTCAGGTTTTCCAGGTACCACTGATAAGCCGAATTACTCGCACTTGGACCACTTGGACTGGCAAAGCCATCGGCAAGGGCTTGCGAGTCGAAGAGGCCACCGCTTGCCGCGACCGATTGATTCAGCAGCGTGGTGAGCGAGCCCTTGTTGGCCTCGGTTTCCCGCATTCCCCACCAGAGGGCTGAACCGACCGACCTGCTGTTCATCAGGCGCGAAGCATCAAGCCGCAGTTGCCAGTCGTATCTGAACAGTGGCAAAGTCAGCGCCGCCTTGTTGATGGTGGCGCTGAGCGTCGTTCCGGTCGTGGCATCGACGTAGGTTTTGCTGCTTGTGTTCATGGCAGCCAGCAGCGCGTCCCCGGCCGCTCCGTCCACCAGATCTATCTTGCCGGTGACCGACGACAACAATCGGACGTCTTCTGCAGCGAGCGCAGGAATCAGATTGCTGAAGAAGTCCGCCGCCATGGCTCGCAGTTGTGCACGTTCATCTGGCGTAAAGGTTCTGCTGTTGCTGTCCTGATCAACCATCGTATAGAAGGCTGGGTCTTCGGTGAGCGTGTTGAAACGCTTGATCCAGGCATCTTTCCAGGCTGGATCGACCACCCTGAACATTCCGGTCAGTGAGGTGATTCCCAGGGGGTTGGACTGGATCCATGTATCGAGATCGGAGCGGACGACCGGGATGACCGCTGCGCGCAGTGCTGCCGGGGCGGCATCCTTGAGCAGCGTGCCGGGGAACAAGCTCTTGAGCGTGCGCGCATAAAACCCGGTCTGGGTGAAGGGCGTCAGCATCAGCGGTTTGGTTCTCAGCAAACTTTTTGCCTTGTCGACAGGCGACGGGTGCAGGTCGGCAACACGGGTACCGGACTCCATGAGACTGGCCACTTGCTCAAGGTAGAACGTCACCGGCAGGATGTCCGCCCTGAGCTGGTATTCAAGTTCAGAGGATGCATATTCCAGAGGCGAGCGGCCGTGATCGAAGCGCAGGCAGTCCGGCATGCGATCTGCATCGGTGTCGGTGCAGAAGGCGATGCTCTTGTCCAGCGTCCTGTCCTGGTAGAGAAACTTCATGGCGCTCGCATCATGCGGGAGGGCCATCTTGGTCGTGTTGAAGCGCTCGGCGGCCAGAACCTCTTCTATTGCCTGGTGGTAGTCCATCACGCTGCTTGATGGCAGTACCCCGACATCGTAGGGTTTGTTATTCAGAAAGTTGGCATACAAATCCTCGCGCTTGTGGCCGTTGTAAGTGGCGGCCAGACTGCCGGCAAAGTTGTGGCGCAGTCCCAGGGTGTGTCCGACCTCATGCGCTACCACCTGCTGCACAGTTGCTTGGGCCGTTTTCAATATCGCAGCATCGCTGGCGTTGCTCGCCAGCAGCGCAGTCAGCCGGTTCAGCATTCCCTGTTTGACGGACAGGTCGCAGACACGGGATGCCTGGAGGTTCTTCAGCGCTATCTGCGTGGTCGATGGTGGCGCTGCGGCCAGCAGTTTGAGCGCCCGCCATGCGTCTTTTCGGCTTCCGATGGCGAATGCACTCGGCATGAAGACCTGGGCGTGCAGGATCTGGCCGGTCCGCGGATCGGCCTGCATGTCGGCGTAGGCAGATCCAGAGTCGTCATAGGTCACCCACTGGACGATGTTGCGGTCCATGTCCGGAGCTGTAGCACCGACCGGAGCGTCAGCCACAGCGAAGACATCCTGCCCCAGCGCCTGGTTCCAGTACAGGACGCCATTCTTGACGGCGTCACGGTACTCCGGCGGGGTTTCAGCGGAGATGAAATAGGTGATGGGTTCCTTGTTCACTTGCCATTTCATGGCCAGTACTTTGGTCTTTGCACCACCCGATACGTCCTGCGGCATGACTTCGAAGTAGCCGGCGTTTGTGAAGCCGGGGGACTCAGTCTGTTTGAAAGTGGGGTCCGGCAAATAGGGCGAGAGGTAGTAGCGAACCTCGACACTTTGAACCTTGTTGCTGCCAGTATCGACCTGGGCCGACTGGCGCAGTGCCAGACGATTGTTCTTGCTGTCGTCCACTTGCGCCAGGTAACTGCTGCGGATCGAAGCGACCGCGAAGGAGGGCAGATAGGCACTGCCTTCAAAGTCAGACGCATACATCTCTGCCGTGATGAATATTTTGGACATGCCCTGATTGAAATCGAACCAGATCCAGCCGTCGCTCTCGGCGGCGATCGGAAATTCGGCCAGGATAATGGCGAAGGGTGTGTCAGGCGTCACGGTGTGCCCGACCTGGGACTCCAGCATGAAGAGCCTGCCGGCCTGCTTCTGAAAGACCACCACCCTGCTCTTGAGCCCACTGAAGTTCTGGGCGTCGGTAAGCTGGATCAAGTTCCCCTGCAACAGGAATTCATGGTTCAGGGCCTCGACCCTGATGGCCACATTCCTGTTGACATCCGTTCTGAACGATTCGTTGAGCACCGCAGAGGCAGGCGAGGCGCCACCGCCACCGCAACCTCCCAGAGCAAATATGAACAACAGGGTGACGGATGCAACGACCCGTTTGAAACGGTCGGCCCTTATTTGAATCACAGCAATACTCCTTGCAGTTAACCAGACTGGTCGGCCCTGAACCCAGGCGCCCAAGCATCATGCTAGGAATGCAGGCGCCTCAAACCTTTGCTGGACTGCAAGATACGTTTGCCGGACGGAAATATATTTCTTGCTGTCGCCTGGTTCACAAGCTCAAGCCAATCCTAGAAAGACCGCCAGCGCGCGGTTGACTGCCAGCATGGCGGTGTCGTCCAGGTGTCCCAGCAGCGAACCAATTTTGTTGCGGGCTACCGATTGCGGCTTGTCCACCATGACCTGGGAGGCTTGGCTGAGCCCATTGTCTGGCGTGGGATTCACCGCGATTCGAAACAGCGGCGCGGCCCGCAAATCACTGGTGACAGGCAAAATGGTCACAGAGGGATGTGCTTCAAACAAATCGGACTGAATTACCAGCGCCGGGCGGGGCTTGCCAAGATCGCCCTGAAGGGCGACCGTGACCAGATCGCCGCGCTTCATTGCCAACCCTCATGGTCAGCTGCAGCCTCAAGCCAATCAGTCGTTTCCCGCTCCGGCGCGTCGTCTTGCAACAGCAGGGACTGGCGACGACACTCTTTGGCAAAACCGGCACGACGCGTGTCTGGCACCCAGATCTGCACCGGCCGCAGACCCGATTCGCGCAATGCCATGCGGTGCTTTTGCACGCGCTCTGATGTTGCAGTCGCCATAATTGATCCCCATCCTTTTCGTTACATGCAACATTTTAAGCAAATCAACTGTTACATGCAACGTATTCTGGATTGAAATCGCCTTTGTGGGAACTATTTGGCGGCTGAGGCAGCCGATGCTGCGGGCGCTGCGACTGCTGAAGCTGCCGGAGCCGGTGCTGCGGCTGCCACGATCTCGATCTTGGCTTTGCTCTTGAGGTCATCAAGCTGCTTCTTCAGGTTCTGTTGCTGCAACTGTTGCGTCAGATTGGGCTTGACCTGCTCAAAAGGCGGTGCTTCGACCGGCTTGCTGTCGTCGAGCAGGATCACGTGGTAACCAAACTGCGACTTCACCGGCTCCAGTGTGAACTTGCCTTTTTCGAGTTTGCTCACGGCAGCGCCAAATTCGGGCACCATGCGGCTCGGATCGAACCAGCCCAGGTCGCCACCGCGGGTCTTGGAGCCGGGGTCTTTCGATTTTTCCAATGCCAGCTTGCCAAAGGCACCGACATCCTTCTGGAGTTTGGCGATGATGTCCTTGGCCTCGGCTTCTTTTTCTACCAGGATGTGGCGTGCCTTGTATTCCTTGCCGGTCACGGTGGCCTTGATCCGGTCGTACTCGGCTTTCAGGGCTTCGTCGGTCACCGGATGGGTCTTCATGAAGTCCTGCACGTAGGTGTTGGCCAGGACCGATTGCCGGACCATTTCCAGCCGCTCCGTGACTTCGGGCAATTTATCCATGCCCTTTTTGGTGGCTTCCTCTGCAATCACCATCTGCATCGCCAACTGGTCGATGATGGCCTGGCGGGCCTCTGGCGTGTCGGGTCGACCCTGGCCAGCGCCCTGGCTGAGCAGCATATCGATGCGGCTCTTGCTGATAGCAGTACCGTTGACGGTGGCCACGGTCACGCCATTCTCGGCTGACGCTGCCGTTTTCGGGCTTAGATCCAGGTTGCAGCCGGCAAGAGCCAGCAAAGATGCTACGCTGGCGACCAGCATTCCAGATTTCATCGATCTCATTCCAAGGGCCTCAGGTGGTTAAAGACGCCGATTGTCGCCGCCATTGAGGCTTTGCGCACGCCAGCACGGCAAGCTTCTATCATGTAGCCTGCATCCCACTTGATCGGACTCGCCATGAACCGTGTTATTGCCCATACCGGCGCCCGCTACCCCATTGTGCAAGCGCCCATGGGCTGGATCGCGCGAACAGCGCTGGCGTCGGCCGTTTCACGCGCGGGCGGGCTGGGTATCATCGAAACGTCCTCCGGCGAGACCGCAATCTGCCAGGCCGAAATCAGCAAGATGAGCGCGCTGGGGCTGCCTTTTGGCGTGAATCTGCCGATCCGCTTTCTGCGCGACGATCAGATGCTGCGCTTTGTCTGCGCGTCGGGTGTGAAGTTCGTTACGACTTCGGCTGGCAGTCCGGCCAAGTTCATTGCACCGCTGAAGGACGCCGGCATCACCGTCTACCACGCGGTGCCTACGGTGGACACTGCGCTCAAGTGCGTTGACGCCGGCATCGACGGCCTGGTGGTCGAAGGCGCTGAAGGCGGTGGCTTCAAGAACCCGGAAGAGGTCTCCACGCTGGTCTTGCTGCAGGCGATTCGCGCTCGTACCGATGTGCCCTTGATTGCGGCCGGTGGTATTTGCGATGGCCGCGGCATGGCGGCGGCGGTTGCG
>Ga0194038_1001251_pt1 | contig 11056 bp, 9 predicted proteins | sample JunL226m_MetaG_FD_148630 | JGI IMG/M metagenome (GOLD analysis project Ga0194038, IMG submission 148630) | Anoxic zone freshwater microbial communities from boreal shield lake in IISD Experimental Lakes Area, Ontario, Canada - Jun2016-L227-6m | ecosystem: Environmental > Aquatic > Freshwater >...
AGCGCTCTACAAGCAGGCGCTTTGCAGTCTCCCGAACCCCTAGCTACGCAATTTAGGCTCACCTATGAGCAACTCAATTTTGGCGTTGCCCTTAAAGACGTTATGGCAGATTTGGTAAAGCGCCTGGAAACAGAAGAGGTGCGTTTTTTCGCTATCGCAGTGGTACTCAATCGTGAGGTGGGTGGTAATTTAACTACTTTGTTAGCGGACGTGACCAAATTAATGCGTCAACGTTTAACTGCAAAATTGGTGATTCGAAGTTTGACCTCAGAAGGCAGGTCTACTGCTATGTTCTTGGGCGTTTTACCTATAGTGATGGCTTTGCTCATGCAATTAATTCATCCTGGGTATTTTGACCCTGTTTTGCAGACATCCGCAGGGATAAAGCTTTACCTAGGCACGGCCCTTTGGGCATGCGTGGGATTTTTGCTCATGCGTTCGATCATCAGCGTGCGCGTCTAAGGCGGATTGATTGTGAATCTATTCCTTCGAATCGCTGCGATCTTTGTGATTTTCATGTTGACCTTTGGACTCTCTTATTTAGTCATTATTGGTTTTTTGAATAAAAGCCTTACAGGGCGCTGGGCACAAGTTGGTGGAAACAATCGCGCCTTTGCGCGAACTAGGCTTCAGAGAACATGGGATATCTTTTCGACCAAAATTCTATTAAAGCTGATGCGATTTTCAAGCCCTAAAGAAAGCATTCAAGAAGTCTATAAAAAGAAATTTATTGTGGCGGGACTTCGGCACGGTCCTTGGATTGCCCAATATTTAGGCTTGAAGACTTTTATTGCCATTGCCATCCCATTTATTTATTTATTTGTTGCTACGGTGGCCGGAGGCACATCATTTGAAGACATGATGATGGTTGCCGTTGTGATGGGGGCGGCTGGCTACTATCTGCCCAATGCTGTTTTATCTTACAAAATCAAAAACCGCAAGCAAGAATTATTTGATTCTTTTCCAGATTCACTTGATTTGATTAGGGTGTGCGTAGGGGCTGGCATGGGCTTGGACGCAGCGATCACTCGTGTAGGTAACGAGATCAGTGTTTCAAGCAAAGCAATGGCAGATGAATTTAATTCACTGAACTTAGAGCTGCGCGCTGGCCTCACTCGTGCCACAGCCTTGCAAAATTTTGCCATTAGAACTGACTTGGAAGAGGTTAAAGCCTTGGTTTCTATGCTCATACAGGCAGAGAAATATGGCACTAGCGTGAGTGATGCCCTCCTGATTTTTTCGGAAGACCTTAGAAATAAGCGTCGCCTTCGGGCGCAAGAACTGGCCGCTAAAATTCCAGTCAAGCTATCTATGCCGATCATTCTGTTTATTTTTCCAGCGATCTTTATTGTTCTACTCGGTCCGCCTATGATGTCAATCATGCGGATGTTTCACTAAGTTAATTCAAAGGTTGCTAATGAAGTTCTTTAAAAAACCTGTGAAATTCTTACAAGAAGAATCTGGAGTGGTTGCTATTGAGGCAGCCATTCTTCTGCCAATTCTATTTACGGTGGTTTTCTTTACATCGCAAATTAGTATTGTCTTTTATAACCAATACCAAATGAATATCGCTGCCAATCAAGCCGCACGACAGGGTACGATTTATTCCAGCTCTCGCCCGACGAATGCCACGATTGCTTCACTTGCCTCTGCTTATCTCACTGGCAGGCTGATTACTTTCTCCCCGACACCTGGAACCATTAACGTAACCGCCTATTCTTGTCCCTACACGCTGGGCAGTAATACATTTCCAGATCCCACTATTGGTGGCTCAGGGTGTTCCTCCAGTACCGCTTGCCCCGCCTCCAGTTATTCCAGCGGTAACCCCACGGTGATCATGGTTTATGTGACTTATGCATTTACTGGGCTATTTAAAAATGCCACGCAAATTAATCCGGTTAATTTAACTGGTACCTATACCGCCAATGCATCGCAGATTTGTGAGTAGAGCATATTTCAAGACATTCGAATGACCAAATTTAAAAATCTGGTTACTTTTTTACACTTTTTTGATTAAAATCAACCCATTAGCAGTAGCCCTTACGGCGGAGACTCAAAATACATGGAAAATTTGAAAACTACAATTTTAAAATTTTATAAAGAAGAGCATGGTGTTGGCACGGCTCTGATAGCGCTCTTGCTCCCAGTGCTTTTGGTTTTGGGTTCTGTAGCATACGCTGGCGCGCAGTATTTAGCAGTTTCGAGTAAGGTAGAAAAGGCTGCTGAAGCTATCTCTTTAGCGCCATCAAATTTGACGCAGGCACAACTTACGAGTTTGTGCTCAGCGATATCAAAGCAGTCGGGTACTACCTTTAGCACCTGCGTTACTAAGAGTGGCACCCTGAACTCGGATGGCACTTTTTGCGCCCAAGCTGATATAACAAGTGCCTCCTGCCCTTCGCAGCCAAACACTGGAACTGATACACAAACCAAAATTTGCGCGCAAATTATGTCCTCAAGTTGGACTGGATCATTGGGAAATTTTTGCTCTACAGTGGTTACCCGGAATAACAATATTAGCGTTGTTAATTCAGGTGTTTCAGGGTCTGACGCTGTAGTACCGATTGCCATCAACCAATGTCTTTTTGATAACGGTGGAACCTGGAATGGCGGCAAAGGATATACATTCTGGAATGAGGATGGTAAGGCGCCTTATAGCCAGTACACCTCCATTCATATTCCATTGGGTTGGGGCAGAGGTGACAACACTAATGGTTATAACGAGTCACACAAATCCTTTAGCCAAGGAGGTTCTGATGGCAACTATTCTGATGGCTACGATAAGAATAATGGTTCCTATTACTACTGTTCTAATACGGCCAATTGGATTGATTTGAACCAAACTGCCTCATCATGGGCTAATGCAGCAGCATCAACCCAGTCCGCTTTTTTTAACTATTTAACACTACCAAATACCGTTACCAAATCAACCAATAATGGTGTTTCCTATAGCGTTCTCATAAAAACTAGTCCCGGCAACCAGCCGATTGCGGGCCCTCAGCTTTTAACCAATGGCAAAGCAATTTCTATTGGCCAGTGGGTTCCTGCGCTCGGTGGAATTGCTGCTAACACTACTTGGTATAGCTTGTTTACTGCTGGCTCTACTTATCTTTTCCCAGTGGTAAGCAGTTACAAAGATTCAAATTCGATAGGCTGGAACACTCAATCAGCCCAAAAAATTACCGCATTTGCACCGATGATGGTCAACAAGGTTTGCCTTGGAAGTTTGGGTAGTACTACCATTAGTAGCAATGGCTCAGATGGCAGTGGATGTTCCTACTATGGTAAATCGACTTATACCGTACCTAGTTCAGGGGATTCAAAAGGGCTTAATGGACTTGGACAGGGCACGCAACAAAAAATTTGGCTGCCGTATTTGGATGTCACATTTGTCACTGGATATAAGCCAAAAAATGCTGAGCATCGAAGAATCAACGGTGATGATGGCCATAAATATGGTGGCGAAGCGCATGAAACTAGGGTTTATGAGAAGAATGGCAGAGAATAGCCAAGCAAATTCAATACGCTAAGCATTGATCTTATTTTCAAATTGTCGACTGGATAGGGTTCTACTCTATCCAGTTTTTCTTTGTGCATTGTTGATGGGTTGCGAGAAAGTTTCTTTACCGGATTATTGGTACTGTTCAGGCAGTTCACAACAGAGAGTTTCATCTTCAGTTGCCGGCCAAGCAAAGTTTTTTGAAGGTAGCAATCCTGTGTTGCTGGAAGTCTTCGATGGCCAAGTAACGCAGTACATCTCCAAACCCTTTACAGGGGTATTTGAGCAATGCCTTAATAACGCCACTGAATTAATTTTTCAGCTACCTTCTTGCGATGCTTCTGTTTCTTCTTCCTCCGATAGCCATATCAATGTTTCTGGGAATCTTATCAAAGAGTCAGGTAAATTGACCTTGAAAGAAGTGAAAGATTTTTCTAGTGAGCAGGTTCAAACCACGGGGGCCTATTCTTGCAAGTACTTAGGTCACCGTTACCCAGCTTCGGTTTTTTATGCCAATGAAACTCCTTAAGCGCATTCTTTTTTTTGCCACTCTATTTTTATTAATAGAGGTTTCCCTTGTGGTTGCCTGGAACGGCCTATTACGAGACTATCCAAGAGAGCATATTGGCTCGTGGATCTTGGCAGAGTGGTTAATTAATTATGGGGGTGGATTTGTCCGTCGAGGATTATCAGGAGAGATCATTTTATGGTTGGCTAATGGCAATCATCTCATTGATTTCATCTATGTCAGCGCTTATGCGTTTTTTGTAAGTTATTGCGTCATATTTCTACTGATCTTTTTTTTATCCGATTCTCGCAAGCCAAATATTGCAATCCCTGCTCTGTTAGTTCCTGGCGGCATTTTTCAGATGGGTTTACTCCTCGAATTTTTTACACGCAAAGAGATCTTATTTTTATTGCTCTTTGGCTGTCTTTGCTTGCTGTACTTATTCTCTTTAAGGGTATCTGGCTCATGGCGTCAGCGGTTTTTAAAGGCCATGTACGGGCTTGCATACATCGGCAGCATTGCCTTGATGTTCATGCATGAAGCTTTTCTCTTCATGGCTTACCCCTTCATTCTTTTGCTGTTATGGGTAGTACGCTCTGAGAATCGGAGTTCGTTATGGTTTCGTTGGGGGTGCTTGTTCTATGCGCTATCTATTCCGTTGATATTTTTCTTTTTAGGGATGCATCACGGCAATCGTGAGATAGCGGATGGTATCTGGCAGTCTCTACCCCTGGTAGATCGTGTGTTGATAGCGCCAGAGGCGCCATACTCAGTTTTTGGGCCTATTGCATCGATAGGGTGGGGCATGAAGCAGAATTTCCTGACGATTTATGGGGTTTATGCAACTTCGGGCCTGCTGTATTGGCCGATCTTCATTCTAGGAAATGTAGTGGTATTGGTCTATCTTGCTTTAGGCGTTACGCTAAAGGACTCCCAATTGGCTCTTAGGGTTGGCTGTCTAGTTTTATTCGCGGTGGCCATCTCTGCGCTGATGTTCTTGATTGCCGCCGACTGGGGTCGTTGGATCGCTTTTATTACTAATGCTGCGCTGATGCTCTTATTTACCTTGTCTCGGTCTGAGTATGCCAATGAGATCAAAGTGGCAGAGCCAAAGTGGGCGCAATATGCCTATTCCAACTGGACATTGATGGCTATTTTGATTTACGAGGTGTGCTTGAGAATGCCAGAGTGCTGCATAAATCCACAATTTCTCTGGATGCCATTAGGCGGAATATTTGGTTTTCTGAGATAACGTGGGGGTACCCACTTAAACTGAGGTGCTTACTGCCGTAAAGACGCTGTTTGTATTGCTGCCAATAGTTCTGATGGCAACACCAACCACAAGCACAATTGCAGCAGCCAGCAGCGCCACTTGAATAGCAGTAACGGCAGACGAGTTGGATATAAATGCCTGGCATTTGGCAAAAACCCGCAGTTTGAGCTTCCGAATAATATTCACGTCCTTAGAGCTTTTTATAAGCTAATGTTTTCTACCCCATTACTATAACATTTGGAACGATTTTTTTAGACAATTTAGGGGGGCGGAAAAATATGAGCGAGCAATTTAGAACCCCCGTTTTTTCTTCTCGGAAAGGACCTCTGATTAGCTTATTACCCCTGATTTTGGCTGTATTGGTGTTTGCTTTTTCTATGGGCAATATTGCCACCAATGTCTTTGATGATCCCGATACCTTCATTCATTTGGCTAGTGGTGCGTGGATAGTAGAAAACTACCAGATTCCTAGTATTGATCCCTTCTCATTTAATACTGTGGGATTGCATTGGGCGGCCCACGAATGGTTGGCGCAATTGATTTTGTTTTTTTCATATGCCATGGGGGGCTTGTTTGGGGTGCGCATTTTGATTGCGACTCTGTTTGCCTTCACATTGGCCTATCAGTTACGTTTTTTGGTAGCGAGAATGCCAGCGCCCTATGCGCTTTTACTCAGCGCTTTGAGTTTTACTGCGCTATTGAGCCACCATTTAGCCAGACCACATGTGCTGACGTGGCCCATCATCACCTATTGGTTTATTGGCCTATTAAGGTCGACGGAGCAGGGTAGCTGGAAGGCTCCTTATTTTTTAGCCCCCTGGATGGTGCTGTGGGCTAATCTTCATGGTGGATTTATTTTGGGTTTATTGTCCGTTCCCTTCTTTGGACTTGAGGTCTATTTAGCGACGCCTAAAAACGAGCAAAAGAAGGCGCTTGGGTCTTGGGGGGTCTTTTTCTTATTTGCTCTTGCTTGTAGTTTGATTACGCCATTTGGTTTGAGCGGAATTACCTTTGGTTTAAATCTAGCGTCGGCCCAATACACCAGCCGAATTATTGAGTGGGCACCTACAGCAGGCTACGATCTACTCCCGATTGTATTTTGGCTGATTGCTTTGTTGGGCATGGCTTTGCTGGGCTATTTGCGTTTACCGCTCGTTCGTTTATTGTTGCTATTGGGGTTTGTCTACGAAAGCTTTTCCCACGTTCGCTACACCTCCATGTTTGGATTGGTGGCCCCCTTGCTCGTTGCCCAATCCTTCGGGCAACATTATCAGTTAAGGCATGGTAAAGAAAACGTGCCTAATACCACCCCAAGCTTGGCAAATAAGAAGAATGGTATGCAGGGGAGATATTCCCTTCTTGGTTTGGCAAGCGTAATCGTATTGGCTATTCTATTTTGGGGATACCGCTACCAAATTAATCAAGCAAATCCTTATTACGCACCCTCTAAGGCAGTTGATTTTGTAGAGCAATCACACATTACCGGAAATGTATTAAATTATTACAACGTAGGGGGATATTTAATCTTTAGAAAGATACCCGTATTTATTGATAGCCGTGCAGATTTATATGGTGATCGAAAAATTAGCGAATATTTCTCAATAACGGATCTTGCGGATACTGCCAAAACAAGGCGGTTAATGCAGGAGCATGAGATAGCTTGGACGATTTTTCCGCCTGATGAGAAGATCGTGTCATATCTGAATAGTGAACCAGGCTGGCAAAAAGTGTACGAAGATCCTTATGCAGTGGTCCACATCAGAAAATAATGAAGTGTATATAAGAGCCTGGAAATTGAATGACTAAAAAAGTATTACTGATTGGCTCAAGTTTTGCTGCGGTGCCATTTCTGAAAAGACTAAGAGAATTGTCTTATGAGGTGCACGTTTGCGGCATGCGTCCTCAGGAGCCCTGTGTGACACTAGCGGATCAATATTTCCCTTTGGACTATTCTGATCCTCATGCGCTTAGGAATTTTCTGAAAGAAAATGCTTACTCAGCAATTATTCCGGACTGCAATGATGTTGCCTATCTCACCGGTGCAAAACTTGCGGAAGAGTTTGGTTTTCCTGGTTTTGATACGGTACCAACTACGCTAATCTTTTTGGAGAAATCGTTTTTTAGATCGTATTTACGAGAACATGCCATTTCTAGTCCTCAGTCCTTGTTGCTGGAGGGCGCGCCTCAAGAAGAATTACAGAAACTTCAATATCCAGTAATGATCAAGCCTGTTGATAGTTTTAGTGGTAGGGGTGTTAGCAAAGTTGGTAGTGCTGATGAAGTTTCAGCGGCATCGGAATTGGCGCGTCAAGAATCACGTCAGGGCAAAGTGATTATCGAGGAGTTTATAGAGGGCTCCTTACATAGTCACTCTGCCTTTATCCGCAATGGAAAAATAGCCATTGATTTTTTTGTCGATGAGTTCTGTACTGTTTATCCGTATCAAGTCAATTGCTCTAATAGCCCCAGCGCATTGGCTAGTGACTTACAGGCAAGGCTACGCGAATCGATTGATCGCATCATTACGCATCTGAATGTAGTGGACGGGGTTTTTCATACCCAATTTATCGTCCGCGGCGATGACTTTTATCTGATTGAGACCACCAGAAGATGCCCTGGAGACCTCTATCCTGAATTGATCATGAAGTCTAGTGGGGTCGATTACATTGCCTTATTCTTGGCGCCTTTTTTAGGTGAGACGATGTTGGCAACTCAGATCCCAAGGCATGATTTATGGGCACGCCATACCATTTCAAGGGATCATGATATTGTTTTGGGAGGCGTTCAAAATACCTTTTCCAGCAAGGGCTTTATTTATTACCCAATACGCCATGTTGGCGAGAAAGTAGTGGCTGCGCCTTTTGGGCGAGTAGGCATTATTTTTATTCAGTTTAGCGATCAAAACGAGCTCTTTTTAGAAACCCCTAGAATGAAAAACTACATTACCCTCCATGAACTCTAAAGAGCAGCTAAAGAGCAATCCTTTTTTAGTCGGCTTCATTGGTGGCGGCTTAGATTCTGCTATTGGCGAAGTGCATTTCATTGCCTCGCAAATGGACCGGTGCTGGAAGGTGGTAGCTGGTTGTTTCTCGCGTGAAGATCAGGCCAATGTAGAAACGGGTGTTTCTTATGGCATTAACACTGATCGGGTATATAAAAACTGGCAAGAGATGTTGCAGTCAGAGGTAGGCAAACTAGATGCCGTGATTGTTTTAACTCCCATTCCAGATCATCGAGAAATCATTGAAGAGTGCTTTAGACGAGGTTATGCTGTCATTAGCGAAAAGGCCCTATCAAATACCAGCATTGATGCAAGCGCTATTGTTTGTGCACAGAAGGCGGGTAATCATTTTTTAGCGGTTACTTATAACTATTCTTCTTATCCAATGGTGCGGGAGATGCGTCATTTAATTGAAATTGGCGCCATTGGCACGCCACTGCATTTTCAAGTGGAGATGCCACAGGAGGGCTATCTTAGGGTTGATCAGAATGGCCATTCTTTTATACCTCAATCGTGGCGACTCCAGGATGGCTCAGTGCCTACAGTTTACTTAGATTTGGCAGCGCATTTATACCAGTTGACCCATTATTTGCTAGGTGAAAAACCACAAGCCGTAATCGCGGATCACGATAGTTTTGGTAGCTTTGATGTAGTAGATCATGCCAATGTTCTCTGTAGATATGCCAGCGGACTCAAGGGTAGTATGTGGTTTGGAAAATCATCCTTAGGTAATCGCAACGGCTTGCGTATCAGACTCTTTGGTTCAGAAGGCTCACTAGATTGGCTTCAAACTAACCCTGAAGAGCTTGTGATTGCTCGTGCTGATGGCTCTAAGACTATTCTGGATCGAGCCAATAATCAAATGACGATCTCACAGCAAAAAAGATTTAATCGCTTCAAGTCTGGGCATCCATCGGGATATATAGAGGCCTTTGCCAATCTCTATGTAGATATGGCCGATTGCTTAGCGCAATATCAGAGCGCTGGGCAATGGCACTCACAGGAGATTGCTTCGCCAGAGTTGGATATTTCATTTTTGCAGTTTGCAGAGGCAATGACTAAGTCTATTGCGTCCGGAAAATGGGAGCAGGCTAGTTGATCAAAGAGATTGTGCGGCTGCCAAATAGTGTAACTAATGAAGAGTTTTATCAGCTCTTTACTGGCGAGAATGCGCATAAAAAATATGTTTTTGGAATTAATCAATACTCTGATGAAGTTGTAAAGCATTTCAAAATGGATGGCTATATTGATGACTTTTCTAAAGAGCAGTCAAAGAATGGCTTGCCGATTTTTAAGCTCTCTGAGATCGATAACACCTCATTGGTGCTTTCTTGCATCAGTTCCATTCATCTCAATTCAGCCCAAATAAAACTGAAGTTATTAGGATTCCAAAATATTGGCCATTACATTACGTTGGCCAACCTTGACAGGGAGTTAAAGCAGGTTGAGCAACTCAGCGATTCGCGGACAAGCTATGCCCTTTACGAGAATGAATTTTTATGGACCGCAACCATTTTTGCAGATCAAGAATCACGTCAGTTGTATAAAGATATTCTGGATTTTAGGGTCAATGCCAATATTGAATCCATGCGCAATTGCACTTACTGTGTGCAACAACAATATTTTCCAGGCTTCCTCTCGCTAGATCAAGGCGAGATCTTTATTGATGGAGGAGGTTTTGATGGCGAAACCTCTATTGAATTTATTAAAAGATGCCCTGAATATTCAGCAATACATATTTTTGAGCCAGGAAAAAAATCATTTGACGGCATTCGTCAATCTCTGGGCGAGTATGAAAATATACATTTTCATAACGAAGGTCTTTACGATACTGTTGGAACGATTGGTTTTGATTCATCTGGTGGATCACACAGTCAAATACTGGTGAATGATGCTGAGCATCTAGAAAAAATTCACATTACAAGTCTTGATCTAGCAGTTCCTGGGCCAGTAACATTTGTAAAATTAGACATTGAAGGATCTGAGTTACGGGCCCTGCATGGGATGCAGAGGCACATACTGGAGGACCACCCTAAGTTGGCCATAGCCGTGTATCACCGGGCAAACGATTTTTGGCAGATTCCCAAGTATGTTTTGGGACTCAGAAAAGATTACCAAGTCTATTTGAGGCATTACACCGAAGGGTGGTCTGAAACGGTAATGTACTTCATCCCTCGGTAATATCAGTCCTTTTGTATCTCCTAGGCTAGAGACAGAGTAGGCCGATCAAAATCATATATTAGCTTTAATAAGGGCGCAGATTCTCTCAAGCGTGGGCTTTTCTAGTTCGTAAAAAATTGGCAAACATAAAACCCGTGAAGCAATGTTATCCGCAATTGGCGTGGGATTCGTATGCTTGAGGTACTCCAATTTTGATAACGAGGGATAAAAATACCTTCTTGAGGTAATGCCATTTTCCTTTAAAGCTTCAAATACTCGAATAGTAGATTCCGAAGTTGGAAAAAGTACAGGGTAGTACGCATAGTTATAGCGCGTAACACCGGTAGGTAGCTGAGGTTTTTCTATTGGGAGATCGACGAGCAACTCGTCGTAGGTAGCATGAATACTTTTACGATAATCAATGAGCTTTCCTACATCTGGCAGGATTGCTAAACCCATTGCCGCATGCACTTCGGATAGTTTTCCGTTAATTCCAGGCAAGCTAAATTCTGTTGGGCTGGTATGCCCAAAATTTCCCAATTGAGAAATGATGTTCTCTAAAACGGGATCATGGCAAATGACACCGCCGCCTTCTACCGTATGAAATATTTTAGT
>Ga0194038_1001254_pt1 | contig 11036 bp, 6 predicted proteins | sample JunL226m_MetaG_FD_148630 | JGI IMG/M metagenome (GOLD analysis project Ga0194038, IMG submission 148630) | Anoxic zone freshwater microbial communities from boreal shield lake in IISD Experimental Lakes Area, Ontario, Canada - Jun2016-L227-6m | ecosystem: Environmental > Aquatic > Freshwater >...
CCAAAGCACAAAAAGCTATGGACGGACAAGAAATTATGGGCAGAGCAGTAAAAGTAGATTTTGCAAATGAAAATCCTGAAAGAATCCAAGCAAGAGAAGATGCTAAAAAAGCCGCAGAAGAAGAAATTCCTGAATTCTAATGTAGTATAGTGCTCTCTATAAAAACATGATATATCTTTTAGTATACATGTTTTTTTTTATTTATATATATATATATCTTTATCAATCAATATCGAGACCATTCATTTCTATGTTTGCATAACAAAAGTTATCGCCTGAATCGAATTTTTACTTGAAAAATTACTAGATACCATTAGGCTAATTCCTGACTACAGGGCGCGTACGTAGGGTGAGGAATATTACTTCCTATCTATCTCATGGGAGCCACAAAGTTACGGTGTATTCCGTAATGGAGCTACCCACTTCTAAGTTTTTAGGAGAACAACTTGCCTTCTACGGCCCAGGTGGTCAAAAATTAACTAACAATGAAATGTTTTGTCTTATTATGAACTATTGTGTTTTATGAAAAAAATAAATGAATCATTTACCTGTATCAGTTGTGGAAAACAAATTTCTCAGGCAGCCAAAACCTGTAGAAATCATTGTCCACATTGTTTTGTTTCTTTACATGTAGATGGGGAAATACCTGGAGATAGAGCAACCACCTGCGACTGAATCATGTATCCCATGATATATGAAATCAGAAATTGACAACTTAAAATATGTTTCCACTGCAAAAAATGCGAAAAAATTCATCGAAACAAAAGAGCTGACGACGATGAAGTTGAACAATTAGATATGTATATCAAAAAATATAAGGAACTAGTATAATACTATTGAGCATTGAAAAGTTGAGAGTAATCTCAATTTTTTATTTGTTTTTTTTATTATGCTGCTTTATTGAGAATCTCACTTTCTACATATCATACAAATGTAGGATCTTTTTCTTTAAAATTTTTCAAAATTTCTTCTGGGGTATCTCACATTTTTGCTTCCTTTCCTCGAGCAACAATTCATTCCTTGGTTGGCTTATTTTTGATCATAGTAAGATATTGCATTCTATATTCTTTTTTGAACTTATCATCTAGAGTTTCCCATTTGGGAAATTTTTGATTTTGTTCATCCTTTTCTTTTTTTTCTGATTTTGCTGCATCATTCTTTTTGATCTCATCAATAGTTTTTGGAGGAGTATCTGAAGGTTTCGAAGCAGGTGAATCTTTCTTCTTATCAGATGTTTCGTCTATTTTTTTGGGTTCCTCAACTTTTTTAATTTCTTCTTTTTTTGGTTCTTCTTTTTTTGGTTCTTCTTTTTTTGGTTCTATGGGTTTTTTATCTTCTACTTTGGGTGCTTCAACTTTTTTAGCTTCTTCTGATTTTTTAGCTTCAGCTACTGGTGCTGATCATCAGACACCAAAAAACCCAATGCGCTTTTCCTTTATTTGATTTATTCGAGTATCTCATTTTGTCTCATGGGTATCGTATTGTGCGAAATCAAACCCTTTCTTTTTACTGAAAATTCTCGTAGCATTTGCGAGCCCTTTAAACAATTTACCGGGCGCAAGTTTTGTAAATGGTTTCCATATTCACTGATTGAGTGCACTGAGTACGCTTGCACTAGCTATCATAGCTGGTCTTCGTGTCACTGCAGAAGCCAAATTTATTCATCATTTTACTAGTCTCTGATATCGTTTTCCTTCTACTTTGGAAAAATTGAGAAAATTGTCTGCTAAAGCATCTACGGTTTGCTTTCCTACTTCAGCAGTATTTTTTACTGAACTTTTTGCCTGTTTCAGGACATTGAATACCGCCTCATTAATAAGTTCTCCTCATCGTCTCAAAGGAGTCGCTATAGTATTTCCTATTCTTAATGCACCAGTATCTAGGGCAGCTTTTATTTTTCCCATAGGTAATTTTTTTGAATATAAACACTTTATATTATAACTATTTTATTTGTATTGTCAAATATTGGCTCATATGGAATTGAATTGCAATATAGGACTAAAAAACTAACAATTTCAGTGAATAGATAATAGTGAATAGTGTATGATTTGTCAGATTATGAACTATTGTACATTGCAATAGCACATAAAGAGACAATTCATTCGTTTTTTTTATCTGCCGTAGGCATGGCACTTTTAGTTTTTAGTTTATTACTAGTTTCAAAGTATGGATTTATCTTCCTTTAAAACCACGTTTGATGGTGTATTACAGACTTATGTCCACGGTAAAATAGAACAAGCACACAAACTTATTGATGATAAAAAAATAAATACTTTTATCGATTATATTTCCACCTTTATTTTTTCTGGTGGCAAAAGAATCAGGCCATATGGACTACGAGTTACGTACACATGATTTGGAGGTGAAAACGAAAAAGCTATATTAAATTTTGGGATTATTTTTGAACTACTCCACTCTATGGCGCTTATCCACGATGATATTATCGATCAGGCAGACAAAAGACATAATGCACTTACGGTACATTCATATATCCAGACTCTACTTAAAGGCAGACCAAATGCTCACCATATCGCTGAATGACAATCCATTCTTCTCGGAGATCTTTTGCTTTCTCGAGTCTATGAACTTCGATACCAGCAACACGATTTTCCTGAAGACTTACTTTGGGAAGCAAGAAAAAATGTGCATAGCATGATTGAAGAAGTGATTCTCTGACAAATGATCGACGTTGATATGATGATTTCTGGACCAGCATCACTTTCCTTGATTGATAAAAAAAATATGTATAAAACTGCTTCTTATACTTTTGTGAGACCTATGCTCACCTGAGCTATTCTTGCTAATGCATCTAAACAACAACAAGAACTCATTATAGAACTCTGACAATATATGGGACTTGCATTTCAAATGAGAGACGATTATCTCGATATCATAGGAGGAGACAAAACCAAGTCTGCATTTAGTGACATCCAAGAAGGACAACAGACCTACTTCACCAATTATATTTTTGAAAAATGAACGCCCGCACATCAGGAGCTCTTGACGTCATCGATGGGAAAATCACTTGATATTGGTCAGATAAAAATCTTACAAACTATGTTTGAAGAGAGTGGAGCAATAGCATTTGGCAAACAGAGCATTCTCGAAAATAGTAAAAAAGCTAGAGAAATATTAGCCAAGACACAACTCAATCCCCAAGCCAAAGAGCATCTTTTGTCACTCATAAAAAAGATGGAAAAACTGGAACACTAAAATATACGTATACTGTACTATTTTTAAAAAAACCTTACCGATAAGATAAGATTTTTTTGTATATCTAATATATTTACTCATTAAATGCTAAGCTGAACATTACCGAGACCATCATTTGGATTAACATTCAAACAATTTAAATTAGATATAAGATCGTTTCATGTCATAAGCACTTTACCAATTACTCATGATGCTCAACTTCCCATACATCATAAAAATACTGACACACTACTTGAGGTATTATAACATATAGAGGTATAGACTATTTTCCCTTTATCAGCCGGTGTACTACATCGGTTGGTTTCAGGACTACCTACTTGTACACTATTGGTAAATTTACCTCTTCCGATAACATGAAGTGGTGCTACTGGATTTGTCGTCCCGATACCTATATTTCATCCAGTAGATACTACTAGATCTGCTGAAGGTGTTGATCATACTCTTGCCGAAAGCACTAACATTCCGTTATAATTCCATAGTAATCATCATACAAATCAACCCAAACTCCCATTACCGATTCTCAATCCTTGTGGGGTTACATGGCTAGGATCACTTATTGATTCGCTACTTATATCTATAAAAGCATTATGTGCATTAGGAAATAGATCAATTGTTCCACCGTTATACACTGATAATTTTCCAAGTGGACCTGTCGTCCCTATACCTACATTTCATCCCGTATTAAAGATATTTGAATCCATTGTTATCCAACCGTGTCAGTCATAGTAAGGAGTATCTCATAAAACTCATTGTTTTAAAAGTCATGTTTCTCCCATTGCCCCTGTATCTCCTTGTGGTCCTGCTGGTCATGTTGCTCATGCTAATCATTGTACTCAAGTATTTCCTTGTGGTCCTGCTGGTCATGTTGCTCATGCTGTTCATGATCATACTCATGGTATTCCCTGTGCTCAGGTTGCTCAGGTATTTCCTTGCGGTCATTGTAGTCATTGTGCTCAGGTTGCTCACTGAGATCAACTAAGAAGTCCGTGAATATAATTATATACATCGCCACTTGTAGATGCAATTAGTTTTCCATTAGCGTCTGTGCCTAATACTGGCTTACTTGGTAAATTTGTAATCGTAATTCCCCCATTGGTTGTTCCATCAAGTGTGATTCCTGTAGTTCAACTATTGCTTCCATCGCTAGTAAGAAATACTTTTTGGATATATTGTACTGCGTTTGGCATGATTACTCCTATATCAAATGCTCTTGCTACAAACAAGACAGCTGACATTCAAAGAAAAAATAAGGTTGCTCATTTCATAAAGCCCATGTTGCTTTTCTTTGCTTGGAGATTTTTGTGAGTGAAACTCATTTTTGAAATAATAAATAATAAATATGAACTACTTTATTATGATTTTAGATTTTCTGCTTATTCTAAGTATACTCCCGATAGGTATAAATACAAAAAATCTAGCTCACAAGAGCCAGATTAGCTTGCTATTTTTTATTTTTGTGATATAATATTTTAATTTCTATAATTATATATAGATTATTTAATTATTTAACTTCGCCCAAGTACTTCCTGTTGTACATCATCGGAAATTTGGTGCTATATATCTAATTTCTCATCAGTAACAATATCCTGTTGATTGAGGGGTTGTGATTCTTATGTCTCACTGTATATCTATCTTCGGTAATCATAAATTAACATCTTTATATCAAATCTGCATATCTGAATAACTAACAGTTTTTATTATATTTAATGGTGAGACCGCTTGTTGATAATATACTGTACCAGCATTACCTTGTCAATCATCTCGAGATTCAGAACACACCGGTCATCAATGATTAAAAAAATCAAATAATTGGGAAGTACAAGTACCATTAACCGTACAAGCATTTAATCAACAAGGTTGTTCACTACCATCTGACACGTAATTAGATAATAATGTATATGTATACTTTTGTATACCAACATCCATATCTCATAAAACCTTGAACATACTAGTACGATAATTTGAACTAATACTATTTGTTCCTATAGAGATGTTTCCTATGTAAGAATATCCATGTGAATCAGCAGTAAAGGGTAATGCTCATAAATCTGGTGCACATGCTCGTGTAGCACCATTATATTTTGCAATCTGTCCTGTTGTACAATTTAATGTCGCTGTAGCTAAAGTATTAATATGTATGCCTATATTATTGTACCAATCTCGTAAAAATTTTCCTGTAGTAACACTTCGATTCCATAGACTATTTCATGAAGTATTTACCCATCCATATGCAGTATTCCAATTGTTTACACCTGAAAGCGTAATAGATCCTGTCACAGAATTTGACCCACTCACATATAAGGTCAGGATATTATTTCCACTATTAAAATTCATTCCTGTAGTATAACGATCTATTCATCAGCCTCATCATTGTAGATCTCCACTACATTCTCGTATAGTACCATTGTATTTTGCAATCTGTCATGCTGTACAATTTAATGATGAAAATCATCCTGTCGCTCAGGTATTTCCTTGTGGTCATTGTAATCATTGAATTCCTTGTGGTCCTATTGGTCATGTTGCTCATGCTGTTCATGATCATGCTCATGGTAATCATTGAATTCCTTGTGGTCCTATTGGTCATGTTGCTCATGCTACTCATGGTAATCCTTGCAATCCCGTTGCTCAGGTATTCCCTTGTAGTCATGGTAATCATTGAATTCCTTGTGGTCCTGCTGGTCATGTTGCTCACCCACCAGAGACAAGACTACTGATTAAATTATATATTACACTTGCTGATGATCCTGTTATTTTTCCATTAGCATCTGTGCCTAATACTGACTTACTTGGTAGATTTGTAATGGTGATTCATCCATTTGTCGTTCCATCGAGAATAATCCCTGTAGTTCAACTATTGCTTCCATCACTAGTAAGAAACACTGATTGGATATACTGTACTGCATTTGGTGCAATTACTCCTACGTCAAATGCTCTTGCTATAAACAAGACAGCCGACATTCATAAGAAAAATAATGTTGCTCATTTCATAAAGCCCATGTTTCTTTTCTTTGCTTGGAGATTTTTATGGGTGAAACTCATAGTGAATACTGAAATAATAAAACATATGATATTGTCCTATAATTGTATTCCATATCGTGAAAAAAACAAAAAACCTGACCATACATGACCAAGTTTACTTGCTATTTTTTGTTTTTGTGATATAATATATAAAATACAAAATATCATCGTATATTTTTTTGATTATTTTAATTATTTAATTTCTTTCGTACAGAGTAAGATCAATTATTCGCACATCCATAAAAATCATAGTAATTATATACAATCGCACCTGGAGTAGAACAACTAGCACCTGAAGAGATAGTAGCGTCAGGTTGTAGATTCATTACTGGTGTAGATACACTTGTCTGTGCTGTTAAAATTTGTCACCCTATATCGCCTCTTGATAGTATAGCATTTCCTAAAATGTTTCCACTTACATCCAATGCTGCTGCTGGTGTATTGGTATCGATACCTACACCTCAACAACCTAAAGTACCACCACAATCACTTCGTGGTGCATTTATTAGAAAAGTCCCTGGTTTTGTGGTAACAAACATTGTTCCTACCACTGAATTCCATATAAAACTATTATCATGAAAAGCTTGTGTATTTGCTCATGCTGCAAAGCTATATGATGCAGAAATGTTGTTTTGAAATCATCCAGGTATAACGGAATATCATGATCATGATATTATATGGATAGAATTACCTTTTCATCAAGCAATAACTGAATAATCTGAATATTCAATCATGTTTCCATATCCTCATCAAATAAAGGATCATGTTCAGCCCTCATTGATTTCATTATATATTCCTCATCAAATAAAACCATCATCAGCCAAAAGATAATTAGTAAATCAACCACCTATACTAGAATTGATACCAATAATACGACTACCAATTCACCCCAGTATACTAGCATTTGTACTAAACCCAGTGACACTATTACTATAATCACCAACGGTGAAATTTCCTACTACCTGAAGTGGTGTTTTTGGGGTCGTAGTCCCTACTCCTACTTTTCCTGTATTTCGATTATTATTGTACATATCATTACCATTCATAGTCCATAAAGATGATCAGCCTCATCAGATAATAGATTTGTTAAGTTTATATACTGTTCCTGAATCATTCACTGCTAAAAGATAACTTAATCCTGAATTTTCCGTGATGCTTCTGATTCTCAAACTTCAACTAATATCTAATGTACTTGTAGGTGCATTAGTATTTATTCCCACTCCATTAATAGCATGTACCAAAAATGTGCGACTCATAGTTGATGTAAAATTATTATTTATATCATCATTCCATACGAAACTAAAATTATTTATTGCTCGAGCATTAGTTCATGCTGCGAAACTATGATCTCACGAAATCTTGTTTTGCCATCATCATGGGATAGTTGATCTATCTCAAAGAATAGTATTTGCTCATCATCATCATATGGATGACATCTCTCCTGTTACCGTGTTGGTAAATCATCCTCATATCATCGAATATGCTGTATTATATCAGTCATTCCCTATAGTATTAGATATTCATCATCATATAGCTCCATGTGATCATAATGCTGCATTTCAACTTCATCATGCAATAGTATTATCTATCTCATATTTCTGTGTTTTGTTGTTTGATCATCATCCTATCGTATCACCATAATATGCTTTATTATTTTTTCATCCACCAATCGTAGCCAATTCTCAGCTAGTGGTGTTGTTTTTTCATCATCAAATGAATGTAAAATCAAATCTTGATATATTATTGCTTCATCATCCAATTGTAGAAGCGATACCACTCAACTGATTGTACTCTCATCATCCTATAAATCACCATCATTTATATATCATATTCAAATATCATCATCAGATGAAACTGAAATCATCATTATGAATCATATTGTATGATCATCAAACTACTGCAGAATCGTTCGATCATGATAAACTATTATTTATACCTCATAAAAATGTTCATTCTACATGTATGTTCGCCTGAGGATTTTCTGTCCCTACTCATAATCTGCCTCATGAATAGACAAAATCTCCTGTCGCACCAAATATTCATCCATTATTATATTGTATCTGGGTATTTGCTCATGCGGGATTGGTTAATCATCAAACCCCTCATCACGTCAAATCATCACCACATACCCATATCGTTCCATTAAATTTTGGAATTTGTCAGCTTGTACAATTTAATGTCGCAGTAGCTAAAGCATTTATATTTACTCATGTTGTCTGATACCAATTTCGTAATACATTTCATGAAGTTGTCATTCGTGTATATGCAGTATTCCAATTATTTACTCCTGATAAATTTATAAGTACTGTCAATGGCGTACTTCCGCTGATATATAAGGTAAGCACATTATTTCCACTATTGAAATTCATTCAGGTTATTGTATTAGTATAATAATTATTTCATCATCATCCTCATTGTAAATCTCCACTACATTCTCGTGTGGTGCCATTGTATTTTGCAATCTGTCATGCTGTACAGTTTAATCATGAAAATCATCCTGTTGCTCAAGTCGCTCAGGTCATTCACTGTACTAATCCTACTTGCCAAATTCACGTTCCATTTATTCATGAATATTGCAGAAATAACATTCCATTGTTTACTCGGCCACTAGCAATTCACGTTCCTGCTGTTCAATTTGCTCAGCTCGTAGCGGTTATAAATGATTTAATAAAATTATATACATTTTGACTTGTACTCCCTATTATCTTTCCATTTGTATCAGTTCACAAGACTACTTGACTTGGTAGATTTGTGATGGTTATTCCACCATTCGTTGTTCCATCAAGAATGATTCCTGTAGTAGTCGTATTACTTCCATCGCTTGTAAGAAACACTTTTTGAATATATTGTACTGCGTTTGGCATGATTACTCCTACGTCAAATGCTCTTGCTATAAACAAGACAACTGACATTCATAAGAAAAATAATGTAGCTCATTTCATAAAGCCCATGCTACTTTTCCTTGCTTGGAGATTCTTTCTAGTGAAACTCATGATAACAGATTGAAAGATATAAATAGAGGAATTATTATTATTTTAGATTTTCTGCTTATTCTAAGTATACTCCCGATAGGTATAAATACAAAAAATCTAGCCTTTGCGAGCTAGATTTACTTGTCTTTTTTTGTTTTTATGATTTGGTACTTAAAATCTTATCTAAATATTATGTATAATTAATTACAAACAGCTCATGCTGTTGTCTTGGCTACATTACTACTATTACAATAACATATAGTGTCCGCTGATGTACTATAGAACATAGTTCCTATAGGATAATCTGATGGATTACTATAACAAGGATCATTTCCTAGATCTTTATTGGTATTTAATCATATTGGTCTGATACCACCTTCAACGGTGAGCATTGCTGTCGCTTGACTAGTTGCAATAGCAACTTTTCCTCCATTGTTTGCCATAATAACTTGACCATAGATACCATTGGTATATCAATAACTTCATCCATTGATATATACATTTCATCCATGTCATCAGACATATGTGGCTATTGCTTTGCCTCATGTTCATGCTTGGATATAAATATGTCATCATATATATGGCATATCAGAATTATATCATCCTGATGCGGTACTTCATATAATAGAAAAATCTGTTCTACCTACATAAGTCATATCTTGCATCTTTATCATTCTTGAAGAAGTTTGATCAAACAACATATCTCCACTTAAGGTAAGTTTGTAGGTTGGCAACATAAGTCATATTCCTATATTTCCTATATTTCGATTATCATTATACATATCGTGACCGTTCATAGTCCACAAAGCCGATTCTCATGTTAAATCATCACTACATACCCAAGCATATCAATTAAATTTTGGGATCTGTCAGCTTGTACAAAGGAAAGATGCAAATCAATACCCTGTTGATCATTTTGCTCATGCTGGTCAATCTGCTCATACTGGTCATTGTAATCCTATATCTCATTTCGCTCATGTCGCTCCTTGTAATCATACTGCTCATGCTACTCACTGTATTCATTGCAATCCTATATCTCATTTCGCTCACGTTGCTCATGCTACTCACTGTGTTCATTGTAATCCTATATCTCATTTCGCTCACGTTGCTCATGCTACTCACTGTATTCATTGTAATCCTATATCTCATTTCGCTCACGTTGCTCATGCTACTCACTGTATTCATTGTAATCCTATATCTCATTTCGCTCACGTTGCTCATACTACTCACTGTATTCATTGTAATCCTATATCTCATTTCGCTCACGTTGCTCATACTACTCACTGTATTCATTGTAATCCTATATCTCATTTTGGTCCTACTCATCATGCTGAACAGATTATCGTTGATCATAATAACTGGTCTCAAATATCATATACAAAATTATAATTAACATCAGCATAAAAACTTACAATATTTCCCGTACTACTACACTGTCCGTTTGTTGACCCTGATCATACCTGCGCTATATTTAATACTACAGAATATCACGTTATTCATTGTAATCATCCAGTTCATTGAAGATTGGTATATGGTCATCGTCATCCACTAGTAAGTTCAAAACTAATTGATGTTCAAGATCGAGTATAATTAAGTTTTGCTCAGGTAGCTCACTGAGATCATGTCGCTCATGGTAATCCCATCAATCATTGTATTCATTGCAATCATTGTGCTCATGTCGCTCATACTGGTCATTGCAATCCCATTGCTCAGGTTGCTCACTGAGATCAACTAAGAAGTCCGTGAATATAATTATATACATCGCCACTTGTAGATGCAATTAGTTTTCCATTAGCGTCTGTGCCTAATACTGGCTTACTTGGTAAATTTGTA
>Ga0194038_1001255_pt1 | contig 11032 bp, 8 predicted proteins | sample JunL226m_MetaG_FD_148630 | JGI IMG/M metagenome (GOLD analysis project Ga0194038, IMG submission 148630) | Anoxic zone freshwater microbial communities from boreal shield lake in IISD Experimental Lakes Area, Ontario, Canada - Jun2016-L227-6m | ecosystem: Environmental > Aquatic > Freshwater >...
GTACCTTTGTATCCAAACGCTGCGCTGCCAAATCAGCCAAAGCATTCTTCAAGTTGGTGATTGGGTCATTAATCGATTTATTAACCAAAGTAACAATGATTAAAGACATGACAAGTGCAGCAAGCAGCATGACGCCAATCAACCATTTCATATTGTCGGCTGCTACTCCTGCAGCTTCCATATTTTTTGCAGCGCCCTCAATCTTCACTTCAGAAATCGCTTTAATCTCGCCCATCACCTTGGCTAGACTATCTTGATATTCTTTAGAGCTAATAATTTTATAAGCTGCCACTGCACCGCCTTTATTATCAAGGGCTGCAACAATAGAATCTATCTGCGTGAAATATGAATTGATATCTGCGCCTACTCCATCAATTCTTGCCTTTAATTCAGGGCGAATAATCGTGCCCTTTGCCTTTTCGTAATTCACTAAAAGGTCAGCCTTAACCTTAGCGATAGACTCTTTGCCTTTTTGAACTGTGGCCTCATCGCCAAAATTGCTAGCAAGGGTAATGCGGTTGACTGTTCTACCGATGACATTGATATCCCGGTTTAGTGATCGCAATAATGAAATACCAATTAAATCCTTGTCATACATCTTTTGGGTATTTGCTTGCAGCATATTGAGGCCATAAAAAGCCGTCGCCGCGATAATTACTGCAAATGTCACTACAGATGTAAATCCGATCACTAATTTAGTGCGTAGATTTAATTTGGCAAAAGAATTCATTAAGCTCATATCGTGTCGTCCAATTGGATTTGTTTTAAGCTGGTTCTAAATGGGGCAATACCCAGCTCCAGCATGCTTAGATACTAACAAATTTTCGTGAAGATACCCCCTTGCTAAGCCCAAAAAATGGGCATTTAAGCCTCTTTTTCTATATTCCCGAAAAGATGACCAAGCAGAAAAAGAAATGCCGAGAGTGAACCCGGCATTGAGGCGAAGGCCTAGAATAAGGGATAACTCGGGTTAACCCTTGTGAAAGAAGAAATTAAGGATCTTTTTGGCTAAAATCTTAATACCCTTCTCTAGCTCCTCTAGCTCTACTGGCTTATTTAAGAGCATTTGATTATGGGCTTTACGCTTCTCCAAAATAATGGAGATTTCATTAATTAATTCAGGGTTGGCTTCAAAAATGGGGGTGATACCAGCCTTCGTAATCTCCAAAAGAGTGGAATTGGATTTAGCGCGCACATTTGCCGAACGGGGCTCCCCAGTCAGTAAGGACATTTCGCCAACACAATCTCCCGGCCAAATGGAACCCACCACTATTTCTTCACCCCGCTCGTTTGGAATAGTGACTTCGAGCTCACCCTCTACCAAGAAGTACATGCTCTCTGCATATTGACCTTTTTCAATCAAATGCTCACCCGCCCTACATTTACATACTTTTGCCGATTCAGATAAGTGAGTAACCTCTTCTGGACTCAATACCCTGAGTACGCCCAAACGGTAGAGATTGCTCAAGCGACTCTTAATAGTGCGCTCAACTTCTGATGAGCTCAAAAACTCCGTGGTGTAGTTCATATTGACACCACCCAACTTCAAGAAACGGGTTACTGCAAGACTCATTGTTGTCTTACTTCCGTTAAATGACATGGAAGCATCACATTCATAAAGCAAAAGGAAGGAGAAACTACCATTATTGATTTTGATTAAACGAAGACGATACCAAGGGAAAAATCCAGCTTCAGTTTGAATAACATATTTAGCGGCCTGATCAAGAAGCTCTAAGATTTGATTAGGATCGTTACCAGAATCCACTTCGATTTCTAGCGGAATCCGCATCCCCATCTTAGGCTGTTGCTTAGTGATATTGATGAAGTCCTTATTAATGAAGTGGCGGTTAGGCGTAAGAACCGTAAAGCCTAAAGAGTCTTTTAAGACCACCCGGCGAGAATCTAATTGCATCACTTCATAATAATCACCACTGTTTAGCTTAATAAAATCGCCAATACTGAGAAGCCCTTCAGACTGAATCTGAATACAGGCCACGATATCTGAAATCATCTCGCGCAATACGTAGGCAACACCAAAACCTAAAGCTCCAGAGGCAGCCAATATCTGTGATGCAGAGTGGTCATATAAAGCAATGAATCCAAATAGAGCAATGACCCCATAAGCAATGATTGTGATTGCCTGGACAAAGATTGCTGGTATTTGACCGTTTTCGTTGGTTTTATTAAAGTGCACTACAAAATGACGGATGGCAGCATCCACCGTGGCACCGAGTAATACAAACTGCCCTATGGCAAAAAGATTTTTTAATTCAAATTTTTGTTGGTTAGCTAAGTCAACAATATTCCAACTCCAATAAGATCCAAAATCAGCATTTAGCCATACTGCATAGATTGCATTCGAGATCAGCAATAACCAAAATAATGGTCTAGGCAAAGAAAATATAACGTGTCGTTGTTTCATAAACGGGATCTCAGTTGCAAAACAGAGTTATTTAAAATTTGTGGAATCTGGGCGCCCAGAGCCTGAGGACTCAAAAATTCTAAACTATTCAAAAATCTAAGATAACCGACCTCGTTTCTAAGAGCAATAGCTTTATCCGGATAATGGGCCTGCCACTCCTTACTCAGCTGATGGGTCAGATCTAAGCCCCTTTTAGGCATGGCGCTAGAAAGTAAATCAGCCTCAATTAAAAGCATCGCTAGGCAGTCCTGATGATTTGGATCGGTAAGGGCAGCCCGATCTAGTTGGTTTTGATAAAAGGCATGATCGGTTGCCAAAATCCAAGGACTTACTACCTCTAATATCTCCTCATACAAGCTCTGATCAGTTGATAGGCTGATTAAATGCTGCCGGAGGAGATCCAGGCTATTTTGCTCAATTTCATAAGGAGTCTGATTGATTAATCCTGGATGAGCAAAATCATGGGCAATTGCGGCATAAAGTAGAAACCAACTCTCCTCTCGAGAAACATACCAGGGATTGTTTACATACTGTTTCTCAGGCCATGTTTCTTGCTGCAGGAGTAAATAGGAGATCATCAAACAAACATCTTTAAAGTGGCTTCGCGAATGGTAGGCAGGCTCAGTATGGGCAAGTGCAAAGTGATCAACTTTTGCAGCAAGTTCATTACAAAGTTTTTTAAAGGGATTACCCAAAGAATCTTGAGATACCCAGAAAGGAGTTTCAAGTAGCGCTTTAATGAAGGAATTAAAATCCCCACTCTTACTTTCAATGAGATCTAAATTAGCCTCCAAGAACTCAGCAGAACGAGGAAGTCCCTTGGGATCTAAAAGATCACTCATCGCCCCTCTAATATCTAAGAAGCCATTTTGCATATTATGTGGCCAAGCAATTTAAGCATCCTCATGGAAAAGTTTCTCAATTTTGTTCATGTAGGTTTGGTAGACATAATCCCGTTTCACTTTAAGTGATGGGGTTAAGGTGCCATCTGCAATCGTAAGTGCTTGATCTGCTATAAAGAATTTTTTCACACGACTTTTAGCATCTAGGCTGATATTTATTTGCTTAATATGCCTTTCAATCTTCTCTCTGAGAAAGTCAAAATCTTCTGATTGATTTTCTATCTTCGATAGATATTCGGTAGAAAGAAAGATGACTGCCACAAGAAAAGGTTTGCCATGCCCAAAGACAATGGCATGTTCAATGTCAGGATAAGCATTGATCTTTTGCTCAATATATTGGGGTGAAATCATTTCAGAGCCAGATGTCTTGATGAAGTCCTTCTTTCGATCCAGCACTTTCAAAAACCCACCCTCACTCCATTTTCCGATATCGCCGGTATGGAGCCACCCATCCTGAATAACTTTTGCAGTAAGGTCTGGAGCCTTCCAATAGCCTTTCATTACATTTGGGCCTCGGACTAATATTTCACCGTCTTCAGCCAGTCTGATTTCCATCCCCTTCAGGGGCCTACCTACAGATCCAGGAATAATATTGTCTGCTTCAAGCATTGTGATGCCTGGGCCACACTCGGTCTGACCGTACGCTTGATGTAAATTAATACCAAGAGCCCCAAAGAAAGAGGCTGTATTTTCAGATAGCGGGGAACCTGCCACTACTGCACCTACTAAGTGACCTCCAAGCTTAGCTTTAATTTGACTTCTTACCAATCGATCACATAGTCTGTTTAGCGCCTGACGTATTGGCCCCAATCGAAGCCCCATGATCTTTTCTTGACCTAGGTGCAAGGTAAGTCCAAATAATTTCCGTGAAATAAATCCCTTCCCCGCAATACCGGCATTGATTTGTTTTTTCAGAACATCCCAAAGACGTGGGATGGTATTCATGATGGTAGGTTTTGCAAACTGTAATTGCTGGTTTAAATACTTTATATCGTTTGAAATATAGATTTGAGCATTAACATATATTGGGGTCCAAATATCAGCACTATGCGCATAGGCATGAGCAAAGGGTAGGATTGAAAGAAAGCGGTGTGACTCCAAGCCATAGGGTTTGATGATATTAGCTGCCCCTAGGCAATTATTGAGAATATTTCGGTTGCTGAGCTCCACTCCTCTAGCAGCACCACCCGTTCCAGAAGTGTAAATAATGCAAACCGTTTCATCCAAATCATCTGCGGAAGATTCTTTACGTGGCCTCAATGGTGATGGATTTTCCATCAGAGACTTCCACTCATGAGATCCAATGCCTAAGGAAAAATCGATTTGCCCATTCAAAATTTCCAACACAGGCTTTAGCTTGACCAAGATCGGATTGTCGGCGATTAAAACAGATGCCCCACTATCTTTCAGAATGTGTTCCCATTCTTGCGCACTGGAACTGGTGTAAGCGGTCACTAAACTAGCCCCTAAACTCAATACTGCCAACTCAGCCACAATCCAGTCTTTAGAGTTTTCAGCAATGATCAGCACCCGTGCACCCTTCACGGCCCCCTTTGCAGCCAAGAGAGATGCTAGAGAATTTACTTGTCCTTCAACTTCACCCCATGTTGAGGATTTCCATTGGCCTTCCACTAAATAATGAACAAATGAAGAATGGCGATTCTCCACGCAGCGCTGATGGAAGAGCTGAATAAGCGAATAAATCGTAGTTTGCTGATTAATAAGGCACCCCAACGATGAAAATGGCGACCGATCCCATTAATCCATGGCAGATTGAGCAACTCAAATAGGACCCACGAGAAATATACAAAGAACCCCAATAAAGCCCAGCAATAAATGCAATTAGCGGGAAGATTGCGCCAAGATGAGCATGAGTTGAAGCAAACATAATATTAGCGACAAATAAAGCAATCAGAGCAGCATGTTTTGAAGATCGGCGTTGGTAGATTTCGGTAGCCTTTTGTACAACGCATCTCACGATTTCCTGGGCAAAGCTAAAGATAAAGTACATAGCGCAAAGAGCAGTAACGATCAATAGGCGATTTTTATCTGGCGCAACCGATGCAGAAAAATCAAAAAGACTGCCTTGCGATGGATGTAGATACAAATAAACCCATTTACAAACTATATAAATCAGAATTGGCGGAATACTCCAAATTGCACCAATCTTAATCTGGTCTAGCCATTGAGCTGAGCGAATCCCGTACTCGTTGAAGCGTCCTTTTTCTCCGCGAAGGAAAAAAATAGCAACGGTAACGAAGGTGGTAATAAAGAAGAGGGAGACAAAGCTGTCAGTGGGTGCAATTTTTGCCAACAGCTCTGCTAACGGTAAAGAAATAATATAAACAGATAACACAATAAAGTTCGATACCAAGAATCGTGCCGCAGAGTTTTGTATTTCTAACAGCTTTAGCTCTCTTTCATTTCGCAACTGTACATCCTGGTTCGTCTTTTCTAAACGATCCACCAAAAGTCCGCCAAGCCCTATTTTGATAGCCTGTATTAGTTTTTCATTACGAATTTGATCTACGCAAATAGCAAAGATGTTTGCACTAGTATGGGCTATGATGGTTGCAGATACCGCCACACCTCTAAGCACTGACATCTCACCAAAAACTGCATTCGGATTTAGCTTGGTAATTTCTACTTCCTGAAGATCTTCAGTGCCATTACGAATGACGCTAAGAACCCCAGTATTCAAAAAAAACAAAGTGGAATTTTGCTTACCTGCCTCTAAGATCATCTCACCAGGAGAAAATTGCAGTAGCTGACCATGATTAAAGAGCTCATCCCTATCAGCAGCAGAAAATTGAAGAAAAAATTCATTCTCCAAAAGTGAGGGGGGTGTTTCAAATCGTTCAGCACTCATGTAAAAATTAATCCAATAGTTGTGTCATTCATTAACTAAAGCCCCTTGAGCTATAGGCAGTATAACAACACTATATTTAGGCTTAATCAGCCTAAATTAAGAGCATCTTGTCCTGCTGAATCATTGTTAATCCCAGTTGCTAAACAGCGCTGCCTTTTTGATAAATCCCATAGTCAGATTGCACAATAAAAAGGGGCAGGAATGCTCAGAATTGGTATGTAAGCAAATATGTAGTGAGTTTTGCAAATAAGTGTTACCTTAGGTTTTACTTATCAGCTTGAGACTATTTTTTAACACTAAAATAGCTTACCTTTATTTGTCGAATAATTACTAGCAACCTAAAAAGATGGGTATGACATGTTCAAAGAAAAACTAATCATATTTTTTCGTCGTACATCAGAAGCTGTACCAGCTTGCCTATTTGCGATGGTGCAAGGAAACCTAGCCATCATCACTTGGGGGCATTGGGCTACAGCATTACGCACTGGCACTGCTGCAGGATTTGTAATGGTTTTATTGTCTTTTGTGGAGCCCAAAACTTGGCTCCACAACAAATACACTACGGGTGCTTTAACAGGAATAGCCACTGCTTCATCAGATTACTTTATGCACCCTGCTGGCTTTACTGGTGAAGCGCTTGCTACCGGTGTAGCAGCAGCTCTGCTTTGCATTCTATATTCGTTTGTAGTTAAAGGCTAATCGTTTAATCTAAATATTTTGGGCTAGTGTAGAAGTTGTGTCGATATTCATTACACACGTTCTAGTAAACATCCAATTCGACGGACACTTTTGTTCCTTGCAGAATAATTCCACCCCTATTACCAGGAGTGGTTGAACCCCACCTTGGTTCAAAATAGCTTGGTAGAGGTCTGCCCTGCTTGGGTGCTATCCAGAGTCTTAAAAGATGTCTTTGGCGTTCGGGCTCCGGCCAATTTTCAAAGTCGTTTCTCGAATGCAGAATTTGGTGGTTGTGCAATAGCTGAATATCACCAGGCTCAAATGCCATAGGCAAAACAAAACCTGGCTCAGCCAATATTTCATCAATCAAATCCATTACAGCAATTTGCTCACTAGTTAACCTTGGCGCCTCAGGGAAATTAGCTTGAGCCGCTTCAATATATTGACGGATATATACACAAGATAAGATATTCTCGTGCCAAGTAAAAATTGGCATGTCATACCAAGGGTATAGACCATCAGGAACTTCTCCACGCCGATCCGTTGCATAAGGAAGAAACAATGCTGGCAACAAATCAGGACGACGACGGGCTATTTCATTGTAAAGCGCCATCGAACTAGCAATAAATGATTCCCCACCGAATTTTGCTTTTTGCAAACAAAGCAAACCAACAAAATCTGCTGAGTCAGTATGAAAATCTAATTTTTTATTCGTTTGATAAAACCTACCGCTACTCTTGCTCATTTGAATGCCTTGGTCACGCACGTGCCCTAGTAAGTGACCTTTAGCATTGCTACTACGCAGGGCTCCAAGATGAACTCCAATGCCCATATAAATAATGGAAGAAAGTTTTATGCCCAAATCCTGTACTGGAATACCGCGCAATAGAAGAAAGCCTCTACCATTAAGCAATTGGCTCAAGACTTCCTCTAGAAATGGTTTGACCTTACTCAAAGGAAAGGTAGCTGGCGATATATCCTCCAAAGGATGATTGAGAGATTGAAAGTATTGGGCAGCATTCACTAGCTCATCAATCTGAGCTTTAGTCCATTGAATATGCCATTGATCTTTGTTGGCTAACATTTCCTGGCCAGTCCATACACAAGGCCCACTCACTGATTTTGGATATGTTTCGTTCTTCTGAAAATCCACTATCTCTATCTCCTAATTAATCTTATCAACCAAATCTAATCTTTTACCTAAATTAAAATAGGTTTCATATTGTTGCTTAGCAAACTGTTCAGCATCACGGTTTACTTTGATATAGGGTACAGATCCCATTAACTCAGTAGCAGCCCGCCAATTTGCATTTTTATCCAGCGAGGCAATCGCCTCCGTTAACTTATCCAAGACAGGCTTTGGAGTCCCAAGAGGCGCATCAATACCACTCCACCCAATAATTTGCTCCATTTTTTCTAGTCCTAATTGATTGGCAGTTGGCACATCCGGTATGTCTTTGTTACGAGTAGGTGTAGTCACTAGCAAAGCGCGTAATTTACCCGCTTTGATTAAGCTCAGCATGGTACCAATACTTCCACAAGAAAAATCAATTTGACCAGACATAAGGGCAGTCACAGCTTCATTGGTTCCCTTGAAAGGGACTTGTTGAGGTATTTTGTCGCCGAGATTGAGTAAGGTAAACAGGAGACGAGGACCCATATCATTCGTAGTGGCAGTGCCTGCAGTACCGTAATTCATACTCGGACCTCGAGTTTTTAGGGCTTGAGCGAATTCATCATAATTCTTATATGGGGAATCCTCTCGAACCACGCATCCATAAGGATTGATTTCTAGAATACCGACTGTAATAAAGTCATCCCATTTGTATTTAGTCATACTTGGAGAAATGGCAGGTAAGATGGATTGAGAACCTGTTCGAGATAGCAATAAGGTATAGCCATCTGGTGCCGCTCTTCTTACAAAGTCTGAGCCAATCACACCACTTGCACCTGGACGATTAACGACAATAATGTTTTGGCCTAATACTGAAGATGCATGATTAGCAAAAGCGCGTGCAGCCAAATCCGAATCTCCTCCAGCCGCATAGGGAGCCACTAAAGTAATGGGGCGGTTTGGGTAAGGCGCTTGCGCAAATGCATTGTTCAAAATAAAGTAGCAGGCACAAAGGCCCATCATCTTGTAAAAATATCTGTGCATATTCACTCTCTGGGATTAAGATTGGAGCCTAGAATCAACATTCAAAGATTACATCGAATTAACAAGTGGCAATTTAAGAATCACTTAGGGGTTATCCCTTATTTTTAACGCAATACTAATCAAGCCGCATGATCATGCGCAATTTTTATGTCCTCAACTTCTCATGCAATATCAAACTGTGGTGCTGATGCAATAGTCGAAACCTTCAAGTTGGCGGGGGTAAAAACCATCTTTACGCTATCAGGCAATCACATCATGCCTATTTTTGATGCCCTGATTGATAGTGGTATTCGCTTAATTCATACACGCCACGAGGCTGCTGCAGTTCATATGGCGGATGCTTACGCTCGCTTAACTGGAGAAGTTGGCATTGCTTTGGTTACTGGCGGGCCGGGACATGCAAATGCTATCTCTGCTCTCTATACAGCGCAAATGGCAGAGTCGCCTGTCATATTAATTTCTGGACATGCCCCTTTGTCCCAATTGGGTAAGGGTGCTTTTCAAGAGATGGAGCAAGCTGAATTAGCAAAGCCTATTGCAAAAGCATCTTGGCTTAGCAACACGCTCGAAAGCCTGCCATTTGATTTTGCTAAGGCAGTGCGCATTGCCAAATCTGGGCGCCCTGGAGTCGTACATCTCAGTATTCCAATAGATTTATTGGAGGCTCAATATCCACCAGCATTCAAGCTGCCTAGTGAAAAAGATTTCCTCAGCACTATAGAAGTCTTACCTAAAGATATTATTCAGAAAATAGTACAAGCTCTGACGAACGCTAAAAAACCTTTAATACTCACTGGCCCCCAAATGCAATCTAAAAGCGGTCGATTGCAATTAGCTCGTCTTGAAAAAGGATTGGGAATACCAGTCATCGGCATGGAAAGTCCACGAGGCATCCTAGATCCCTCTTTGGGCTCATTTGCACAAGTCTTAGCCCAAAGTGATTGCGTTCTTTTCCTTGGAAAAAAGATCGATTTCACAGTCAAGTTTGGTCAGTCGCCTACTTTTTTAGATACCTGCCAATTTTTACAAATTGACCCTGATCTAGCTGAAATTAAAAAAGCAAAAATCATGCTCAATCAGAAATTAGAACTCAGTTGTAATGCTGAAGTAAAACCTGTGATTGAAGCTCTAATAGAGATCGGCCAAACAAATCAGGCGCATGCGGATTGGTGCGAAATCGTTCACAAAGCAATTGAATATCGCCCTGCATCATGGCTAACGGCTACAGTATCTCAGGGGTTTGTACACCCAGCCAAAGCATTTGCACAAATTCAATCGGTATTAGATTCTCACCCAGACTCAGTATTAATATGCGATGGCGGAGAAATTGGTCAGTGGGCGCAAGCGTGCTTGCATGCACCACACAGAATTATCAATGGTGTAGCTGGTGCAATTGGTGCAGGGATACCTTTTGCCACAGCAGCCAGCTTAGTTAAAGATGGGGCGCCTATTGTGGCAGTTATGGGAGATGGAAGCTTTGGCTTTCATTGTTCCGAGATTGATACCGCTGTGAGATACCACTTACCTTACCTACTAGTCATCGGCAATGATGCGTGCTGGAATGCCGAGCATCAAATTCAACTAAGAGATTATGGAAAAGATCGCACCATGGGATGCGATCTATTGCCCACTCGCTACGATGATGTAGCAAGAGGCTTTGGTGGTTATGGTGAATCTGTAAATGATCTTGCTGAGCTTCTGCCTGCCTGTCAACGCGCCTTAGCTAGTCAATTACCAGCATGCATCAATATGATGGTTCCAAGCTTAGCAGCACCCAATTTAAATCCTTAAAGCAAAAGACAAGCCCACGCCATTACTGGTGGGCTCACTTTGCTTGAGCATGGGAGCAAAGCATTGTGAGCCTAGGTTAACGATGCAATCAATACCAAATCTAAACTTTATAATTGAAATTAGGGTCCCGCTTCTCTTTTAAAGAAGCTAAGCCTTCTTTGACTTCCGGCCCATTAAAACTTAACAATTCCAAAGTTGCCGAGTTATCAAAG
>Ga0194038_1001257_pt1 | contig 11018 bp, 10 predicted proteins | sample JunL226m_MetaG_FD_148630 | JGI IMG/M metagenome (GOLD analysis project Ga0194038, IMG submission 148630) | Anoxic zone freshwater microbial communities from boreal shield lake in IISD Experimental Lakes Area, Ontario, Canada - Jun2016-L227-6m | ecosystem: Environmental > Aquatic > Freshwater >...
ATCGGGTTGAGGATCTGTTCGGAAAACGCCGACGCGAGGGCGTACTCGTCCACCGCGTTGTCGAGGGCTTGCAGGTTCGCCGCGTCGGGTCCGCCGACGAGCGCGAACTGCTGATTGGCGGCCGCCAGGAAGCCCTGTCGCAGAACGAATTTCATCAAGGTCACCGGCAACGTTGCGGCGGTGTTCATGGCGATGCGCTCGCGGCTGATCTGTGCCGGCGTGCCCAGCGGACTGACCTGATTGGTCGGCGCGATTGACGCCGCGGCGGATTGCCGTCGCGCGACAGTGCCGGCCGCTCGGGTGATTGCCGGCTGGGCGGAACGGGACGACGTTCGGGCACCGTCGGTCGCGGTGCGTGCGGACACGCGCAGACCCCGTGCGGACGGCCCACTCGCCGAGGCCGACGACGAACTCACGGACGTACTCGCCGACGCGCGGGAAGGCGACGCGGCGTCGCTGTCGGCAGTAGCGGTCGCCATGCCGAGCGAGGTTCCGACTCCTAGGAAGATCGCCAGTGCGCCGACCCGGCCGATGTACTTGGAGTACCCGGGTGGGGCCTTCTCGGTCAATGGACGCATCGCGCCTCCTCCGGATCATGGATGGCAGGGGTGGCCACCTGATCTGTGGCGCGTTTCACAGACCGTACAGCCCGCACGACCGGTCATAACGTGACCGCCGCAGAAAAACTTGTCGGAGCCGACCCCTAGAATCGAATTTATGTTCGAAAAACTGCTCTCAGTCGGCCCCGACGCGGATGAATCGGCTCTCATCGAGGGCATCGCATCCCTGGAGCGTCTCAAGGCTGCCGCCGCCGCGCGGCAGGCACGATTGACCGCGGCACTGGATGCCGCACGCCGGTCCACCGAGGCGGCATCCGGAGTTCCGGCTGCCCGGCGCGGCCGTGGCGTCGCCACCGAGGTGGCCCTGGCCCGGCGGGATTCGCCGGTACGGGGCGGCCGTCACCTTGGTCTTGCGAAGGCGCTGGTGCACGAGATGCCGCACACGCTGGCCGCGCTGGAGATCGGCGCGCTATCGGAATGGCGGGCCACCATCGCGGTCCGGGAGTCGGCCTGCCTCGATGTCGAGGATCGGCGCCGCCTCGATGCCGAGCTGTGCTCGGACGTCGGCCGGTTGGACGGACTGGGTGACCGCGTGCTCGCCGCCGCCGCCAAGGCGATTGCCTACCGCCTGGATCCCCACGCGGTGGTCGACCGCGCCTCGCGGGCACCTCAAGACCGCACGGTCAGTATCCGGCCGGCGCCAGACACCATGACCTATGTGACCGCGTTGTTGCCGGTGGCTCAGGGAGTGTCGATTTACGCCGCGCTGAAACGCCAGGCGGATATCTGCTGTGACGGCCGTTCGCGGGGTCAGGTGATGGCCGACACCCTCGTTGAACGTGTTACCGGGCACCCCGCGGACCAATCCGTTCCGATCGCGGTCAACGTGGTCATCTCGGATCAGGCGTTGCTCGGTGCGGGGAACGCGGCGGCGGTCATCGCCGGTTACGGTCCGGTTCCCTCGGCTATCGCTGTGAATCTCATCAATGATGCGGTGGCCGATCAGCGGTCATGGGCCACACTTCGCCGCCTCTATGCCACGCCTGCCACCGGTGCTCTGGTGGCACTGGAGTCGCGAGCCCGGATCTTCCCCAAGGGTCTGGCCGACTTCATCGGTTTACGCGATCAACGGTGCCGAACGCCATACTGCGATGCCCCGATCCGCCACCGCGACCACGCCAGGCCGCATCGGGAGGGCGGAAGAACGAGTTCGGTAAACGGCCTGGGTCTATGCGAGGGCTGCAATTACACCAAAGAGGCTGACGGCTGGACGGTTGATGCAACCACCGCCGAAAATGGCACGCACACAGCTGAATTCACCACTCCCACCGGCGCGTGTTATCACTCCACCGCGCCACCGATGCCGGGTACGCCGCAGACACCGTTCGCTGCCTAGCGCCGCTGTTGGGCGGCGGCCAGGCGGGCTTTGAACTCCGGTGACTCGATCGAGCTGGCCTGCGGCCCTAACTCGATGTTCTTGGCGGCTTCGTGATGGTCGCTGTCGATAAAACCGGGGATCGCCGTGGCCCGCATTGACGCCTTGGTAGCCAGCACCACCTCGCGCGGGGCCGCAGCAGGTCCGGCTGCCAACTCCAGGGCAGCCGCCACGGGGTCATCGGCCATCTGCAGCGCCACGCCGTGGCGCAGGGCCCCCTCGGCATCGAAGCGCATGCCGAACAGCAGCGCGGCGCGGGCCACCTGGGGGCCGACGGCGCGCTGAAGCATCCAGGTGGCGCCCCCGCCGGGATGAATGCCGAGTTTCTGGAAGCGCGGGTCGAATATCGCGTGCGGTCCGACGATGCGGATATCCGCGGCCAGTGCAAGGTTCATGCCGGCGCCGACGGCCGCGCCGTTGACCGCGGCGATGGTCGGCAGCGAACAGCGGCCGACGGCCATGAAGCCGGCATAGATAACTTCGAGGCCCTCCCTTGCCGCGGCACCCAGCGCGGACAGGTCGGCGCCGGCGCAGAACGCCTTGCCCGCCCCGGTCACGACGACGGCGTGGACACCCAGGTCGGACTCGGCCTGCTGAACCGCATCGCGCAGTTGCTCCGACATGGCGGCAGTCACCGCATTGCGTCTCTCCGGGTCGTTCACCGTGATCACCGCGACGCGGTCGATGACGTCATAGAGCACCAGATCTGTCATGGCACGACACGCTAACAGCAGGGGACTGTCGGTCTCGATCTAGAACAATTCCTGCTCAACCGCATCGGCGTCGAGGTGTGCTGCGGCGAGGGTATTCGTCGACTGGTCTACCAGGGCATAGGGCCCGTACTTCGAATACGCGTCCGACTCCGGCTTGTACTTCACCAGGCGCAAACCCTTGCGATAGGCCCGGTAGCGCCATTGCGATTCAGAGTGCATGAAAACCCCCATGCACATCATGAACCAGATCCCCCTAGCCTGGTGGCAACTCCCGGAGAAAGAAGGCGCCGATGAAATCGACGATCATGTCCCGACGGGATCTCGACTTCCTGCTCTTCGAATGGTTGGGCGTCGATGAATTGACGAAGCGACCACGGTTCGCCGAGCACTCCCGCGAAACCTTCTCCGACGTCCTCGACCTGTTCGAAGAATTGGCCACCCGCTATTTCGCGCCCCACAACAAAAAGAGTGACCAGAACGAGCCGACATTCGACGGATCGACGGTCACGGTGATTCCCGAGGTAAAGCAGGCCCTCGACGCCGTCGCCGCGGCCGACCTGCTCAGCATGGGCATGGATCACGCATTGGGTGGTGTGCAGTTGCCCACCACCGTTGCCCAGGCCGGCTTCTCGTGGCTGTCGGCAGCCAACATCAGCACCTCCGGCTACCTGATGCTCACCATCGCCAACGCCAATCTGCTCTCGAAGTTCGGCACCGACGAGCAGATCGAAACCTTCGTCAAGCCGATGCTGGCCGGCCGATTCACCGGAACCATGGCGCTATCGGAACCGGCGGCGGGATCGTCCCTGGCCGATATCACCACCCGGGCCGAACCCTCTGATGACGGCACCTACCGGCTGTTCGGATCCAAGATGTGGATCTCCGGTGCCGAGCACGAAATGTCGGAGAACATCGTGCATCTGGTGCTGGCCAAGATTCCCGGCGGGCCGCCCGGCACCAAAGGCATCTCGTTATTCGTCGTGCCGAAGTTCCTGGTGAATCCGGACGGGTCAATCGGTGCGCGCAACGAGGTGGCGATTTCCGGACTCAATCACAAGATGGGCCAGCGCGGTATCACCAATACCGTGCTCAACTTCAATGGCGCGACCGGCTATCTGGTCGGTGAAGAGCACCGCGGCATCGTCTACATGTTCCACATGATGAACGAGGCGCGCCTGGGCGTCGGGATGGGCGCGGTGTCACTGGGATACACCGGGTATCTCAAATCGCTTGAGTACGCCAAAGAGCGCCCGCAGGGCCGCCCGATCACCAGTAAGGATCCGACGACCCCGCAGGTGCCGATCATTGAGCATGCTGATGTCAGGCGAATGTTGTTGGCCCAGAAGTCCTATGTCGAGGGATCTCTAGCGCTCGCGCTGTATTGCGCGCGGCTCGTCGACTGGCAGGACAGCGCCGAATCCGATGCTGAGCGCGATGAGTTGGGGCTCTTGCTGGACATCTTGACGCCGATTGCGAAAAGTTGGCCGTCTCAATGGTGCCTTGAGGCCAACAGTCTTGCGATCCAGGTACTCGGGGGATACGGCTACACCCGCGAGTACGACGTCGAGCAGCACTATCGCGATAACCGCCTCAACCCGATCCATGAGGGCACGCACGGCATCCAGAGTTTGGATCTGCTGGGCCGCAAGGTCACGCAACGGGGCGGTGCCAGTCTGGCCGCGCTCGGCACCGCGATCTCACAGACCGTGGGAGCTGCAAATGTCATTGGTGGGGAGTCGGCGGAGCTCGCAGCCCAACTCGATAGGTCATGGCAGAAACTGATTGCCGTCACGATGTCGATGTTCGCCGCGGGTGACGTTGAGGCGGCGATGGCCAACAGCGCCATCTACCTCGAGGCGTTCGGTCACATCGTGATCGCCTGGATGTGGCTGGAGCAGTTTCTGGCCGCCGGTGACAATCCCGGTGACTTCTACGACGGCAAGCGTCAGGCCGCGAGATACTTCTTGGCTTACGAGCTGCCCCGCACGGCGCCGCAACTGCTTCTGCTTGAGGCCCTGGACCGCACTACGCTGGAGATGCGCGACGCCTGGTTTTGAACCGGCTGCCTCCCGGGGGCCTGAGTCATTTGAGATCGAGTGGCGGCATCTGTAACGTTCCGTGGTCCGCTCACGAAAGGCATGACATGACACTTAACTTGTTGCAGCGTAGTGCCGCGATCGCCGGGTTTGCCCTGGTAGCGGCAGCAGTTCCGATGGCCATGCTCGCGGCCTCGCCGACCGAGGTCACCAATCAGGCAGATTGCCCAGTCGGTTGGGAATGGGACTTCGAGATCAATCAGTGCGTCAACGTGCCTAACCCGGTGTTGGGTCCGGTGGGCCCCGTGGGCGTCGGCGGACTCGGTCCGGTCGCGGGTCCGGTTGGCCCCGTTGGCGTGGGTGGCGTCGGTCCGGTCGTGGGTCCGGTGGGCCCCGTGGGCGTCGGTCCCCGCTAGCCTCGGCCAGCTGGGCGGCGACGTCTCGCCGCACACGTAACTCTCCGGTTGCGCCCAAAACCTCGGGCATCAACCCCGAGTCAATCCGCACGCAGGTGGTCCGAACTACGCATCTCTAGTTCAAAGCTGCATCGCAATCGTCGTCCTCGCACTCCGTATCGGTGGTTGGGTGCTTGTGCTTTGGGTGTGGGTGTGTGGGCTGCGTTGGCCGGTGGGGCGGGGGTGGCCCACGCGGATAGCGCGCCAACAGATTCGGCGTCGCGGTCGCCGTCGGCAGCACCGTCTACGCCGTGGGCGGCGGCGGCATGTCCGTCCCCACCGACGGCGGCTCGACGTTCACCAACTACGGCCCTCCCAACGGCCTCGGGTCGTACTACGCAACCGGGGTGTGCGTAATTGCCGGCATCGTCTACGCGGCCACCAACAAGGGCCAGAGCATCTCAGAACCCATCGGGGCGTCGGAGGCAATGGTGGCAACGCAAAACTGATCGTTCACGGCGGTGCTGGCGGGGTTGGAGGCACTCCCTGCGGCACCCCCGGCACCAACTGCACGAACGGCTTGGTGTGATCCCTGGGACTGCTGACCGCGATCTTTCGGCCTGTTGCAATTTTTCGTTGTGAATTTCTCGAAAGCCGGAGCCGAAGTTCCGACACCATCGGTGAAGATCGGCCCCGGTTGACGGAGTAGCGCGAGATAGGCGAGTGAGGGAGCAGTCGGTCACTCGTTTGGGAAATGACAGGATGCAGGAATGTCTAAGACTCCAGTGATTTCCTCTGGTGAACAAACCATCCCCGTGGTCGTCCAGACTCGAACAGACCTGAGTCCGGATGAATGCTTCAACGCCATCGTCCCCATCGATCTGTCGCTGGTTTTCACTCCCTGGGGGCCATTCCCCGGCGTGAAGGAAGTCCACAACCAGACCGGCGACTGGGATTCAGTGGGCCAGAGTCGCAATCCCCAATTAACCGATGGCTCCGCAGCTTTTGAGCAACTCACCGAGTACACCGCGCCTCACTCCTTCGCCTACGAGATCACCCAGTTCACCGGCTCGCTGCGCTTTGCGGTGAAGGCAGTCCGTGGCGAGTGGACATTCACTCCCGACGGCGACGGAACCCTCATCCGCTGGTGCTACGAGTTTCAGCCACTCCCTGGCCGACAGTTGTTGATTCGCAGGGGCATCGCGCCGCTGTGGCGACGATATATGCAACGAGGCATAGAGGGATCAAAGCGGGTTGCGGAGAAACTCCAGGGCCATCAGTAAATCCAATGCCGGGTCACCGTCGCCTGCATTAACCGCTCACCGGTGAACTCATCTTCTCGACGGCCCTGCGCGGGCAACCACTGTGACCGACTTCCAGTCCCTCACGGGCGACCTAGAGAGTCGGGTCTTTTGGGTCTACGGCGACGACATGGTCGCCTACCATCGCCAAGGTGACGACGCGCCACTATCGGCGTAGAACGGCCTCCGGCTGACGGAATGGCGCGAGCGCGCCCATGGCGATGACACGATCCGGCATTCCACGCGGTGCAGCTGCGGCTGCCAGGGAAAGCCCAGGTGCGGTCTGTTAGCTTCCGACCTTGTGACCGAACTAAATAATCAAGGGTCTTTGCCGAAGTTGCGCACAATGCTCAGCAAGGTGCCTGAGGTCACCATCTGGTTCTGGGTGATCAAGGTGCTGTGCACCACCGTCGGGGAGAGTTTCGCCGACTGGGTCAACGAAACCCTCGGCGTGGGCCTGCAGACGACGACGATCATATTCACAGTTGTTCTGGTGGCAGTGCTGGTCTGGCAGATGAGCCTGCGCCGCTACGTCCCGGTCGTCTACTGGCTGACAGTGGTCGTGCTCAGCGTCACCGGCACCCTTTACACCGACATCCTCACCGACGCACTCGGTGTGCCCCTCGCCCTCAGCACCACGGTATTCGCAGCGATCCTCGCGGTGGTGTTCGGCATCTGGTACGCCCGCGAGCGCACCCTGTCGATCCATAGCATCATCACCACACCACGCGAGGGCTTCTACTGGCTGGCGGTACTGGTCACCTTCGCCCTCGGCACCGCAGTCGGCGACTGGACTCTTGAGTTGACCGGATGGAGTCCAGGTGTTGCAGTGCTGCTGCCCGCCGGGTTGATCGCGGCGATCGCGGCTGGGTGGCGCATGGGAGCCAACCCCGTCTTGTCATTCTGGTTGGGATACATCCTGACCCGCCCCCTGGGGGCCAATCTGGGTGACTGGCTAGCCCGTCCAGCCAGTGAGGGCGGTGTCGGGCTGGGCACGGCGGGCACGAGCGCACTATTCCTTGCTGCGATCCTCGGAGTTGTCATCTACCTGACCGTCACCCGCGCCGACGTGATCGACAAGCCCGACGCTGCAGAGGCCAAGGCCGCCGGCGTGGGCCGCGAGCGGGTCATGCTCGGCTACTACGGTGCTCTCGCCGCCGCTACTGCCGGGCTGCTGGTGTGGGCCTCCGGCCAACCCCATGGCACGTCAGCGGCACTGGAAGAAGAAGGCCCGCCCGCTGCGATGGTCACCTCGCTGCCATCGGGGCAGACGCCAGCCATAGCGTTTCCTGCTGACGACATCACCAAGATGCGCCAGATCGTCACCGACACGATGACCAAAGTCCAGGCCGGTGACGGCAGCGGCGCGACCGCGCGCATCACCGATCTGGAAACCCTGTGGGACGACGATCAGGATCGGCTCCAGCCGATGAACCCCACCGCATGGGGATACCTCGACGGCAAGATCGACCACGCGCTGAAAGCGGTACGCACCGCCAGCCCCGATCCAGAAGCTGAGAAACAAGCACTCGCCGAATTATCGACTGCTTTGCAATAGACCCTCACCCTGTCTCAAATTTTTCAGAAACTACACACAGGGCGCGGGGCCGGGTCACCGCCAATCGCGGCATAGAGCAGGGAGTCTCGCCATACGCCGCGGACGAACAGGTGGCTGCGCATGCGGCCTTCATACGCCAGGCCTGCTTTCTCCAGCACCCTGGACGAAGCACTGTTGTCCGGGTGGCACGTGGCGTAGATTCTGCGCAGCTGCAATTCCCCGAATCCGAACCGCAGCAGCATCCGAGCGGCCTCGGTCGCCAACCCCTTCGACCAAAAGTCGGGGTGGAGTACGTAACCGATCTCGCCTCGGTGGTGTTCGACATCGGTCACCGACAAAGCCGCACTGCCGATGAGTGCCTGCGATTCGATGTCGACTACTGCAAGATCGAAGTTCTTCCGGGGAAGTGTTTCCACCTGTGTCACTGCCTCACGGAGGAAGGCACGTGTGTCCTCAATGCTGTTGGGTCCCCAGTCCATAAATTGCGTGACCATCAGATCAGAGGCGTAGGAGTGCACGGCTTTCTCGTCGGTCTCGACGAATTCGCGCAGTACCAATCTGTCGCTAACGAGCCGGGTTCCGTCATCGCTCATACGGCCATTTCACCCGACGGGGGCTGAAATCTCGACCCGGGCGCCGGGCGGCTAAGCACCGAGGGCCGATAACAGGCCTTGGGACTTATCACCGCACTCTTCCGACCTGTCGCAAATCTTTAGATTCGGACACAGGGCAATGAGACCCGCAGTGGCGTGTCAAGGTCCAGGTCACTCCGTCGCAAAAGTTGATCCAAAACAGTTGTCCCTAAACCCTGGTTCGTCGTGCGTCTTATCTGCGAACCAACTTTCGGCAGTATGCGAGCCATCGCGATAAGGCACTGAATTGGTCTCCTCCGGTGCGCGGTGTCATCGATTTTCGATTCGCGACTCCTGGTTCCCCATGCCCTGGGCGGGAACCAAACGGACTGCTAACAGACTGGCTAACGGTTGAAAGCCAAATACGGCCCCTGACATTGCGCCCCCGGCAGGAATCGAACCTGCGACCTAGGGATTAGAAGGCCCTCGCTCTATCCGACTGAGCTACGGAGGCATGCGGAGGATCAGTCTATCGGGCGCCGAGGCCCACAAAGTGGCCTATCCGGGGCCCGCCCGCCGTGTCGCGATGACTGATTTTCAGGCCTCGGCCTGCGAGAACAGCTCATTGAAGCGATCTTGACTCGAGGAAATCCCCTACGCGCCGGGCAGCGCTCGCTACTGTGGCGTCCGCGCCGCACACCACCTGGTGTCGGGGCCGCAGAGGGCAGGACCAGACAACGATGTCGAGGGAGCCGGCAGCCATGAGCACCGTGGTCGACGAGGTCACCGCACTGTGTTCCAGGGGTGTTCAGGCAGGCTCCCGGGCGTACCAGACCGGATCGTTGTTACTGCACGGCTCACCGGCAGCCGCCGGCTGGCTGCTGGGGTGGTTGTCTGCTGAGTTCGCCCCGCACGTCCTCACCGGGCATGCCCTGTCGGCTGTTCCGTCGCCGTTGCGACGCATAGCGCGTGGGATCGCGATTCAGCGGGCCGACACCGTCCTTGACGACAGCCTGCGCGAGACGTTCGGTGCGGACTACCAATCAACAGTTCACCATCCGCTGGAGCCCTACACCGTGCGCCATCCGAACCTGGCCGCTCTGATGGCAGCCATGCGGGACCGGCGCCGCTATTCGGCGACGACGTCGAACATCTCCTACGGCCCGGGCGCTCGTAATCAGCTCGACATCTGGCGTCGCCCGGATCTGCCCGATGGTCAGCGCGCGCCCGTGCTGATCCAGGTTCCGGGCGGGGGATGGTCGATCAATGACAAACGGGGACAAGCTTATCCGCTGATGAGCCGGATGGTTGAGCTCGGCTGGATCTGCGTCCCGATCAACTACAGCCGCAGCCCGGGTGCTGCGTGGCCGGCCCACATCACCGACGTCAAGCGGGCGATTGCCTGGGTGCGTGACAACATCGCCGACTACGGAGGCGACCCGGATTTCATCGCGATCACCGGCGGGTCCGCCGGCGGACATCTGAGTTCATTGGCAGCCCTGACCGCCGCCGACGATAGCCTGCAACCGGGCTTCGAGGATGCTGACACCAGCGTGCAGGCAGCCGTGCCGCACTACGGGGTCTACGACCTCACCACCCACGGCGCCATGCACGCCTTGATGATGCCGTTGCTCGAACATCTGGTCATGCAGAATCGTTTCGAGACCAACCCGCAGATGTTCCGGGACGCCTCTCCGACCTTGCGGGTGCACCGCAATGCTCCACCGTTCTTCATCCTGCACGGCGAGAATGACGACGTCGTCCCGCATGCGCAGGCCCGTGCCTTTGCCGACGCGCTGCGCGGGGCTGGGGCCAGCACGGTGTCCTACGCCGAGATCCCCCACGCCCACCATGCTTTCGACACCATCGCCACCCTGCGGTGCCAGATGGCGGCCGAAGCCGTCGCGGCTTTCCTGGGCATCATTTACGGCCGTCACGTGGCTGCGCGGGGTAGGAGTCGCAGGGGCGCCGTCCGCTCAGCGGGCTGAGGTCCCCGGGAGCCGATATTCGACTCCGCGAGCGTCGTGCTCGGACTACCGTGGTGAGGCAGTCAGGCGAGCGACGCTCAGGAGGGTCCGGATCGGTGAGGAGTTATCGATGAGCGGCCCCGCAGGCGTATCGGGGCCGCCGACCGAACTCGGAGCCTTCGACCTGCTGATGCACCGCGGTGAAGCCAACCCGCGGACGCGGTCGGGGATCATGGCCCTGGAAATCCTGGACAGCACGCCGGACTGGGAGCGGCTTCGCACCCGATTCGAGAATGCCTCCCGCAAAGTGTTGCGGCTGCGTCAGAAGGTCGTCATGCCGACGCTGCCCACCGGCCCGGCGAGGTGGGTGGTGGACCCGGACTTCAATCTCGACTTTCACGTGCGCCGAGTGCGGGTGCCCGAGCCGGGCACTCTTCGCGATGTTCTGGATCTCGCCGAGGTGATGTTGCAGTCGCCGATG
>Ga0194038_1001258_pt1 | contig 11014 bp, 10 predicted proteins | sample JunL226m_MetaG_FD_148630 | JGI IMG/M metagenome (GOLD analysis project Ga0194038, IMG submission 148630) | Anoxic zone freshwater microbial communities from boreal shield lake in IISD Experimental Lakes Area, Ontario, Canada - Jun2016-L227-6m | ecosystem: Environmental > Aquatic > Freshwater >...
GTATAAAAGCCGCCAATATAAGAATTACAATCCGTAAATCATACATGGTTAGTTTCCTCCTTTGTATATTGTTTCTTTGGACCGGTCGGTCAGCTTGGCTCTCCACACACCCCAAAATATCATGAAATAAAGTTTACTTTTTCAACAGACTCCAGAACACTCTCGTTGCTGCATCCATGCGAGGATTGCACCTAACCACATAATCCGGTAGAATCAGCAATATTTCCAGTTTGTTGAAACCCTGTGGGCATATCAATTCCAGTTCTCCCTAAATCGAGCTGCCCCTAAAGCCCCCAATTGCGTATCGACGGAAGCGCCTGATAAGCAACACAAAATCGATGTGTTTCGTATGAAGGGGGATTTCAGCAAAACTGGCCCTAAATACAGCGCGTTGTGGGTAACTCCTGCGGCAAGAACAGTGTGCCCATATTTCCTTGACCTCCTGAATCATCGAAGCGAGCGCTCAGAGATGGTTGACAAAAGATGAACCACATCGAAGATCACCACCGTGAACCAAACCACGATGCTAATGCCGACCGCAGCGGCAGCCATGTCCTTGATGGCACGGATATTTTCGTTTTCGCGGGTTTCCAGGAAATCGCATATGGCTTCGATGGCGCTGTTGAACAATTCAGCCATCAAAACCAGTCCGGTGGCCAGCAGGATCAACTCGAAATCCACCCATTGCTGGAAAACCAGCGCTAGCGCCAGAATGATCGCGGACAGCGTCATTTTATAGGCAACGCTGAACTCATTCAGGATCGCAAATCGCAGTCCTGCCAGGATTATCTTTATCTTGCGCAAGGGGTGATAGCCCTTTTCGCCGGTACCCAGAAATTTATTTCTCATGGTGTTTCATACCTTTCTGATCCGATTTTCATGGCATTACTCCGTTACTGGATTTTTCATGTTCAGGGAGCAAAGGGGGGCCGGTTACCGGTATCCTGACGGTAAAAGTGGCGCCTTTTCCCAGCTCGCTTTTGACATCTATGGCGCCGTGATGTTTTTTGACAATGTTATAAGTGACATTCAGCCCCAGTCCCGTTCCTTTGCCAACTTCCTTTGTCGTAAAAAACGGATCAAAAATCCGGGAAATGTTTTCCTTCGCAATTCCCTGGCCGGAATCGCTGACAATAATTTCCACATTGCCGCCAATCTCCCGGGTAATGATGTGAATTTCTCCATGATTTTCGATGGCCTGAGCCGCATTGACCAGTAGATTCATGAATACCTGGTTCAATTGCTGCGGATAGCACATTACCTGGGGAAGTTCTCCGAAATCCCGGGTGATCGTTGCTTTGTATTTAAGCTCGTTCCAGACGATGTTCAAGGTTGATTCCAGATTCAGGTTGATATCCGCCAGCTTAAGGACATCTTCGCCGGGGTGAGAAAAGTCCTTGAGATCCAGAACGATTTTTTTGATGCGATCCAGTCCTTCACTGGATTCATGGATTAAACCGGGAATATCTTCCAGAATATACGCAATATCCAGATCCGATTCCTTTTCCTTTATCTGGGCTGTCAGGTTTTCAATTGCTGTCATATTAGGGCCGCAGTCCTTCGCTATTGCGACCTTGTCAACGAATTGTCTGTACTCGGAGAGGATCATGCCTATATTCTGCTGATAATCAGTCAAGGTTTTTAGATTGCTACTGACAAAGCCCACCGGGTTGTTGATTTCGTGCGCCACGCCGGCTGCCAGTTGCCCGATGGAAGCCATTTTTTCTGACTGAAGTATCTGAGACTGCGTTTCTTTAAGGCGTTCGAGGGTACCCACAAGTTCAAAATTTTTTTCCTGAACTTCGTCAACGGCTTTTCGAAGTTCTTGATTGAGAGACTTGATTTGTTCCGATTTATGAAGATTCTCAGTGATATCCCTTGAAACAATGGCCACCTGATGCACTTTGCCGGAAGCCTCCAGGATGGGCGACAGATGGAATTCGAAGTGCCGCTTTTCCGGGTTGGATCCACCAATGGTTTCATGTAAGAGCCGATGATGTCCGGAACGAAAGATATCCATCGCATGACTCTGAACATTCGCGATATTGACGGCTGGCATGTTCCAGTGCCTGTGATCGAAGCAAGGAGACCCGACAAGTTCACTGAAGCTGATTCCCTTTCCTTTTAAAAAAGCATTGTTTGCCGACACAACATGGGAATTAACATCAATGGATACGATTTCCTCGGGCAGGGAATCCAGAACGACTCGAAGCTTGTTTCGGCTTTCGATTATACTTTGCTCCATGTCTATATGTTTTTTCTCCAGCTTTGTGATCCGTTCGCCGGTTTTGATCCTGGCCAGAAGTTCATCAACGTGTATCGGTTTTAAAATATAGTCGTCGGCCCCGTGTTTCAGAACTTCCAGCAGATCCCTTTTTTCATTCCTGGTGGTTGCAACAATGATGTAAGTGTAAGGCCCCTTCTGCGTGCCTCGGATATTCTGACAAAGTTCCAGTCCGTTCATCTTCGGCATGAGCCAGTCGGTAATCACCATCGGGATGGTTTCCTGCTGGAAAATATCCCAGGCTTCCTGCCCGTTAGTCGCATTCAGAACCCTATGGCCGTGTTTGACCAGAACATTGTTCAGTAACTTTAAAGATATCCAGTCATCTTCAGCAATCAATATGTCCATGGTCAGCTTCCGTCATGATTCGACAAAGATTTTGTGCTTTTTCCGGTCCGTGAATATTATCTCTTCAGTGAGGCCTGTTTTATACTTCAGCAAAGATAGAGTACCTATATCCGTTATAAGAATTACTCTATAAAATCAACACAATTTAGAAAATATATGAAGCTCGCCGGTAACAACGTTTGAAGGACATGATAGAACCAGACTGGGTCCACGGGAAATCCTCTTGCTTTCAATATCGAGGGTGTCGTATATCTCCAGACATGGACAGCACCAAACAACTGATCATATCCGTTCTGATCATCCTTGCCATCATTTTGTGCGGAGCCTGGGGATTCATGGTCATTGAGGGCTGGAATTTTCTGGATGCACTCTTTATGAGCGTGATCACCCTGACCACCGTGGGTTTTGGAGAAGTCCATGAACTCAGCTCTATCGGTCGAATATATACCATACTCCTGATATTTGTTGGAGTTGGTTTTTTGGGATATGTGGGTGCGACACTGATTCCGTACATGATCGAAGGACGGATTCGAATCATTCTGGGGAGGCGAAGGTTGGACAAGAAAATTACCCGGCTGAAAAATCATTACATCGTTTGTGGTTATGGTCGTATCGGAAGAGTTCTGTGCATGAATCTTCGTCAAAAGCCCATTGATATCGTGGTGATTGAAAAAAATCCGGACTTGATACCGGTCATGGAAGAAGACAAAATTCTGTACCTGTCCGGCGATACTGCCGACGAGGCGATTCTCTTAAACGCAGGGATTGAACGCGCCAAGGGCTTGATCGCCGTTCTGGGAACCGATGTGGACAACGTGTTTCTGGTTTTGACTGCCAGGCAGCTCAATCCCAAGTTGTTTATCATGGCCAGAGCAATTTATAAGGAGTCCAAGTCCAAACTGATAGCTGCCGGCGCTTCTGCTGTAGAATCGCCTTACGAAGTCGGGGCGGTTAGCATGGCCCACCGAATCATTCGGCCCACGGTTACCAGCTTTCTGGATCTGGCCCTGACGTATGATCGCAAAGACATTCAGATGGAAGAAATTCCGATAAGCCATTTATCGACGCTGGCCAATGTGATGCTCAAGAATTCGGGAATCCGTCAGGAATATAATTTGATCATCATCGCCATTAAACAGGTTGATGGCAGCATGATGTTCAACCCTTCTTTTGAGACCCGGCTGGAACCCGGAGCCACGATAATTGCTGTAGGCCAGGAACAGGATCTGCTGAAGCTGGAAAAAGTCCTCTATCCGATTTGACGGATATGTAATAAGAAAGGAGTCAGAAGAATGAAACATCAGGGGGATTCTATCCGAACCATTCTGGTTACCGGCGGCGGCGGATTTCTGGGAAAAGCCATTGTCCGGCTACTCATAGAACGGGGGGACAGGGTCATCAGTTTTTCAAGGGACCATTATTCGGAGCTTGAAGCATTGGAGGTCAAACAGGTTCGGGGCGATATTTCGAATCCGGTCGCCATCGACAACGCTGTCAAAGGAGTTGATACCGTATATCATCTTGCGGCCAAAGCCGGTGTCTGGGGGGATTACAAGGACTATTACCGAATCAACACCGAAGGAACCCGCCATGTCATCGCTGCTTGTAGATCATGCGGGGTTTCCCGCCTGATTTACACCAGCTCGCCAAGCGTTGTCTTTGACGGCGGAGATATGGAAGGTGTGGACGAAACCGTTCCCTATCCGGCCACTTATCACGCCGCCTATCCGGAAACCAAAGCTCTGGGTGAGCAGGCTGTCCGGCAGGCGGGCGGCAGGTCACAGATGGCGACCGGCAGGTGGCAGGGGGCGGAGAAGAGGTGGCAGGGGACTTGGGATGGCCTGAAAACTATCATCTTACGACCTCATCTGATCTGGGGTCCGGGAGATAATCACCTGGTTCCGCGAATCCTTACGCGGGCAAAACGCCTCCGCCGAATCGGGGATGGCAAAAACCGAGTGGATGTGACTTACATTGATAATGCGGCTAAAGCCCATCTACTGGCCGAAGAGGCCCTGATAAGGCAGCCGGAACTTTCGGGGAATGTGTATTTCATCAGTCAGGGAAAGCCGGTTTTTCTCTGGAAAATGATTGATGATATTCTTCATGCAGGCAAGCTCTCTCCGGTGAATCGCTCGATATCTCCAGAGGCGGCCTTTCGGATCGGGGCAGTCCTGGAATGGTTTTACAAGGCATTTGCATTAAAGGGAGAGCCGCAGATGACACGGTTTGTCGCCAGAGAGCTTTCAACTTCCCACTGGTTCGATATTAGCGCTGCCAAAAGGGATCTGGGGTATGTTCCGGAAATTTCCACAGAAGAAGGACTGCGCCATTTGGCGGCATATCTGAAAGCTCGATAAGGTACACTGCGAACGGACATAATCTGAACTTTCCATAAACTCCCTCCCCCCAGTGGGGGAGGGTTGGGGTGAGGGTTCAAAAACGCAAGATTATGCCCGTTCGCAGTATACGCGGTTGTAATCAGAATTACCGTTCGCCTGTTATTTCCGTCACACAGGTATAATATTTTGTTATATTTTCCTTGTCACAAGGAAGTAAATATTGTAGTTTCTTTGGTATGAAAACAATCCTCAAGCGAATCATTGCCGATTTCCATCAAATTTCCCTGCCTGCTTTCCGGCGCAGGGAGCTATATGTACCCCTGAATCTGGAGAAGATAATTACCATTATCGGGCCTCGGCGCGCCGGCAAGACCTATTATCTCTACCAGATCATGGGAGAATTGGAAAAACAGGGCTTTGCCAGACATCAGATGCTCTATCTCAATTTTGAAGACGAGCGCCTCGTCCTTGATGGCGACAATGACCTGATTTTTGATGCGTACCGGGAACTCTACCCAGACCAGGATTTGGCCCAGGTCTATGTCTTTTTCGATGAAATCCAGGAATTACCGGATTGGGAAAAATTTGTCCGGCGGGTATCCGACAACATATCAAGACATGTTTTCCTGACAGGTTCCAATGCCAAGCTTCTTTCCCGAGAAATCGCCACGTCTCTGAGGGGGCGCAGTCTTGCGTTTGAAATTCTGCCCCTTTCTTTTACGGAGTATCTGGCCTTTCGGGATATCCCGGCGGGCGATCTGGTATCCAGTCAAAACAGGGCGCTAATAGGCAATGCTTTTGAGCAGTATTGCTTATGGGGGGGATTTCCTGAAGTCATCGGGATTGATGAACGTTTCAAGGCCCAGGTGCTGCAAGAATATTTCAATGTCATGCTGTATCGTGATCTGGTGGAGCGTTATGAAATCAGGGACGTAGCCATCCTGAAATATCTTCTTAAAAGGTTGATCGGTTCGTTCACCAAAGAATTTTCCGTGAATAAACTTTACAACGACCTTAAGTCAAGGGGGTTTTCAATCGGCAAAGATACGCTCTACCGGATGATGGAAGAGATATTTGCAATCTATATGCTTGCCAGTATCGAGAGGTATGACCCGGCTGTGATCAAACGAGAAATGAGCAACAAGAAGGTGTATCTTTATGATAATGGTTTTGCAGCGGCCATGCATTATTCCTTTTCCGAGGACCGTGGCAAACGCCTGGAGAATGTTGTTTTCAGGCACCTCCGGGCGCAGACAGAAGACATTTTTTTTGCAAGGAACGGCTGGGAATGTGACTTTGCTGTTTTCCTATCGGGCCATTCAGCTCAGTTGATCCAGGTGACGGAACGGCTGGACAGTGACAACATCGGGCGGGAACTGAAAGGGTTGATTGCTGGCAGGCAGTTCATTGGTGAAGTTGAAGGGTTGCTGCTGGTTGATACCACTGAGTCGGGATTGGATATCCCGCCGTGGATTCGTGTTCTGTCTGTTCAGCAATGGTTGTTGGAACAAATGAAGTAAAGGAAAACATTATCAACCTTTTTCCTGACTTCTTGACTCGGGGGGTGAAGACGGGAAAAAGGCATAAAAGCTCTTGACGAAAAAAGTCATATTATATACTTATGAGTATAATACTGTAACGTATATAAAATGGAGGCGACATGACATTCATCAATAGAGAAAAGGAGATGGCGTTTCTTGAAGAAAGGTGGCAGGAACCCGGATCTCAATTGATCGTTCTCTGGGGAAAACGTCGGGTGGGGAAAACAGAACTGGTCAAGCAGTTCATCAGCGACAAGCCGCATGTCTATTTTCTCTCGGAGAACACGAATGATAAAGAGCAGTTGCACCGGTTTTCACTGGCGCTTGGTCGGTTTTTTCAGGAACCGCTCCTGGAAACGCGTGGGTTTGCAGGATGGGAGGAAAGTTTTGCTTATGTGAAAGCCAAAAATAAGCGCTTTATTCTGGCCATTGATGAATTCCCGTATCTTATGTGGTCGAATCCTGCGATTGCGTCCCTGTTTCAAAAAGCATGGGACGAATACTGGTCTGGAACCCAAATCTACATGATACTTCTGGGTTCCAGCATGGCAATGATGGAAAATGAAGTCCTGGGGTATCGATCCCCTCTTTATGGTAGAAGAACCGGACAATGGCGTATCGATCCCTTGACCTTTTTTGCCGCAGGCCAGTTCAGGGCAGGAAAGTCTTTTGCGGATATTCTGGCTCATTTTTCCGTGGCGGGCGGCATGCCGGCATATTGGCTGCAATTTGATCCAGGAAAAGATTTTGCGCAGAATCTCAAAGAACATGTCGTCCGGAAAGGTTCCATGCTGTATGACGAAGTTGAATTCATTCTGCGGGAAGAGCTGCGGGAGCCCCGGTATTATTTTGCGCTGCTACAGGCCGTGGCTCAGGGAAAGCGCAAGCTCTCCGAGATCGTCAATGCTACCGGCTTGAGTCAGCCTGTAGCCAATAAATATCTGGGTGTTCTGGCGGATTTGAAAATCGTCGAGCGGGAACTGCCGGCAACAGAAGAAACACCGCTGAAAAGTAAAAAAGGACTGTATCGGATTATGGATGAATTTTTCCATTTCTGGTTCAAGTTTGTATTTCCCAGACGCGCTGATCTTGAGATGGGAAGAACGGAAGAGGTCGCCGCGGCTGTGGTTAGAGACCTTCCCCGTCATCTTTCAGGCGTATATGAAAAAGTGGCAGTGGAAACTCTCTGGCGCAACAGGGATCGGTTCTTTCCATTTTCCGTGGTCGGGAGATGGTGGGATCGAAGTGATGAAATAGACATCATTGCAGTGAGCCGGGAGCTTGATTGTATTCTTTTTGGCGAAGTCAAGTGGAGTGAAAAAGCAGTTGGAATCGACATTTATGAAGCACTGAAACGCAAGGCGTTAAAGGTGGCGTATGGTAGTAAGGAAAGAAAGGAAATCTATTGCCTTTTCAGCAAGAAAGGATTTACGAACGGCATGCTCGAAAGAGCCGGGAGCGATGGGGTCGTTCTGTTTAAGGAAGATGTTTTGATAGAACACGTATAGACCGGCGACCACGTTTTTGACTTATTGCTCTTATTCGTGGCATTGGCCGCTGAATATTCATACGGTATAAATTTGATTATGAGATTTCGCAGAAAATTTTTATGGGTAATGCTTTTCAAAAAATGATAAACAAAATGACGTTTTATATAAAATTTCTCGGAAGCAAAAATGAGGAAACGGAAGACCCTATTTTAAGCGTAGCTGGTTGTCTTTCTGGTAAATCTTTAACTGCAAATGAAGTAGAAGAATATCTTTATGGAAACATACGAAATGATGCCTGTTGAGTTTTACTTCTACGGAGAATACCTTAACATTGTACACGATAAAACAGATACAATTTGACCTGCCGAAATTAGCATAAAACGGGAGCATAAACAATTCGCTTTGATCGGACCGATCTATGAAAGATATTCAATTCGAATGGGATGCGGTAAAAGCCGAAAGCAATTTGAAAAAACATAAAGTCAGTTTTCATGAAGGGTTGACAGTTTTCCACGATTTATCGGTTGCAACGATTCCGGATCATGCGCATTCTGAAACGGAAATCCGTTCTATAGCTATTGGGATTTCAAACGAAGGTCGGCTGCTTGTTGTGTCGTTTGTTGACCGAATTGATAAAATTCGCCTGATTAGTTGCCGAAAAGCTACCAAAAAGGAAAAATCGACTTATGAAGAAATCAGCGGTTAAAGATAAAATGGATAGCGATGATATGTTGCCGGAATATGACTTCACAAAGGCTGTGAAAGGAAAACATTATCAACCTTTGCACGAGGGTTTTTCAGTACACATTCATCAAACCGACGGAACCACAACAGTCAAGCGGTACAAAGATGCGGAAGGTGTCATTATACTTGATTCCGATGTACGTCTATATTTCCCGGATTCCAAAGCGGTAAACAATGCTTTGCGGCATCTTATCGCATTGGTCGGCGAAATTTTTTTCAGGGAAGAAAAAGCAAATCTTTAGATCGGCGGATAGGTCAGAACGCGACCAACGTGAACTCCCTGGCAAGGCGTGTTTCCGTTGATGTATCCGTTCAATCCGGCAGCATGTCGTAGAAGTATAGCATGGTGTCGGATCGGGTGATGATCCCGATAATGCTCCCATTATCAACGACCGGAAGCCTTCCCACATCGTGCTTGACCATGAGGCGGGCTGCCTGCATCGGGCTTTTGCCAGGCTCAATTGTAAGCACATTTGTACTCATGAAGGCTTTAACAGGTGATTTCAGCCGGCTTGTCCCCTTGATTTTTCGAAAATCTCTTCGGGAAATCATGCCGACAAGTTTTCCATCATCCACTATCGGAATGCCGGCGCAGCCTTTTTCCCGCAGAATACGCGCGGCCTCATCCATCGTGGTGTCAGATGGCATGGTCACCACCGGAAAGGACATCAAATCGCTAATCTGGACCGAAACCTGCTGATTACCCTGAATCAGCTCCAGAATCATGGCTTCAACCGCTTCGGGATTGACGGATTTCAGCATGGCGGAACCTGCTCCGGGATGGCCGCCTCCGCCCATGCTGTTCATGATCGTGCCCACATTTAGTCCGTCCACGTTGCTTCGGCCAATGACCATACAGCGCTCCCGCTCTCTGTCCGAGAATATGCCAAAGGCGGCATCTACGTTCAGGATTTCCCTGTACATTCGCACCACAACCGCCAGACTGTCCACATGTCCATGAATATCAAGCTTGTTGATGCTGACACTGTAGCCGTTGAACCTAAGTCTCTCGGCGCTCTGAAGCATTTCAAAGAGAATGTTCTTCTGCCTTTCTCCGTAGGCTGGTCTCAGAAATGATCCCAGAACGTTCAAGTCCGCTTTTTGCTCAAGAAGAAATCCTGCAGCAAACGCATCTTCAGCCCTGGTTGATGGAAACATGAGATTTCCAGTATCCTCATAGAGGCCGGTCAAAAAAAGCGTGGCCTGAATAGGGGTCAGACGGAGATGTCGTTTCCGGAATTCCCGTATCATCAGCGTGATGTTGGCACCCATTTCTTCCTGGCATTTCCAGGTCGGTCGAATGTCGCCCTCAATAGCGTGGTGATCCCAAAGAATGATTTCAAGGCCTTCTTTCTGGCTGATTTTGTTGAATCTCTCGATCCGGCTCCAGTTATTGACATCAACGATGATGATGCTCTTGACTTCATCAATTGCTATGTCATCGGGTTCGCGAAGATTTAAAATATCCTTGTGCATGGAAATAAAGGATTTAACATTGGGGTTGACAGATCTGGAAATAACCGGAAGCGATTCCGGAAAGATGAGGGTTGCGGCAATCATTGAAGATAGTGCATCAAAATCGGTATTTTTATGGGTGGTTACAATCTGCATAAGCATATCCCTTGAAAAATAAAAAGTCAGGAAGTTCATCTATCAAGCAGAAAGCGGTTCTCATATCTTATCTACTGCATCGCCAGACATTTCAGATGGCATCGATTTCTGCTCCAGAAGAAATCTTGGCTGAATCCGAGTATTCCAGTCGCAGGAGTTCGCTGTCGCCTGCCGCCAGTTGAAGCCTGAATTTTTCAACTTCGGTCTGGCTGTCTATGGCCTTTTTGGCCAGTAAATATCGCAAATAGATTATCCATAACATAATTCCCAGAATGATAATGGCGACAGTTAGAAAAAACCATTTGTAGCGCATGATGGTATCCATTCCCACCTGGCCGATATACAGGATGAGGTTGGGCACAACCCAGTAAGTAAACACGGCCAGAAGCACCAGAAATCCGATGGTGAAAATGTTAAGGCGGCTGATGCTGGCCATCAGGGTTTCCAGCCGGTTCTTGGCGATGGGTTCAGTGGCTTCGGAAGAAGCGCTGCCGCTGATTCTGTCTCCATAAATCAGGGCGGCGAACGCGCGGGTGATAAAACCAAAGAGCAGAATGGCACCAACCGGAATGCCGATAGCGGCCGCAAACCAGGCCCTAAAGGGAAATGGTTCATCTTTGGATAACAAATTCACCTGATACTGATCCAGCGGTC
>Ga0194038_1001259_pt1 | contig 11009 bp, 9 predicted proteins | sample JunL226m_MetaG_FD_148630 | JGI IMG/M metagenome (GOLD analysis project Ga0194038, IMG submission 148630) | Anoxic zone freshwater microbial communities from boreal shield lake in IISD Experimental Lakes Area, Ontario, Canada - Jun2016-L227-6m | ecosystem: Environmental > Aquatic > Freshwater >...
GAAGAATAGACGACAATACAAGTGGAGCCGGCTTCCAGCCGGCAGGTTTCAGGAGTTATTCATAAGGATATCGATGACCGTACTTAACATCATTTTTTACATTGCAGCGGCTATTGTTATCAGCGCGACCGGTCTGGCCATTACCCGGCAAAGCACGGTTCATGCCGTGTGTTATCTGGTAATTTCCTTTATGGGAACAGCCGTGCTGTTCTATCTTCTGGGCGCGCCCCTTCTGGCGGCTCTTGAAGTCATTATTTACGCAGGCGGAATCATGGTGCTGTTTCTCTTTGTAGTCATGATGGTGAAAGATCAGCAGTCTCCTGTTGATAGACCGTCACGCATCAAGAAATGGCTTCCAGCCATTATTCTGACAGGAATCAGCGCGGTCATGGCAGGACTGCTTGTCTTTGCCGATCCCGGTAACCGGCTGCGCCCTCCCGCAGTGATGGGTACACCACAAGAGTTCGGCTTGATTCTGTTTCAGGAGTACTGGTTTCCGGTCGAAATCGTTTCCCTGCTGCTTCTTGCGGCATTGATCGGAGCACTTTACCTGGGACGGCGAGAGGCGAGGGAAGAGGATACCAGATGACCATACCCTTTACGCACATACTGTTTCTGGCGATACTACTTTTTGCGATGGGAGCGGCCTGCGCCATGACCCGGAAAAATCTCTTCATGATTCTGATCGGCGTAGAAGTCATGCTAAACGCCGCTGGAATCGCATTCGTCGCCGCCGCCATGCGCTGGCAGGACATGAACGGACAGGTCATGGCCTTGTTTGTCATGACAGTTGCTGCGGCTGAAATCGCCGTCGCTCTGGCGCTCATTGTGTGCATCCGGCGTCGAACCAGATCCACCAACGCCAATCTCTGTAGTCTGCTGAAGGGATGATGTGAAACCGGTACTCTTCCTACTATTATCGTTTCCCCTGCTGGGCGCCTTGATACTGGCGCTGATCGGACGGCGCCTGTCCCGGCGCACCGTTGAAACCATAGCCTGCACAGCAGTGGTGGCGGCCTTTGTCCTGGCATTGACCGCTTTTCTCCTGTCCGGTCAAAAGGTTCAAAGCCTGACCCTGGCGCAGTGGTTTAGCGCCGGTTCGTTTCAGGTGGACATGGATATTTACTATGATCCCCTGGCGGCCATGATGGCGCTAATGGTCACCTTTGTATCCAGTCTGGTCCACATCTATTCGGTGGCCTACATGCACCGCGAAGGCGGTTACGTCCGCTATTTCTGCTTTCTTAACCTTTTTGTATTCGCAATGCTGGTGATCGTCACCGCCGGCAACCTGGTGTTTCTATATCTGGGATGGGAAACGGTGGGTCTTTGCTCCTACGCGCTGATCGGTTTCTGGTACGAAAAACCCGAAGCTGCAAACGCCGGCGCCAAGGCTTTTGTAGTAACCCGGTTGGGTGATGTAGCCTTTGGCATCGCCATTGCGCTCTGCTGGATCAATCTGGGTCATCTTTCCGTTTCCGGCATTAACGACAGCGCAGCCAGCCTCGGCTCTCAGACAGCCGGGATTATCGGATTCTTGCTGCTCCTGGCGGCGATCGGTAAGTCCGCGCAGCTTCCTCTTGCTGTCTGGCTCCCGGATGCCATGGCTGGCCCCACTCCAGTATCTGCTCTTATTCACGCCGCCACCATGGTCACCGCCGGGGTTTATCTACTGATGCGGTTTTTTCCTGTCATTCAGGGTTCGCCTCTTGTCATGGCTCTTATTGCCTGTGTCGGCGTCATAACCATCTGCTTTGGCGCTCTTGCCGCTCTGGCTCAAAAAGATATCAAACGCATTCTTGCCTATTCCACCATCAGTCAGGTAGGGTACATGTTTTTAGCTGTAGGCGCTGGGGATCTGGCGGGAAGCCTGTTTCACCTGATTTCCCATGCTTTCTTCAAGTCCCTCCTATTCCTGGCTGCGGGCTGCGTCATTCATGCGCTTCACGAAGAACAGGACATTTTCCGGATGGGAGGACTACGGCAAAAAATGCCTCAATTGTTCTGGCTGTTTCTGGCGGGAACGGCTGCGCTGGGAGCCTTTCCCCTAACATCTGGGTTTTTCAGCAAGGATCGCATTCTTCTGACCGTATTTCTACATCCCCAAGCGATTTACAAGGTTTTATGGGCCATTGCAGCGATGGCCGCCATAATCACGCCGATCTATGCATTCCGGCTGTTTTTTGTTGTGTTTTTCGGGCAGCCTCATGCAGACAGGAGCCAAGCGCCTGCGCCTGTCTCCCATCCATCTGTCCCCAACCTGATGACATGGGTTTTATGGCCGCTGGCCGTTCTTTCCTTGTTTGCGGGATTTTTAAATATCCCCGTCAACTGGGCCGGAAACGAGTGGCTGGCTCATTATCTGGCGATGGTTCCGGGTGCTGCGCCGGAACTGCACGCCTCCCCTGAAATGGAATCCACCATACAATTGGGATCAGCACTGATAACGATTGTTATGGTGATTTTCGCCTGGATTTTTTACGGCGCCCGCATCCAGCCAAGTGAATGCGATGATGAGACATTTCAAATGAAATTGCACTCTCTGTTCCTGAACGGCTTTTACCTGGACCGGTTCTACCAGACCCGGATCATCACGCCCTACCGGAAAATGGCGGTATTTTTATGGCATAAGGTTGATGCTGGATGGATAGATGCTGGGCTGGATCAAATCGCCCGGTCATTCCTGACATTAGCTGAAAGGCTCAGACTCTGGACAACGGGCAGAGTCTCGCAGTATGTCTCCATGATGGTTACCGGATTTACCCTGATATTGTGCAGCCTGACCGTGGCATGGTGGTATCTTCAAATATGAACTCAACTCCCCTTCTTGGCATAATTGTTTTTCTTCCGCTGATGGGCGCTCTGGGCGCGCTGGCGTGTCGGCAAAATGAGCGGGCGTGTCGCCTGCTTGCAGTGACGGTAATGCTGACAGACCTTGTCCTGGTGCTGTCGCTTTTTGCTCTGAACACAAGTCCCCAGCCTGCCGGACTTGCCGGAAACTGGCTGCGGGTTGAAGACTTTTCCTGGATGGATTCGCTGGGGATTCGCTTTACCCTGGCTCTGGATGGCATCAGCCTGCTGCTTATTCTTCTTACCACAGCTCTCGGCGCACTGGCAGTACTGGTCTCCTGGAAAGAGATCACCGATCATGTGGCTGCATTTCATTTTTTCCTGCTTGCCATGCTGACCGGCATCCTGGGTGTGTTCCTTGCAACAGACCTGTTTCTCTTTTACCTGTTCTGGGAGATACAGGCAATTCCGATGTTTTTTCTAATCGGCATATGGGGGCATGAACGGCGCATCTACGCAACGGTCAAATTTGCGCTCTTCACCATTTCGGGAAGTCTTGTGATGCTCCTGGCTCTGCTAAGTCTTCACGTTATTCATGAACGGCAAACTGGTGAAACTACTTTCGCTTTGCTCCAACTGATGCATACCTCCTTTAGCCTACCATTGGAGCTGACACTTTTTGCCGCTTTTGCACTGGCATTTGCCATCAAGATTCCATTGATTCCTTTGCACACCTGGCTTCCGGACGCACATACCGAGGCGCCTACGGCCGGAAGCGTGATTCTGGCGGGACTCCTTCTAAAAACCGGAGTGTATGCTCTGTTTCGCTTTGCATTTACTTTGTTTCCCGCCGCGGCCCAGTTTTTTTCTCCCCTACTATTGGTTCTGGGATTGACGGGAATGTTCTATGCTGGGTGGATCGCCTTGGCCCAGGAGGATTTAAAACGCTTGGTGGCCTATTCGAGCATTAGCCATATCGGGCTGATCGTTGTCGGTCTTAGCGTGTGGAATGTAACCGCCCTAAGCGGCTCCATGATTCAGATGATCAACCACGGCATCACCACATCCGCAATGTTTATTCTGATCGGTATGCTGGATGAGCGCCTGCATACGCGAAAGCTCTCGGAGCTTGGCGGACTGTGGAAAACCATCCCGGTATGGAGCGGATTCTTCCTGTTTTTTACACTGGCTTCGCTCGGGCTTCCGGGCCTCAACAATTTTGTGGGCGAGATTCTGATTCTGGTTGGAACCTTCATGGATCGGCCGTGGGCGGCAGTAGCAGGATTCATCGGCCTTCTCTGGACTGTGGTGTATGGACTGCGGATGCTCCGGAAAAGCCTTTGGGGAAATGCTGAACCCAGGCCCGATATAGCGGATCTGACAAACCGGGAGCTGGCCATCCTGATTCCGCTCTGTATAGGAGCACTCTGGCTGGGTCTGCATCCTAGTCCGGCTTTGGAAATTATAGGGACGGCTCTGGCCGGATTGAACTTAGGAAAGGGGCTGCTGACATTGGCCCCATGAAAATGGTTATGAAGTTTGAATATAGACATTCAGAAAAATAATTTCGCAGCGTTATCGGTCGGAGATATACTACAGTATTATCTCCTCCCTGCTGCCTTGCGAAATGAATTTTCTGAAAGTCTATAGCTCAAAGCTGTCATCAACCGCTTCAACCATTTTTGACTTTTTACACCAAAAGATATTCAGGAATCAACTATGACCGTATTATCCTGGCCAAAAGATATTCTGGCCGTTCTCTTCCAGCTCCTGCTGGCAGGTGGAGGCATCACCGTTTTCGCTGTAGGCGTTTTTGTGAAAAACAAGCCAAAGTCCCTGCTCTTTAGCCTGGCAATTGGCTCTGTTCTTTCTGCGGCAATGGCCGCGCTGCTGATAGACGGCGGCAGAATGCCATTCTTTCAGATGCTGGATGTGGGCGTTTATGCGCGCTTCTTCAACGTACTCTTTGCTCTTGTAGCCTTTTTCTCGCTACTGTTCAGCCATCAACATGCCGGCTTGCGGCAGGTGGCCGGTGATGAATTCTATGGGCTTATGATTCTGGCGGTTCTGGGAATGTCGCTGGTGGCCGGCGCAACCCACTGGCTGATCTTTTTTCTGGGATTTGAGCTGCTTTCACTGGCGTTTTATATTCTCATAGCCATGCGCCGGGACGACCCGCCTGGAAATGAAGCGGCTCTGAAATATCTGATCATGGGCATGGTTTCCGGCGCGTTTTTGGCATTTGGAATTGCAATGTTTTACGCATCGACTGGAACACTCGACATGCCTATTGGCCTGGCCGACCTGAAAAAGGTGGGATATCCGACAGGCATGCTCCTGTCCCTTGGCCTGATTCTAACAGCAACTGGTTTCAAGATTTCCCTGGTTCCCTTCCACTTGTGGACTCCGGATGTCTATCAGGGAGCGCCAACGCCGGTAACGGCTTTTCTTACTACCGGTTCCAAGATCGCTGTTTTCGCCGGATTGCTTCGCATCCTGATGCTGTCCTCGAACTGGCTTTGGGCGCACGCCACGCCGGTGCTATGGACCCTTGCCGCAGCAACGCTTCTGACAGGAAGCATCACAGCCCTGGCTCAGACGCGAATAAAGCGCCTCCTGGCCTACTCGTCCGTGGCCCAAATGGGTTATGCTGTAATGGGAGTACTGGCCATAAGAGAGGACGGGGGGCTGGCTGTTATGTTTTATTTCACTGCCTACGCCCTGATGGATATGGGCGCTTTTGGCGCCATCTCAACACTTTGCGCATCACCTGCGAGCGATCTGGACGAGCTGGAAAACTACCGTGGTATTGGCTATTCTCACCCCTGGCAAGCGGCGCTTCTAACCATTTGCCTGCTTTCCCTGGCCGGACTGCCGCCGACAGCCGGATTTATAGGCAAATTCATGGTGTTCAAGGCCGTTCTTCAGGCTCAATATACCGTACTGGCGGTTATCGGTATCGCTTCAGCCATCCTGTCCATTTTTATCTATCTTAAGGTTATTATCGTCATGTTCATGAGGCCCCAAAAAGACATGGCGGTTACCAGCGGCTTTGGCGTTGCAGCACGCTTGGCCTTTGCGGTGATTCTTTTCGGCGTGATATGGGCCGGCGTATTTCCTTCGCCTCTGCAGGCCCTTATTTCCAGGATTATCGCTTCGATCAGCATTTAGCCTCCGGCATTAAATTATGCAGGATATCCTGCCAATTTGAAGTGGACATCGGCAGAGTTGTTTGATACCATGGAACTGTATACTCATACGACACCCCTGCTCCAACGAGCCAAAACCACCGCGAGTTACGGCTATCTGCTCAAACCCGTGTTTCGGCTGGAACTGGCTGCCACCATTGCATCGTTTTTTTTTGCCAACGGGGGCAGGATTGGAGCAAATAGGGAATGGTCATTAACGTCTAACTCGGCATGGCCGGACAATGGAGGTATCAAATGAAGCAGTTGAAGCAGTGGGTTGTTTGTATTGGCATCTGGGTTATAGGCATCACGATGATCGGTTGGCTCTCTGATGCGGGTGCGCAGGAAATCGTGCAGGCACCCGATAATCCAGCCTATTTGGAATTCGTAAACGTAGTAAAGGCGAAACCTGCTCAAGTTCGGGCCTTCGGCCGCATCCCGGCGCCGGTGGACATGACGCACCTGAAAGGCCGGGGCGTCGAGCTGAACCTGGCGAGCACATTGCCCAGTACCTACGATTCGCGAGAGCATAACCGCGTTTCCCCCATTCGCGACCAGGGCAAATTCGGCACCTGCTGGGCTCATGCTGCTCTCGGCGCCCTGGAGTGCAGCCTGATGCCGGGCGAATCCTATTCGTTCTCTCCCCATCATATGGTCAGCCAGTCCGGTTTCGATAGCGGCTATGACGATGGAGGAAACATGTATATGGCTATCGCATATCTCGTGCGATGGACCGGCCCGGTTTTGGAAAGCGAAGATCCCTATCCCACCTCCTTGAAGAACCAATCGGGCCCGGTTGCGCGAAAGCACATTCAGAACGTCGTCATTCTTCCACCTCGCACTAACTCAACCGATAACAATCACATCAAAAACGCAATCATGCAGTATGGCGCTCTGGATATTGACTCAGTGTATGCCGACGACTCGCAGCATTGGGATCCCAGCAAATCCGCCATGTATTATAACGGTACAGACAAGGCTGGGCACTCCTTGAACGTAATAGGGTGGGACGACAATTTCTCCGCCGCCAACTTCGTCCAGACCCCTCCAGGTGACGGCGCCTTCCTGATGAAAGACGCCTCCGGCACCGGGTTCGGCAGCATGGGTGGCTTCTATTACATTTCCTACTACGATACTGTCATTGGTTATGATGAGATCGCGGCCTTCTATGACGCCGAAGCCGTGACGAACTTTGGCGATATTTACCAGTACGACCCATATGGCCTCGTCGGCCGCTGGGGCTACGACACCACGGTTGCCTATGCCGCCAACATGTTCAACCCCACATCCTCGTCTTCCTTAAAGGCGGTGGGCTTCTATGCTGTTGACCTGAACATGAGCTACGACATTGACATTTACACCGGATGCTCGACTAATGATCCGCGTAGTGGCGCTTTGCGAACCTCCAATAGCGGCGTCCTGGCCAATGCCGGCTTCTATACGATTAAGCTGGCTTCGCCGGTCAATATCACAGCGGGCGAACGTTTCTCCGTGGTTCTCAGGCTGGCCGCCTCCTTCGTTACCAACCCGATTCCTGTGGAATACGCGAAGGAGGGGTACACAAGCAAAGCTACGGCTGATCCAGGCCAGAGCTTCATGAGCGCAGATGGCAAAACATGGACAGATGCAACAACGAAGGACAGGACTGCCAATGTGTGCCTGAAGGCCTATTCAGGCGGGGCGCCTCTCCGTTTGGATATTAAGGCAAACGGCTCGGACGGCCCCATCACCGTCACGCCAAGCGATCCCGTAGTTATAAACATCAGCATCGATCCCGGCGACAGGAACGGCCAGTTAGCGGACTGGTGGATTGCAACGAAAACGACTTTCGCCCCGCCAGTTGACTGGTGCAGCTATGTGTTTTCGTCTGGATGGTTACCAGGAATTTACCCGTACGTTAAGGCCGAGGTACTTCCTGTGGGGTCGCTTGAGGTGTTAAACAGTCCCCTGCCACTAGGGAACTACACATTTTATCTTGCTCTCGATGACCCGGATGGCAAGTTGGCAGGGCCATGGTGGGGGATAGATTCAGTGGATGTAAAAGTAGAGTAGCAAGCATTTACCAATCGCAAATTTTTTATGGATTCTTACTATCAGAAACAAGCAGTACGTTTCAGCAGCATTTGTTTTTGATTTTCCTTCTTCTTGACTTGTTTTTCACAGAATACGGGCGCGCCAGAGATCGTATCCACACCGGTATGGTAAACCAGTGTGGATACCGTCGATGGCGTTGGGGTAAAGACTTGAACCTGCTCCGGAATCATGTGAAGGTGACGGGACACGAATGTTTTTAGCCGGCCTACATGGGCCTCGGTGCAGCCGGGATGCGCAACCATGAAATAATATGTAAGATAAAGCTGCTTTCCGGATGTTTTACAGATAGCGTCAAACAAGCGTTTGAATTCAATCAGGCTATCCATTCCGGGTTTTCCCATAAGATCAAGCACCTCGTTTTCCGTATGCTCCGGCGCAATTTTCATCTGGCCTGAAGTATGATGATGAACCACTTCTGTTAAATACTCCAGCCCATTTTTTTGATCAGAAAGAATCAGATCATACCGGATTCCGGATGCCACAAAAACATGGCGTACAGCCTTTATTTCCCGGATCGCCCTAAGCAGATTGATCTGCTGACGGTGATCCACCCTGAGGTTATCGCAGATTTCGGGATACAGGCAGCGTTTATCACTGCATGCGCCCTTTACCTGTTTTTTCCGGCATTCGAACCCATACATGTTTGCTGTTGGCCCTCCGACATCCGAAATGATTCCCTTAAACGCCGGATGGGCGGTGATTTCTTTCACCTCGCGCAGAATTGAGGCCTGGCTTCGCCATTGAACGGTTCTGCCCTGATGCACGGCGATAGCACAGAAATTACATTCACCATAACACCCCCTGTGCGTGGAAATCGAAAACCGGATGGTTTCAAGCGCCCGGACATCTCCCTGTTTTCGGTAATACGGATGCAGATCCCGCTCAAAGTTCAGATCATGAACTGCATCCATTTCAGATTGGGAAAGCGGCGGGCAGGGGGGCGTGTGAATAAAATACCGGGCACCGTGTTTCTGGCACAACCCTGTTGCAGTCAACGAATCATTATTCTGATAAAAGATGTGAAACATCCTCGAAAACGAATGGAGATCGTTCGACACTTTCTCAAATGGCTCCATTTCGATATAGTCGGATCGGGCGGCGCCTGCAATATAGCAGATACCGAGGTTTTCAGTAAAGGATTCACGGTGCTTTAACTTGTCTGCAAGAGACAGGACAGCCTTCTCCCCCATCCCATAGATCAGGATGTCGGCCTTGGCGTCAAAAAGAATGGATCTACGGATGGAATTGGACCAGCAATCGTAATGGGGGATACGTCTTAGGCTGGCTTCTATACCGCCCAGAACGATGGGAACGGTATGTTTGAAAAATCTGCGGATCAGATTCGAATAAACAATAACAGCCCTATCCGGCCTGCGGGTGTTGAGGCCTCCTGGGGTATAGTCATCATGTTTCCGGCGTTTTCCGGTCGCCGTGTAATTGGCCACCATCGAGTCCACACTGCCGGAAGTTACCCCCCAGAACAACAGTGGTTCCCCCAGCCGGGTAATATCTATTTCGGACTGAATGTCCGGCTGAGCAATGACACCTACCCGATACCCATGCTGCAAAAGTACTTTACCAATTACAGCAGCGCCGATAAAAGGACTGTCCACATAACTATCGCCGGTAATCAGAACAACGTCAAGCTGACACCACCCCAGAGATACGACTTCTTCCAGCGTTGTGGGTAAAAACATTTTTCTATTTGACCGATAATACCGGACATGGCGCTTTCAGAACAACATACTGGGCTGTTGATCCAGAAACCAATTTGCTGACTTTGGATATTCGCCTGACTCCGATAATAATCAGGTCGATTTCATGTTCCTTAGCAAACTGAACCAGATCCTCTCCAGCCTCCAGTCCGCGAACTGATAGATGGGTTTCACAGGGAATCTTGGCCTCCACAAACTGGGTCTTGGCAAAATTCAGGATATGTTCATGCTTTACAAATTCCTGACGCGGCACTTCCGGTCCGCCAACCATTGACATCACCAGACATACGCTTGCGTTCATGGCGATTGCATAGGTTTTGCCGATTTTCAAAGCATCATTGGAAACATTTGTTCCATCAAAAGCAACCATAATTTTCATCAGAGATTCCTGATCCTGCAAAAAACAAATTAAGCAGTTTATGCCCGTGTATAGTATATACTGCGAACGGGCTCACTTTCCTTATGCTCCCTCTCCCAGCGGGGGAGGGTTGGGGTGGGGGTTCAAAAGTTAAGATTATGACCGTTGACAGTATATCTATGTGGATAGCATATCGAACAGCTTTCCATAAGACGATTCGTCAAGTGGTTCAAATTCATTTCTTTCGCATTTATCGACGTTTGCGGCTTTAGATTTCACCAAACACTTGGCACCGCATTTTCCGCATTTGATCTCTACCGGCAGCAGGTCGTGTGACGACTCATGCAACTCAATCGGTGACTGACATTTTGGACATTTGGTGGTTGATTTCTTTATATTTGCAAGTTCTTCGGCGGCAATCTGCTCTTGAATGATCCGTTCTACCTGTTGCAGTTCAGGATTTGAAGGCAGGACAGATTCTGGTGATTGTGTGACCACAGGACGGAAATCCGGATGAGCAGTCGGTCGGAATTCGCCGGTGTGCGGTGAAATTCCAGATTCTTCAGGATGAATTACAGTCATAACGGCTTTACGGATCCGCTCACTGTCATCCATTCCCCCCATGGACCTGAATCTGCCATAATCTTCTTTGGAAAGCGTCAACTTCACCTCTACAGTGTGGGAGTTAAGCAGCGCTGTTTGAAGATCCCCCAGCGTTGTTGCAATGGCGGCCATCTTGGATGCCGCCTCCTGAAGCTGAGTTTGCAATTTGCTGATCAGATTAATCGCTGGAAGCATTTGACCTTCATAAGCTACTTTTGCATCCGCCAAATTAATAATGCCCATATACTCCTCCCATGCAGG
>Ga0194038_1001262_pt1 | contig 10992 bp, 10 predicted proteins | sample JunL226m_MetaG_FD_148630 | JGI IMG/M metagenome (GOLD analysis project Ga0194038, IMG submission 148630) | Anoxic zone freshwater microbial communities from boreal shield lake in IISD Experimental Lakes Area, Ontario, Canada - Jun2016-L227-6m | ecosystem: Environmental > Aquatic > Freshwater >...
CTCAAGAAGTTAATGATATGCTGATTCGATGGGCGCATGACGGTGCACCCAAGGCGGAATGGGATAATAAAATTGGTGCTGCTGTTGAAAAGCATTGTTACAAATGCCATGACGAGGAATCTGACCTCCCTCAATTAACTAAATATGATGTCGCTAAAGGTTTGGCTGAGGTTGATCAAGGTGCAAGCATCAGCTCATTAACTCGCGTTTCACATATCCACTTATTTGGTATCAGCTTTATATTTCTGTATGTCGGATGGATCTTCAGTATGGCAGTATTTAACCATTTCTGGAAACTGGTTTTAATCTCGTCACCTTTTGCTTTCCTGGTAATCGATGTTAGCTCATGGTGGATCACCAAGTACTGGCCAGACTTTGCAATTATTACCATGCTCAGTGGCATTGGCTATAGCATTGCAGTCATGATTATGTTTGTAACTTCTTTTGCTCAAATGTGGTTACCTAGATGGACTAAACCGAACGCTAATAACATTTATGAAATCGTAAGAGAAAACTATCTAAGCAAAAAGAGGGCTTGATCCTCCCGCCATAGCTTCTTCATAAAAAACTATAGGGTATAGTTGTAAATTGAGTTAAGAATGGGGTAGGCTGATGAGGGGCGAACTGACCTTGCAGTTATGTTCAACATGATAAGCAACGGCTTGTGCCGTGATATTATTCGATTGTCGGTTTGTACTTAGACGGCTTTAAACGTATATTATGAAGCTGTTTTAATTGCCGGAATGATTTGATGGACACGATTAGTATCCGTGGTGCTAGAACGCATAACTTAAAAAATATTGATATTGATTTACCTAGGGACAAATTAATTGTTATCACCGGGTTGTCGGGTTCGGGAAAGTCCTCTTTAGCCTTTGATACGATTTACGCAGAAGGCCAGCGCCGTTATGTAGAGTCATTATCTGCTTACGCACGGCAATTCTTATCAATGATGGAAAAGCCGGATGTCGATCATATTGAAGGCTTGTCGCCCGCTATTTCTATAGAACAAAAATCCACCTCACATAATCCCCGTTCAACCGTCGGGACCATCACTGAGATTTATGATTACTTACGGTTATTATATGCACGGGCAGGCACTCCACGTTGCCCAGAACATCATGTTTCTTTAGAAGCACAGACCGTTAGCCAAATGGTTGATTTATTGCTGGCGCAACCACAAGAACAACGCTGGATGCTATTAGCGCCAGTCATAAATGATCGTAAGGGTGAACATATCCAGTTATTGGAAGATTTGCGTGCCCAAGGTTTTATTCGGGCGCGTATTGATGGCACTGTCTATGATCTTGATGATGCGCCGGTCATGGATTTAAAAAAGAAACACACGATTGAGGTCGTTGTTGATCGTTTCAAGATTCGTGAAGATTTAGCCCTACGTTTATCAGAATCGTTTGAGACGGCCTTGCGTATTGCAGATGGTATTGCCATTGCAGTGTGTCTTGATGATGCTTCTGAAATGGTATTCTCTGAGCGTTATGCCTGTAAGCAGTGTGGCTATAGCTTGACCGAGTTGGAGCCGCGCATCTTTTCGTTTAATAATCCCAAAGGCGCGTGCAGTAGTTGTGATGGTTTGGGCGTTAGGCAGCATTTTGATCCCGATTTAGTGGTGCATAATCCTGATATCAGTTTGGCGGGCGGTGCTATTCGAGGTTGGGATCGACGTAACGCCTACTATTACCAAATGATATCTTCCTTAGCGGATCATTATGGTTTTGACCTGGAAGTGCCTTTTTCACAACTTTCTAAAGAAGCGCAGGACCTGGTGTTGTATGGCAGTGGTAAAACCACGATTGAATTTAAATTCATGACTGGAACGGGTTCGGTTAAAAAGAAAAAGCATCGCTTTGAAGGTATTATTGCCAATATGGAACGGCGCTATCTGGAAACAGAATCTCAGTTAGTGCGTGATGAATTAGCCAAGTATCAATCTCACCGGCCTTGTAATGTCTGCGAAGGGGCGCGGCTAAATCTGTCGGCTCGGAATGTCTTTATTGAAGACTTTCCTTTGCATCAGATAACGCATTTGCCGATTCGTAAGTCCCTGAGCTTTTTTAACACCTTGTCGTTGCCGGGTCAGCGGGGTGAGATTTCGGTCAAGATTATTAAAGAAATCCGTGAGCGTTTAGAGTTTTTAGTCAATGTCGGTCTGGATTATTTAACACTGGATCGCAGTGCAGATACTTTGTCCGGTGGCGAAGCGCAGCGTATTCGTTTAGCGAGTCAAATTGGTGCCGGTTTGGTCGGCGTCATGTATGTATTGGATGAGCCGTCTATCGGTTTGCATCAACGCGATAATGACCGGCTGCTAAAGACCTTGTTCCATTTGCGTGACTTAGGCAATACCGTTATCGTCGTAGAGCATGATGAAGATGCGATTCGCGCGGCACAGCACATTGTAGATATTGGTCCAGGGGCGGGTGTGCATGGTGGGCAGATTATTGCTCAAGGCAGTCTGGATGATATTCTGAACAGTGAAGAATCGTTAACAGGGCAATATTTGTCCGGTAAAGTAGCGATTGATGTACCGGCTACATTAACACCAGTGGATAAAGATAAACTAATGGTGATTCGCAACGCGTCTGGCAATAACCTGAAAAATGTGGATATTGCTTTTCCCGTTGGCTTATTAACTTGTGTGACGGGCGTGTCAGGTTCGGGTAAATCGACCTTGGTTAACGATACCTTATATGCGCATGCTGCGCGTTTAATCAACCATGCCAGTATTGTTCCTGCGCCCTGTGATGCCATCGAAGGACTGGATTACTTTGATAAGGTGGTTGATATCGATCAAAGTCCGATAGGTAGAACACCACGTTCTAATCCTGCTACTTACACCGGATTATTTACGCCAATACGTGAGTTATTTGCTGCGACGCATGAATCGCGTTCTCGTGGCTATACCGTGGGTCGCTTTAGTTTTAATGTTAAAGGCGGACGATGCGAAGCGTGTAAAGGCGATGGCGTGATTAAAGTTGAAATGCACTTTCTGCCGGATATCTTTGTGCATTGTGATGCTTGTCAAGGTAAGCGTTATAACCGTGAAACCTTGGAAATACGCTATAAAGGTAAGACTATTAATCAAGTACTGGATATGACGGTGGAAGACGCAGCAGAGTTTTTTAGCCCCGTACCGACACTCGCCAGAAAGCTACATACACTCATGGAAGTCGGTTTAAGTTATATCACCTTGGGACAAAATGCCACGACCTTGTCTGGCGGGGAAGCGCAACGGGTCAAGCTGGCTAAAGAACTGTCAAAACGTGATACCGGCAAGACATTGTACATTCTGGATGAGCCCACCACAGGATTGCATTTTCACGATATTAAGCAGCTATTGGGTGTGTTACATACCCTGCGTGATCATGGTAATACCGTGATAGTGATAGAACACAATCTGGATGTCATTAAAACCGCCGACTGGTTGATAGATATGGGTCCAGAAGGCGGGGATGGCGGTGGAACACTGGTAGCAGAGGGCACGCCTAAGCAGGTCTCTGAAAATCCAGCTTCTTATACAGGGCATTATTTGAAGCGGTTTTTTGAGTGATGATGTCTATGTCATGGTATAGGGAGCTGGAAGCTACATTGATTATTACGGAGAAATAAATGCTCGACTTATTTGCTATTGCTACGAATAATGCCGATTTTATAAATAAAACTTTCAATGAAACAATTGCAAACTTATCTGAGCCAAAGGCAATCGAAGCCAAGCATTTTGCTCAGTGGGTAGAATCGAAGGCATTAATCTCCATCAATCTTAGGCTCTTCGTGATTACCGAAATTTTAAACGGCATACCTTATAAGAACATACATGAGTGGGCGCAAGAGCAAGCGGTATTGAGTGGAAGAAATAAAGATGAAATTTTGCGTGAACGACTGAAAGGTTTTTATGATAAGCGCATGGCGTTTGACCAAGCCTTTCAAAAGGGTGAATGCTTTAGATACGGAGCATTAAACGCGGGTGGTTTAGGATTATCTAATTACGGACTTTATTGTACGGTACTTACTCATAATTTCCATGATACATTAAATCATAGTGCTTGCTTTTCAGGCGACAGTTTGGAAATCTGTTTTTCTAAATCTAGCACATTTGACCCTATGGTTCTAATAAAAAGTATATCCCCTTTTTCTCATCGCCATTGGTTGGCTACCAGCCAGTTGATTGCAGACATTGACGCAGCCCAACAAAATGACTGGTCACAATTGCTTATATCTACCGATTTCAAGCAATATTTTGAAATTATTTTCATCGGTGAGGTTACTGTGAATGATTTAAAATGCGTCCGCGTAAGCACTGAAGAATATCAACAAAAGCAGGAGCTAATGTTTGCTAGTTATGGTAAATCTCTCTCCGAACCAGAACGAGCGGAGGTTCAGGATTTTATTCAATTACTCCGTGCTGTAAAAGACGGAAAAATACAATTGGAGACCCTATAATTATGAGTATTACTTTAGAAGCCTTTTCACCCGTTGATGCTGTGGCAATAATTCGTTCCAACCAGGATTTGCGATTGTGTCGACCTCCATACAAGCAAAACAATACAATAAAAGTGCCTGAAAGCGCGATAGAAGACGCTGTGCTAAATTACGATTTTCATGCCTCAGGTGCATCATTTGAAAATTGGGCAGCGGTTATACATTTTCTCAATCAACAACTCATTGCATACCGTGAAAGCAGTGGCCGTCCTGTCCCTGAAACACTTAACATGATAGAAATACTGGATGTAGCACCCTTAACGGTTTTACAAAACTTTCTTAAAAAGGTTGAAAATGAACTGATACCAGAACGCCAATTTGCACATGCCAAACACTTCTTGATAGCACTGTTGAAAAGTCATGCCACCCAAGAACATCCAGAATTGATAACTACAGCGGCTAATCTATTGGAACAAATCAATCATTTCGAATATTCTAAAAGCAATTCAGCTACCGTGCTTGAAAAACAATATTCACCATTTAAGAATTTGCCTGAAAAGGCTAATAGTAAGGCCGATTATGTACGGAAACATGGCTTTTTCGGTTCTCTCGAACATGCTCATGCGTTAGCATCATGAAAACCATTACTTTTTATTCCTACAAAGGTGGCACCGGACGCTCCTTAGCAGTCGCTAATGCCGCTCGCTATTTAGCGCGGTTAAATTTTAAGGTCGTTGCTTTAGATTTTGATTTAGAAGCACCGGGGCTACATTATAAATTTTCTACCAACAAAGATGGTAAGCCTCTTGCCGTACAAACGGGTCTTGTTGATTATTTGCATGAGTTTATTACCGAAGGCTCTATTCCTGAATCTTTAGAAAAATTTGTGATAACGATTGCCGTTCCTGGCACCGAACAACCGTTACTGCGTTTAATAGCCGCAGGGAAAGGCCCATCACCTGATTATTGGGAAAAATTATCACGGATTAACTGGCATGAGCTGTTTTATACTCCCGATGCCAAAGGTGTGCAGTTGTTTTTAGACCTTAAACAACGTATAAATGACGAATTGCAACCCGATTTTCTTTTAATTGATTCGCGTACCGGCATTACTGAAATGGGTGGGGTTGCTGCGACCTTATTAGCGGATCGAGTAATTTGTCTGGTCACGCATACGCTAGAAAATATGGAAGGCGCACGATCTGTATTACGTAGCTTGAAACGTACACGGCATGAAATGGGTGGAGAAGAGATTGAATTAATGCTCGCCTTAAGTCGTCTTCCCGATATAAAAAATGCTGAGGAAGAATCAACGATAACAGAGGATATACAAAGTTTTTTTAATGAAGAAGCAGAAAATCTCGAAGATACCTTATCTTGTCCAACTATTTTCACTCTGCATTCCGAAACGGCTCTTGAGCTTCGTGAAGTTTTGCGAGTGGGCGGTACTGTAAGTCCTGATGAATCTATTCTGCTACGCGACTACTTGCGTTTATTTGCAACCCTAGTCCCTAAAGAATTAATGCTGACACAAGTGGATACGCTAGTCCAACAGGCTAAAGCCCGAATGTGGGATGACCCAGAAGCTGCACTGCTGGAGATGGAAGAATTGACGGAATCCTTTGGTCACCCCGCCATCTATCGCGCCCTGTTTCAGTTTTATAGAGTCAGAAATGTTCAGGGAATCCCTGCTTTAAAAAAAGCACAACGTTATTGGCAAATCAGCCAAGATAACCAAAATACGTGGGTTTGGGAGGTTATACAGAATTCGTTTGATCCCGTAGCTCGTTGGAAAAAAGAATGGTTGCCGGATCTTGATTTTATTGACGCAGTGTGGCGGGATGTCGGAGCTTATGATGAAAAAGTAGGGCGTCGTTTGGCTGAATCCTATTCATACCATGACCAGTATTTTAAAGCGGCGGATGTTTTTTTAGAAATCCTCGGCTCTAGTGATGAGCCTACTGCCAAGATTGTTGCGGATTGCGTGAAGGCTTTACAAAGAGCAGAAAGATATTCCGAAGCAGAAGCTATTATTAACAAGTATCGACTTGTATTCGCTCAAAATTCTGAGTTTATCGAAGCCTGGGCAAATTTTGCACTAGAGACAAAGCATGATGATTTTCTTAATGAACTAGCTACATCAGCGTTTATTCGTATATTAGAAGAAACTGACTCACCATTACCGATTGCATTGCTGGATGCTGTGGGAGATCATGGTCTAGCTAACGTATGGGCAGAAAAATATCTTTTGAGCAAAGATTTTTCAAAAGGAGTTGGTTTTTCTGAAATAACCAAAATAGCTAAGAGTTTTGTAAAATATGGAAAATGGGAGTTTTTTGAAAAATTTGTTAGTCATAAGCTACCAGAAGAACTTTGGGAAGATCTCGAAAACCGTTTGAAAGGAGGTTATTAGTTCTTTTGATATAAGGCCAGAACCGATGACATAGATCTATCCGCAATGCACAGAGCATAACCTAAAAAATGTGGATATCGTTTCACCATTAGTCTATTAACCTGAGTGATTTGGCGTATTGCATACCCTGCGTGATCATGGTAATACTGTGATTGTAATTGAGCATAATCTGGATGTTATTAAAACCGCTGATTGGCTTATTGATATGGGCCCAGAAGGCGGTGATGGCGGTGGAACTGTCGTGGCAGAGGGCACGCCTAAGCAAGTCTCTGAGAATCCAGGGTCTTATACCGGGCATTATTTGAAGCGATTTTTTGATTGATGGTACCAAACGTAATAGCTAAAGCAGCGCTCTCCAGTATACGATCCCTCATTATTGGGGCATGGGGGGGCGATATATACACTCACACCAATTAATCGATCAGTGGAAAATGCTGTACGATATAATCGTTTACCTGTTGAAAGAGGGTACTTAAATCGGTTGCACCTTTTATAAATCGATTGATCGCACTTGTTCTCAATTCTGGATCATCTGGGTAATCATGTGCTAATGCATTTCGAACGACGCGAAAGCCTTTCCATCCTTCTGCAGAAGGTATAGCACCTATGCGCTCCAGTCTATTTAGCTTTTCTGCAAAGGTAACATTTTCAGGTATGGGTTCTTGAGCCAACACCAGAATGAGCGGCAAAAGCTTCTCACCCATTGAATCTTGTAGCTTGGTGAAGCGGTAGGCAATTTGATCCAATATCCGCAAGTGCTCTTTATCGATTACAACGTCGGTTGTTATCGGCGACCACTGCCTGATATCACTCAGCCCTTCGTCAAGCACCTTAGCATGCAATGCGCATTCAGCGAGATAATTTTGCATCATTTGTTCAGACTTCATAATTTGACTCCCTCGTGCATGGCAACTTGGTAAATCGGCAGCTCATAAGTTTTAGATTTACGTTTCACAACGATGTCGATTTTTTCATCCTCAAACTGTACTGTATTCTGTAGCTTTGTGAGCAGTGTTATCTTGCGCTCAATTATTTCATCTGCCTCTGATAGACTTGTTTCCACCAGAAAATCGTAATCCCCGCCCTTTTTGCCATCATCCACCCGTGAGCCAAATAGCCACAGATTCGCATCATCACCGAAATAGCGACGGGCATAAGCACTAAATACGTTTATTTGTTCAGAGGTGACTCTCATTATTTTATATAGGGTAAGTTGGCGTTATTATCTGTGAGCAGAATTTTTGCTAGTAACCTAATGGAGTGAGTCATTTGGGGCTAAGCTCAAGATATTCTTGTCCGCCTTTTAGTTGCTGACTGTAGATGTTTTCCGATTATAAATGATACAAGGTGGTAAATGCACGTAACTGCTGAGTTAAATTTCTATTTGATAGGGCCGATCTTGATAGGTTTCTTGGTACATGCATGTCTCATCGGCAGCGCTGTCAGTGTCACTCATGCTTGGCTCTACAACATAGACATTGCAGTCTATATCACCCGTACTGCTGTCAACATTGTCGGCATCGCTAACAGCCTAAGTGTCTTCATGTTCGTTCCTAAGCTTGTTGACTATTCATTACCCTTGAACTACGCTATAACCACCTAAATATAACGAATAGGAATCCAAATGGCTAACTCAACAGCTGAGCTCGAAGAGCTTCTCATGCAACGATCGCTGACTGACACAGAACTCCTATCAGCGGCATCTGCAGCGGCAGACTTCCGTATTCTACCGGACGCGACGGTGATTAAAATCGGGGGACAGAGCATTATTGATCGCGGTCGTTCGGCGGTTTATCCTTTGATAGACGAGATTGTGGCGGTACGTAAAGCTCACAAACTGCTGATTGGAACCGGAGCGGGTACTCGCGCCCGACATTTATATTCTATCGCTGCGGGGCTCAATCTGCCAGCTGGTGTGCTCTCGCAACTGGGTGCATCGGTTGCCGATCAAAACGCAGCCATACTGGGGCAGCTTCTTGCCAAACACGGTATTTCTTCCGTAGAAGGCGCGGGACTATCAGCGGTGCCGCTGTATCTTACTGAGGTTAATGCGGTCGTCTTTAGTGGTATGCCACCTTATGGGCTGTGGATGCTTCCCCCCACTGATGGCGTTATTCCACCTTATCGCACGGATGCAGGCTGCTTCCTGGTTGCTGAACAGTTCGGCTGCAAGGCTATGATTTATGTGAAAGATGAAGACGGCCTTTACACTGCGAACCCGAAGACCTCGAAGCATGTTACGTTTATTCCCAAAATTTCGGTTGATGAAATGAAAGCAAAAGGGCTGCACGACTCCATTCTTGAGTTTCCCGTGCTTGATCTACTCAAGACGGCGCACCATGTCCACCAGGTACAGATAATAAATGGCCTGGTCCCCGGCAATCTGACCCGCGCGCTCGCAGGTGAGCACGTCGGTACTATCATCACTGCGAATTGAGAATTAACGCCATGGCTGACATCACCAATAATACTATAAAACATATTGCATCACCCCTTGCGCGCCAGACTCTCCTGGACGGCGATCTGACTCGTCCAATTGCGGGCGGACGTCCTATTCGTATCCTGCCCTGGCTACAGGTTGTTAAAATCGGTGGGCGTTCAATCATGGATCGTGGCGCTGAGGCGATACTCCCAATCGTAGAAGAACTTCGCAAGCTTTTGCCTGAGCACCGTTTGCTGATCCTGACGGGCGCTGGCATTCGGGCCCGACATGTTTACGGCGTAGGTCTTGATCTTGGCTTGCCGGTCGGCTCACTTGCCAAACTGGGTGCGAGTGAGGCGGGCCAGAACGGACATATCCTTGCGTCTCTCCTGGCGCCAGAAGGGGTTTCTTATGTAGATCATCCCACGATCGCTACCCAACTCGCGCTCTATCTTTCTGCAGCGCGTGCCGTTGTCGGGAGTGCCTTTCCTCCCTATCACCATCACGAATTTCCAAACTCGCGAATTCCGTCTCACCGTGCTGACACCGGTGCATTTTTGCTTGCCGATGCGCTGGGCGCTGCGGGTCTGACGATTATAGAGGACGTCGATGGTTTGTATTCCAGTGATCCTAATGCACCAGATGGAAAACAGGCTGAGTTTATTAGTGAAACGACTGCTGCGGAGCTTGCCGGGCATCAAGGTACGCTACCGTTTGATCATGCGCTTATCAATGTTATGGCAACCGCTCGTCATATCGAACATGTGCAGATCGTGAACGGACTGATACCGGGCCATCTTACCGCTGCGTTGCGCGGTGAGCACGTTGGAACCATCATCCACACGGGTGCCCGCAAGGTCTGAGGATAAACCTCTGCCAGCGATGATCACCAAATGGTGTCATCGCTGGCCCTGGTTCCTACCGCTTAATTTAATAACGACGTGCCTTTGATTTGCACATAAACAGGCATACCACATTTTAAGTTTAATATTATCGCTGACTTTAAGGTGATATGTGCGAGTAAGGATTGGGGGCCGATTTTAAGCTGTACGATACATTGACCGTAAGCGTCGTGGGTAAAGTCATTGATGATGGCTGGCAGTATGTTAAGAATGCTGGTGGCTTTGGGTTTTTCAAGAGCAATACTGACATCACTTGCATAGATTTGAATGCGCAGTGAGGTTCCTATTGGAGCATCAATAGAAGGCAGGCTCAGGGTATCACCCGCAATTGCGACACGGGTCAGATGGTAGTCTGTTTCATGGGCGATTAAGGTAGCTTGCCAAACGGTGCTGGCTTCTTTGTCTTGAGCAAACGGTAAGTCGAGACGGCTCAGTGTTTCTGATAAACCTCCTGATGCCTGTACTTTACCGTCTTCAAGAAGCACGAGGGTATCGGTGAGCTGAGCAACTTCTTGATGTGAGTGAGTGACGTAAAGGACGGGGATTTCTAATTGTTGATGCAAGCGGGTCAGGAACGGCAAAATCTCCTGTTTACGCTTAAAGTCTAATGCTGCCAGTGGTTCGTCCATCAGCAAGATGTCTGGATTAAGCGCTAAAGCGCGTGCAATGGCGACGCGTTGTTTTTCACCGCCAGACAATCGATCAGGCATTCTTTTAAGTAAATGTTCAATACCCAGTAGTTCTAACAGGTTTTGAAAACCAGCCTTGTTTGGGCGTTTATCCAGTCGCTTTATACCATACTGTAAGTTAGCTTCGAC
>Ga0194038_1001265_pt1 | contig 10975 bp, 12 predicted proteins | sample JunL226m_MetaG_FD_148630 | JGI IMG/M metagenome (GOLD analysis project Ga0194038, IMG submission 148630) | Anoxic zone freshwater microbial communities from boreal shield lake in IISD Experimental Lakes Area, Ontario, Canada - Jun2016-L227-6m | ecosystem: Environmental > Aquatic > Freshwater >...
GCTTTAAACCCCATCATTGGCTTGGTGATTTTTTTATGAACCGGTGATCTGCCCCCTGCCGTCAAAACCGATTTGTGCTTCTATTTTATAACAGGCATTGTCTAAGGTCTGACTGATTTTCAAGCAACTCCGAAACCAGAAACCACATAAAACCATGTTTAATGGAAGTTTATTATTGTCACCGGAGATATAAAAGAGTATAATGTGGTCGTAAAGTAAATCAATCGAATCTAGCTCCATTGGCCGGTGATCCCATTGGTTATCAGCAAAAAATAATTATAATAATGTGAAATTAGTAACCAAAAAACTATGAAACGTTTTCTTTTGTTGTCATTTGCAATAGTTACAACGTTGGCTCTTGCGTCATGCGTAAGTTCTGGGAGTGCTCTTTATGAGGCTGCGTGGAGTGGCAAATCCGACGTTGTCCGCGAATTATTGTACAAGGGAGAAAATGTTAACGAGCGAGGAAGCTATGGTAACTTCACACCATTGTGGGGTGCATCCAGATACGGTTTTAATGACGTTGTACGCATGTTACTAGATAAGGGCGCGAGTGTAAATGATGATAAGAACTTAAGTCATACATCTGCATTAGCTATTGCGGTTACTTTTCAACATCCGGATGTCGTGCGCACCCTGCTCGACCATGGAGCAAACCCTGATTCTGAAGCTACTAAAGACCATGATGGGTTGACTGTTTTGATGATGGCTGTTGATTATCTTAATGTGGAGATTGTGGATGCTTTGATAAAAAAAGGGGCGAAAGTAAATTTGCTCAGCCATCCAGCTTTTCAAAAAGAAGCAACTATTGTATTTCATGAAGGTAATATTGTAACATGCAATGGATATACTGCCTTGACATATGCAAATAGAAAGGAGGTAGATGGTATTAATTTACACAAAAAATATGAGATTATTGATCTACTTAAAAATGCAGGAGCGAAGGAAGCGCCTTTTATAGTGCAGGGGCCGTGGTTGGTTGGCCCCTCTGAAATATTAGCAAGGGCATTGGAGTGCTACTATCAGTACAAGGCTTTATAGAAGCGTAGTTCAATTTAAGGTTTAATGTATGCCAAACGGTCTAGGCGTTACACTAAACAACGAGCAATCACTAACTTGGCTTCGAGAAGTTGCTAAACAAGAGAACACCAAGCGCGGTATTTATCCAGAGACGTACAAGAAATTGTCTATCAGAAAGTACTCATTCCCTATATACCGGCAGACAACGCGAATTAATTGCCGATGTCAATAGAAGCTGCATTAGCAGAACCAAAAATGGCCATCAATTATATGACAACAAGTTTGGGGGTGCTCACTTTTAATTTTCCTTTCATCCTACGAAAAGCGGATCTAATGCATTAAATCTACTAACGAACAACATTTTTCCCAATGTAAAGAGAACTCAGCCATGACTAGCCATCTACAAATTCTGTCCCCTGCAAACCGCTTAAACGCGCTGGTTTTATCATTACTCTTCTCGGTTGTTGCTCAATCTTTTGCTGTTGCTGAGACGGAGGACGCCTTGCCTAAAAACGGCGACACCCATTTGTTTACCAAATCCCAACCAATTGCACCCTTGCAAATTGTGACTTCAGGTGAAAAAGCCCATTATTTCGTCAAACTGTTTTCCACAGCCAAAAACGAGACCGTGCAAACTGTATTCGTGCGCTCGGGAGAAACCGTGACCACGAAGGTACCGCTAGGTTCCTACGGTATAAAATATGCCGCCGGTCAAAACTGGAAAGGCGATCAGCAATTGTTTGGCGAAGAGACGCAATTCTTTGAGGCCGAAAAGCGCTTCGATTTCGTTAAGGAGGGTAATCAGATACAGGGCTTTCGTATCGAACTGATTCTTCAGGCCGGAGGGAATCTGTCTACACGTCAAATCCCTAAAGCGAATTGGTAATATCTTACAGGTAAGTGGTCATTAGAATATTCTTTAGGCTATTTTTACCCGCTATCATTTTAACTTTGGTTTACCTTGCGCCAGCCTGTTTGAGCGCTTTAACTACATCTTGGTGACCATGTGAAGCGGCATAAAACAACGCGGTATTCCTCCCTTCATTATCTTTTGCATTGACATCCGCACCCTTGGCAATCAGTGCTTTCACGATTTCTTTGTGGCCATTTCGAGAGGCATCCATCAATGCTGTTCCGCCAACCTCATTCTTTGCATTGACATCAGCGCCAGCCGTTAGTAGTGCCTGAACCTTTAGTAGATCACCAGCTTCCGCTGCATCAATAACTTGCTGTGCAGAGGCGGTGGAAGCTTTCTTGGATGAGGGTTTGGCAGAACTACGCGGGGCTTTCGCAAAAACCGGCTGTCCCGATAACTACCAAAACCAAGAGGCAAAGAGATGTATAACTTGTTGTCTTCACTATAGTCACCTATTTATGTGCAGAATCGGCAAAAGAAGGATTTATTTCAATTGGCGGGTCAATTAGAGTTAGGTAAGGATTACAATTACAAAGTAGCTCGGATAATGCGTCATACTTTTGATTCAATTAGGTGATTACCGGAATAAATTTCTATTCCTATCGTTGGATAAACATTCGTCTGTTTATTTGATTGCACTTTTAGTTCTTATGTCGGCACTACAATTTAACTCTTGATATGGCATATTTATAACCGCAGTTTTTGATAAGGCAATTACCATGACCACACGCGTAGAAACAAAAATCCCCGAGCAACTTTGGCAGCAAGTACAAAACAGTGTACAACAAGGCTGGATAAATAACATGGACGCGCTGAGTGCCGAAGTAATCCGCCGCTATGTAGAGTCACATCAACAAATTCTTAGCGAACGCTTTATTCAGGAAGACATTGAATGGGGCTTACATGGAGAAGACTAAAGCGATTGTCATCGCTAAAGTAGAAAAAAATATTCAACCGTTTTCTAATTTATTGTACCTTTAATCCCCTTATCCACATTGTTAATCCAATCACTCATCCCACTCTTACCTCGTTTTGCTGAAGAAGACGGTGATTCCTACAGTATTCATCGTGACGATTTGATTGAAACCGTATGCCAGCAACACGAACTGGATCGCTCCGTCTCTGAAAATACAGTTACCTTAATAGAAGCCCTGCTAAACACCCTAGCGGTTTTAGACGTTGACTATTTAAAAAGGGGTGAATGGTGCTTTGTCTCTTTCCCCGCGCAATTAATGGCGTTATCTGTTTTAACGGCGCTCAGTGACAATGACTCTCAATTATTCGCGCCCAACTTCTGGAATACTCAAGGCATATCTAATGACAAAAAAGATCAGCAACGTGATGTCTTACGCGCCTTAGAAACAGCACGTGTTAAGCATCATACCGGTCAAGCGCAACCCATTCGCTATTGTTATGTAGCCTGGAGCATTATCAAATTAGATCATCAGGTTTTATTTTATCAACGTGAAGATACCCAAAAGCGCTTTGATAAATCAGCTGGTGATTTTGGTTTGATTGGTGGGCGTGCTAATCAAAATGATGTATTGAATGCGGATAAAGTGGCAGTGCTTAATGCCTTGCAATCTCCTCATTCAGCACTCATAAAAGACGCATTACCAGAAACCTTAAAACGGGAATTGCGAGAAGAAGCCGGTTTGCTATTTGATACGCATTACACCTTTAAGCCCTGGCGCTCATTAAAGCCGTATCAACAAGTGCAAGGGACTGCGCCTAATCATGCTTTTACGGAATATTATCTGGATATTTTTCAGATTGAATTAACGTTAGAAGGTTATCTGTATTTGTTAGAAAAAACCAAAGGTGATGAGCGCTTAGTATGGTTCTCGTTAGATGAAATAGCTAAAGGTGAAACAGCAGACGGTAAGATGGCTTATATCAAAGCGTTATTTGATGATTTTGATAATGATAGAACAGCACTAAAGACTGCATTGCAGCAGTTACCGGATAGTTTTAAGAGTGCTTATTTATGCCAATTACCCAAGTATGGCTTAACATTACCTGTTGATCATCATAAACCGTTAATAGCCGGTGTACTGGGTAAAGAAAAGCCCTTGGATTTAGAATTGTCGGACTATCAACTAAAGTTGTTATTGGCTTTAGCAGTGCATTTACGGGGTTTTGAGTTTGATGCATTACCCCAAACGATTAAGCTGCATCCCTTGGGTTGGCTTGAGATCAAGCATGATCCTCATCTACAACGAGAACTTATCCAGTTGGCGTCTTTACTTAAACAAGCCACTGTAGACTTTACTATTGAGAATGTTCGGGATTCATTTTTCCGATTATCGATAACCCCTGAGATTGTAAACTTTGATGAATCACTGTTTTCATTCACAGTTAAACGGTCTGATTTAGACAGTATAGAAACCAAGATTCCGGTGAGTATTCATCGAGACACCTTTGAAACGGCGATAGGCTGGGTTAAAAGCAAAACAGAAGCGTTTAAGCTGACGCTTGAGTTTGTTAGTCGATTAAGAGAGTTAGGAGAAAAGGACTGGAATGCCGGAAATGAACAGGCTGTAAGAATTGAAGATATCTACAAAAAGGGTTTGCACAAAGAACCTAAGTTCTGTGCACTAGGATTGAGGAGCTTAATTCGTCGAGAAGACGGAATGATTAAGGTTGTGGTGGAGTTTTTTTCATGACATTAAATAACCAGGCACTTTTATTCGATAACCAAACAATACTCCAGATTGTCCGGCAATGGGGTGGGGTTAGTTCGGGTGGTATTTTGGATGCGGACTGTGAGATCTTTACCGATCCGGCTATTCCTGGCCTTATTGGTTATCGTGTAGAAGCTAATAATGCGGTTGTGTTGGGTGATCCTGTCTGTGCATCTGAAAATAAACCCGCCTTAGCTCAGGCTTTTCAGCAGTTTTGTTCGGCACACAATAGAGGCGTTGTTTATATTATAGCGTCTGAAGAATTCGCCCTTTGGGCGGGACCGAACTTATCGTCTGCCATCATTGAGTTTGGTACAACCTATTATTTAAACCCCTGTGATAACCCGATGAATCAAGGGGGCGGAAAGTTTAAAACCTTACGTAAAAAGATTCACAATTGCCAACATAAGGGCGTTACCGTCAAAGAATATACCAGTGCTGATGATGATAGGATTGAAAAATCCATCACAGAGCTGGCTACTTCATGGCAGAAGGCCAGAAAGGGGCCGCAAATTCATTTATGTCATCCTACGCCTTTTAAAGATAGAGAAGGCAAGCGATGGTTTTATGCCGAACAGAATGGAAAAATGGTGGGTAGCCTGATACTCAATGAGCTTAAACAGGATAAGGGTTGGCTATTAAATAATGTCATGATTTGTGAAAATAGTCCTAATGGATTGTCTGAATTATTAGTGATTTCAGCGTTACAAACGCTAGAAACAGAGGGATGCACTTCTGTGACTATTGGCCCAGTACCCAAACAACAACTGGGTAAAATAACAGGGGTTAATGGCTTTTTAATGTTTAGTGCTCAGGTTGTTTATAAGGCATCAAAATACTTTTATAATTTGGGTGGTCATGAGGCTTTCTGGGAAAAGTTTCAGCCAGATCAGCAAGGGTCATATATAGTGTTCCCTCAGAAGAATTTAGGCTACGCCAGTACTAAAGCCATTATCACCGCATTGAACTCGGAATAATACAGTACTTATTTCATTAAAATAGAGTTGTTTTGAGCGACACGGATTAATGCATCGTTAGGGTGGGGTATTGCTAATACGGGGCCATTCATTAAGTGCTGCATAAAAAAGCCTACCGTTGCCCGTCGGCTAGTAATACGGACTTGCTGTGTATCAGCCGTACCCGAACGACAAATACCATAGCCGAAGCGCTCAGGATCATCTAGCATCTGCACATGATCCGCATCTCGTAGCGTTAACTCAGTAGTCCCGGCGGGTGCTTGTTCAAAGAAGCGCTGGTAGTTTTTTTCTTTAGGGGCGCAAACACTGGCGGCTTGCCAGGCAACTTCTGCCCCGATCAATAATAACGGGACCCGCAATGAGGCGGTATAACCGCGCACTACAGACACGTTACCATTATCATCAGGATCAATCGCCACCACACTGTTAAATGTTCCGTACTTGCTGGCAGCCAATACCGCATCCTTAGCCCCCATAGAATGCCCGGCAACCCCAATCTTTTGAGCATCAACTCCTTGGGTAGCGACTAACCAATCGGCGATGACCTGTGCTTGGTGAGCCAATTCAAGGTCAGTGGTTAACAGTGAATACCAGCCATGCACAGCAACGATAAAACCTCTAGAAGCCAAGGCGCGTGCATAACTCTCATATTGATCATCTGTGGCCATCCGGCCCGGTAAGAATACAATCGCGGGTGTTTGCAATGATGACTGTGCCGGTTGATACAAGGTCACTGACAGACTCTCTTCTTGATGAGTGATGTCCATGCGCGTGGAGATAACGTTTTGTGAGCCGGGACCCGCTAAGTCTCCCGTTTTCATATTAAGAGCATCATTAGCGAGTGTATCGCTGGGATTAAATTTACCTAAAGTGCTACAGCCTACGGTTAAAGATAATACGGTACTGATAAGGAAGAGCTTAAAAGGCATTAATGAGATCCAATAGGGTAGAACTAAATAGAGGCATGATTTTTATATTAGCTCGAATAGGACGATAACACTAAAATAATATTCATAAAGCCAGTATGACTTTTATGTTTATATTTAAGTTCAACCCTTAAAAATTTTAAGCAATGAATCGCGTTCCGCCTGTCTATGGCTACAGATCAAAAGTGCCTCATGAGAGGGCATAATTTAAGCCCAACTCATGAGGTTGCACTCATATCTAGCAAACTATCAGATTATGTTATTCGCACCCACAGACACCTCATGTCAATAAAATTAACCGGAGAGGGTTACTAAATAGACTGTTTTATTTGAAAATGGCACAGTTGGCACGGTATCTGATAATACACCACATAGGACAAAGCCCGATGTATTTTGAAGTTATCTATGTCCACCTTAACAATGAAAATGGAAACCCCTTTGAAGTCGAAGGAAGTCCGTTGGAATTTTAAATGAAACGATCTATATCCGGAGACCAAAGATGATTACATTAACTGAGCGAATGAATATAAAGTTTGGTGCCAAGTGTAATGCTTACGTTATAAGAAACGTGAACCTTGGCCTGGATGCTTATGAAACGCTTTGCACTATTTGTTCGGAGCTATCAATTGACTTAACTCATGTTGATCCGGTTGATTTTGAATTATGTGCGGATATGATGATAAACTTTTTTAACAGAGCTAACGATCAAACGGGGTATGTGGTTTCAATATGGTTTGATGACGTGAGCCAAGTACCCTTTTACATAGCCGAACGAATAAACCAATCCGCATGGCGTTCAGGCTAACCAACAAGTGATTGATTTTATGCTGAAATAAATCACCTGCTATAATTATTTGATGATTAAATCAAGCCATGCTCGGCAAAAGAATAAGGTTCACCATCACCAATAATAAAATGATCCAGTACTCTGATATCGAACAGGTCTAAGGCTTTCTTTAGTTTCTCGGTGATTTGTTTGTCAGCCTGACTGGGTTCTGTAACGCCTGACGGATGGTTGTGGGCAAAGATAACGGCAGCCGCATTATGATGTAAGGCTTGTTTGACAACTTCTCTAGGGTATACGCTGGCGCCATCGATAGTGCCTCTGAAGAGTTCATCCAGTTGAATGACACGGTGTTGATTGTCTAAAAACAAACAGGCAAAGACTTCATAACTGTAGCCACGTAACTGGGCGCTTAAATAAGCGCGGGTTATTTCTGGGCTGGTGAGTGCATTGCCCCGCTGGATAATTTCTTTGAAATGCCGTTTAGCCATTTCCATGACGGCTTGAAGTTGGGCATATTTAGCGCTGCCCAAGCCGTGAGCTAAACAAAAATGTTCTTGATCAGCATCGAGTAGGGCTTTTAAAGAGCCAAAGTTAGTGAGTAAGTCACGGGCTAGATCAACGGCTGTTTTGCCTATCGTGCCGGTGCGTAAAAATATAGCGAGTAGCTCTGCATCGGTTAATGAGGCTGAGCCACGAAGTAAAAGCTTTTCTCTCGGTCGATCTTCTGCGGGCCAATCCTTAATCGTCATTTGTATTTCCTTAAATTGAGTTAAAGCAGTCTGTGCCTGAATGAGGGTATTAAGTGAAGTTGTGGTTCAGCATAGTCTAGTTTGGATTTAATTACTCGCTAATTAGTTATTTAAAGTTGTGTCTTTTAATTTAGCCGTGTTGGTAGAAGGAGGGGGTTTAATCTCATTGATGGTTAAATCCATAAAACACCATAATAGTTTCTGATTAACAAAGCCGTGGCTGGGCAGGATGTTTTTGTTAGTCCGGATAATCCAATAGGGATTATAGCTGTCGAAGTGATTTAGAGGGTGTAATTGCATGGTTGCAATAGGTGCTAAAGAGGAATTAGCTTTGGATTTTTGAGACATAGCGGTTGTTAGCCAGCCTGGGGATGCAGAACAGTTATAATCTTCCCCGGCGGGACTATCAGTTTCTAATCTATGGGTGATAAATTGCTCAAAATGACCAATGGCTGTGTTATCTAACTCCCATTCTGAAAGAGTTTCTTCAGGGCTTGGATCGTATTGAGTGGCGCTTAATGGATGATGTTTTTCAAAGAAGGTGGTGAATTTTCTACTGATGGCAAAGGTATTTTTTGTGGTGGTATCGGCTTCTGAGGTTGCAATCAATAACAGCGGTTTTTGCTGATGACTAAAACCAAAATCATGACTAAAGCGGACTGCGGCATCTTTCAGCGTTGCAAAGCGCATGGCTTCAAGAGCTGGATTGATTAGTACGACCAAATCACCGAAGCCAATACGCGGCTCAGCGTTTTCTGGCTGAACTAAGCGTTGCAATAATACTTGATGTAAGGCGTTAAACAGTACCGATGCACCTAAACTATGCCCTATGGTTAATAGTCTGTTGCGGCTAAGGCTATTCGGTTTTACAGCGGATTCTATCCGTAATAAAAAATCGAGTAATGCGTTTCTCCCGACTTCTTCACTGACTTCCTTCCTATCCCAAAAAGTGAGCATTCTCAACAATGGAATGGATAAGGTTTCACCCCGCCATCCCACATAAATACCAGTGACTTTATAGCTGGGGTTGCCTTTCTTTAGTTCTTTTAATGATTCTTTAAAGCGTCTGACATTAAAGTCGTTGTCGCTGGCGTTATGGTGCCAACCATGTATATAAATGGTGATGTATTGGGGTTCATGTTCATTTTTTAGCAACTTGATCAGCGCATCGACTTGCCCATGATCATAAAATTGACCCTGGTCGTCTAGCTCGACAAAGCCGAGTGTAAAATCGTTATCAGTTTGTTTAATGAGATTGGCTTTGTCGCAATTCAGTTCACAAGGGGTATCGGTGATTTGAGTCCGATAATAATCTTGTGTGGTGCAGGCTGATAGGATTGTTAAAACACTTGACCCAATGAGCAGCAAGTGGGTAACTCTTTTTGTTAAAGACATTTACAGCCCTAGTTCAGTCAAGCTAGGATAATCATCTGGACGGGGGCCTTGGGGCCAGATCAGTTTTCGGTCTGTTTCCTGAATGGGTAAATCATTGATGCTGGCATAGCGGCGCTGCATCAAACCTTGGTTGTCGAATTCCCAGTTTTCATTGCCGTAAGAGCGAAACCATTCTTGATTGGCATTATGCCATTCGTAAGCAAAACGTACGGCGATGCGGTTGTTATTAAAAGCCCAAAGCTCTTTTATTAACCGGTAGTCTAGTTCTTGTGACCATTTACGGGTTAGAAATTCAATGATTTGTATGCGACCTTTGGGGAACTCATTACGGTTGCGCCATTCGCTGTCGCTAGTATAAGCTAGCGCGATGCGTTGTGGATCTTGATTGTTCCACGCATTCTCAGCCATACGGACTTTTTGGACGGCCATTTCACAGCTAAAAGGTGGAAAGGGTGGGCGAGCTTCAATGGGGGTGTTCATACAAATCTCCTAAGGGGTAATGATATAAAGGTTTAAATCTAGACTCTTTCAGGTGTTGATAATTGGATAAACTCATTGTGTTCTAAGACCGGTTGCTCAAGTATACGAGATAGCCATGCTTCTGCGGCCATTTGATTCGTCTTAAGTAAGCGATTGGGTAAAAAGCCAAGGGCTAATACTAATAATGCGGGAATGCATAGTAATGCGATTTCACGCGGACGTAGATCGTGTATGGCGTTAAGACTTACTTGGGTAATGGGTCCCAAAAAAGCTTTACGCGTAAATGATAACATATAGGCAGCACTTAATATTGCGCCCGCCAGTGCAGAAAACCCCAGACTATGATGTGCGGTTAAGCCGCCCAGAATTAATAATAATTCAGCCGGAAAGCCACTGGTTCCTGGTAGACCTATTGATGCTAACATGAATAGAAAATAAAAGCTGGTTAAACGGGGTGCCACTTTTGCTAAGCCACCTAAATGAATGGCTTCATTACTGCCAGTACGTTGTTGTATAAAACCAGCGATCAACATCAGTGAGCTGGAAATCAGGGTAAAGTTGAATAGTTGAAATAAGGCGCCTTGCAAGCCTTGCTGGGTTAACGAGGCAATACCGATCAGGACCAGGCCAACGTGACTGATACTGGCATAAGCCAGTAAGCGTCTCAAATTGGTTTGTTGTAAGGCAATTAACGCGCCATAAATAAGTGTAATGGCGCCTAAAATACCCAGTGTCCAACTGTATTCAACAGCGGCTGAGGGCGCTAAAGGCAGTGCAAATCTGAGTATGCCATAGAGTCCGAGTTTTAGGCCGATTAAAAGTGCGGTCACTTGGGTGGGGCCTTCCATCGTGGCGGTAGGTAACCAGGTATGGAAAGGCACTAAAGGTGCTTTAGCAGAAAAGCCTAATAACAATAAGACAAAGACAATCAGTTGCAGAGGATTGGCTAAAGGTGTTTCCAGGAGTACCAAGAGGTTAAAACTCAGGTCATCAGGGAGTGAGCCACTCACAGCTGTTACGTGATTCATCGCGAGTAAGAGG
>Ga0194038_1001270_pt1 | contig 10956 bp, 9 predicted proteins | sample JunL226m_MetaG_FD_148630 | JGI IMG/M metagenome (GOLD analysis project Ga0194038, IMG submission 148630) | Anoxic zone freshwater microbial communities from boreal shield lake in IISD Experimental Lakes Area, Ontario, Canada - Jun2016-L227-6m | ecosystem: Environmental > Aquatic > Freshwater >...
GCTGGGAGCCAAAACCGTTCAAGCCAGACGCCTGTCTTTTCGAAAGGATGTGCAAAAGGAATATACTTCCCGAACCCTGACCCAGGAAATTCTGATGGAGGAAAAATCCATTACAAAAACCTTTTTGTTTGATGCCCTTCATGAGCGCTATGTCTTTAACCTGAAGGAAAAAGCATTAGATCCTTTTATGGATAACAAAAATTTCCGTATGGCCATCAAGGACTATGGAAGTGATGATTTTAAAACCTACGACAAACGCATTCGAAATGATGTCAACTTCCTGATAGCTAATCTCTGCAATAAATATCGATATACTCAGCAAGGCGCAAAAGAGGTCTGCATCTATGTCATTGATAATGAACTGCCAAAAAAATTCGCTGCAACATCCTGACAATACTGACACCAAAGCAACAAACATCATTTGGCATAGTACGCATGTTGAACGAGAATATCGAGATCGCCTACTCAAGCAATGCGGTTGCACTATATGGTTCACTGGCCTCCCTTCTTCAGGCAAGAGTACGACCGCCTTTTCACTGGAGTACGAACTAATCAAGCAAGGCTATCTTGCGTATGTTCTGGATGGTGACAATGTGCGGCACGGTTTGAACAAGAATCTGGGTTTCTCACCTCAGGATCGTGAGGAAAACATCAGGAGGATTGCTGAAGTTGCAAGGCTTTTCGCGGATGCCGGCATTATTACCATAGCCAGCTTTATTTCCCCTTATCGAAAAGATCGCGATCTTGCCAGAAAACTGCACATTGAAACTGGACTACCCTTTGTGGAGGTCTTCATCGACACTTCACTGGAGGTATGTGAAGATAGGGACCCTAAAGGCCTCTATCAGAAGGCAAGAAAGGGAGAGTTAAAAGGATTTACCGGTATTGACGATCCTTACGAGCCCCCACAAAATCCGGAACTTGTTTTGAAAACCGAGAAGCACTTGCCTGACGAACTGGTAGCAGATATCCTCGCTTTTCTGGTTGAGAAAAAAATACTGAACGGCCAAGCGACAGTGACGTGATATATGACTCGACTATTCTATCTATTCTGGCATCAAGTGCGTTTTTAAATACTGCCCTGTGTGAGAGCCTGGAACCTGGATCAGCGACTCCGGCGTTCCGCAGCCGACAACTTCTCCTCCCCCGTCTCCGCCTTCAGGACCCAGGTCGATCAAGTAATCCGCTGATTTGATAACATCCATTTGATGTTCGATAACCAGCACGGTGTTTCCGGCATCCACGAGCCTATTCAAGATATTCAGAAGGTTCTGAATATCCGCAATATGAAGGCCGGTAGTGGGTTCATCCAGAATGTACAGGGTTTTCCCGGTTCCTCTTTTGGAAAGCTCACTGCTTAACTTTACCCGCTGAGCCTCGCCGCCGGACAAAGTGGTTGCGGCCTGGCCCATGCGAATGTAGTCAAGCCCGACATCTGTCAAGGTCTGAAGCCTGGAGTGAACGGCAGGAATCTTTTCAAAGAATTCCAGTGACTGATGGACTGTCATGTCCAACACTTCGGCGATGTGTTTTCCTTTGTAGCGGATTTCCAGGGTCTCCCGGTTGTAGCGCTTCCCACGGCACACATCACAGGTGACATAGACATCCGGCAGAAAATGCATTTCGATCTTGACGACCCCGTCCCCGCTGCAGGCTTCGCACCGTCCGCCCTTGACATTGAAGCTGAAACGGCCCGCTTTAAATCCCCTGAGCCGGGCATCCTGTGTTCTTGAAAACAGATCCCGGATATGCGTAAAAATGCCGGTATAAGTGGCGGGATTGGACCGGGGCGTTCGGCCTATGGGCGATTGATCAATATTGACCACCTTGTCGATCGCCTCCAGCCCATCCAGACGGGTGTAAGGCCCGGCGGATATTCGGGAATGATACAGTCGCTGAATCAGCGCACTGTACAAGGTCTCCAGTATCAGTGTGGATTTTCCCGATCCCGACACCCCGGTGACACAGACCAGGCATCCCAACGGAATATCCGCACGGATGTGCTTGAGATTGTTCCCGGAGGCACCATCAATCACAATCCAACTGCCATTTCCGGGCCTGCGTTTTAAAGGAACCTCAATTCTCTTTTTACCTGAAAGATATTGTCCGGTCAGAGACTGGCTGGCCAGAATCAGATTTTGCGGTGTTCCCGAAAACATGACTTCGCCGCCAAGAATACCTGCCTCCGGCCCCATATCCACGACGTGATCGGCTGCCAGAATGGTCTCTTCATCGTGTTCCACAACCAGGACGGTATTTCCCAGATCCCGCATCTGCTTAAGGGCGGACAGCAACCGCTGATTGTCCCGCTGGTGAAGGCCGATGCTGGGTTCATCCAGAACATAGAGAACGCCGGTCAGCTTGGAGCCGATCTGGGTGGCCAGACGGATGCGCTGGCTTTCTCCGCCAGAAAGGGTGTTGGCGGATCGGTCCAGTGTCAGATACGAAAGTCCTACATGGTTTAAAAAACCCAAGCGTTCGACCACTTCCTTGAGAATTCTTTCAGAAATCACTTTTAGCCGACCCGATAACGCCAGTTCACTAAAATACATTAGGGCTGCGCCAATTGAAAGCGCAGTCAATTCGCTCAAATTGCGCCCCTGAATTCGAACCGAAAGGGCTGCTGAATTCAGCTTTGCTCCCTTGCATTCCGAGCAGGGCCGATAATTCATATACTGCCTAATTTCCTCTCTTGCGCCCGCAGAATCCGTCTCCTTGTAGCGGCGCTCCAGTTTGGGGATGATGCCTTCATAAGGCCTGGAATAAAAAATACGGCGGTCGTTTCGTTCGATATGAAATTTAATGGGAACGTCTTTTGAACCGTAAAGCAGGGCGTGCCTGAACTGCTCCGGAAGCTGTTTGTACGGGGTATAAATGTCCGTTTCGTAGGCGGCTGTCAGGGCATCTATAAACTCAATGAAATGAAGGGAATCGCGTTTTGCCCAGAGCGTTACCGCGCCTTCCCTCAGTGACAGTTCAGGATTGGGAATGATGAGATCAGGATCCACAGCAGTTGTCGAGCCCAGTCCATCGCACCGGGGACAGGCACCATGCGGCGAATTAAAGGAAAAACTGGCAGGTGAAAACGGCGGATAACTGACTCCGCAAGTGACACATAGGGCCTTTTCGCTGAACAGAACAGGTTCCTGGCCTCCAATATCAATGATTGCCTGGCCACCGGACTGGGACAAGGCCAGCTCCAGAGAGTCGGCTAGGCGGTTTTGTAGCCCCTGCTTGATGATCAGGCGATCCACCACCACATCAATCGTATGCCGGACCTTTTTATTCAAGGTTCCGATCTCTTCGATATTCCGAAGCACACCATCGACACGGACCTTTGAAAACCCCTGGCGAACAAGCTGTTTGAAAAGCTTTTCATGACTTCCGGTCTCACCAGCCACCAACGGCGACAGCAAAATGATTCGCGTCCCTGAATCAAGGGACATCAACTGATCCACCATCTGATCCAGGCTCTGGCTTACAATCGGTTTTCCGCATTGGTGGCAGTGAGGGGTTCCGACTCTGGCGAATAGCAGCCTTAGATAGTCATAGATTTCTGTTACCGTTCCAACGGTTGATCGGGGATTGTGGCTTGCGGTTTTTTGCTCAATGGCGATGGCAGGGGAAAGTCCTTCGATAAAATCCACATCCGGCTTTTCCATGCGCTCCAGAAACTGGCGCGCATAAGTAGAAAGGGATTCCACATACCGGCGCTGGCCTTCGGCGTACAAGGTATCAAAGGCCAGAGAAGATTTTCCGGACCCTGACAGGCCGGTAATAACAACCAGTTGGTTTCTGGGAATATCCACATTGATATTCTTCAGGTTGTGCTGCCTAGCGCCGCGAACAGCGATGCGATCCGATGTCATCGGGAATTCCAATCAAATTGTTGTGAAGTACTCTTAAATCGTCTATATCTGTGTATCGATTCGGCATCCACAGCTTTTGTAACGCTGAACGTTGTATATTTCGGGGAAGTTTCTTGGAAAAAACCAGGTCTATTGGCTCAGCTTGGAGCTTGCAATGCGATTAAGGCTGACACCGGCTTCGGCAGCTATACTGCGAACTGGCATAATTTTACGTTTTTGATCCCCACCCCAACCCTCCCCCGCTGGGAGAGGGAGTTTATGAAAAGCGCAGATTATGCCCGTTCGCAGTATATCAATTCATCGATTATTGCCATGTCGATATGGTATCAATATTGGTACCAATGTCAAGAGATGGGTTTAAATTTAATATCATTCCGACCCCCAGTTTTCCAGATTACGACATTTCGATATTACTTCTTCGGATCGCTTGGATGGCGGATTTTTTGAATTCCTGCATAGACAGGAAACAGTTCACCATTTTTTTTGCTGAATGGCATGGAATCTGCAAGCATAGTGTATGCTAATATAGCTAAACAATTACTGTATCAAGTTGGACATGCAGCCTGCTATTAGTACCATTTCATTGATATATTATTTTGTTATACTCTGTGATGCTGACTTGAATAATGTATTCTATCACAGAAAGTGATAAAAATGCTTTACTTTGTCTTGAAGAATCCCATCATCCCCCATGTGGTGGGCCTGATTTTTTGTTTTATAGGTGTCAGTATTTGTTTTCCATGGTCAACCAATTGTCAATAAATTGTCAATAAATTGTGTCAGCCATTCATGAGAAGTTGAACTTTGTTTGGATTGAACAATAAAAAGACTCAAGAAAAAAAATAATATGTGGATAATAATATTAAAAGAGAGCAACACTCAAAAAGGAGAAATCAAATGAATTGTGAAAATTGCTATAAACTATCTACACAAATAGATGATGAAGTCGAAAAGAATTATTGCATTAAAAAATGCATTACTCTTCAAGATGATTATTATATGCAGGAGCATCCCGATTGCTGTGTTAGTGATGGAAGGCGAGATGGTAACTTGTGAACATGAACTCTCAAAATACCAAACACCGGTTTTTTGACTTTTTTATGGGGCAGATGCATATCTGGTCTGAATTGTCTAAAAATAGTGCAAGTTGCTTTTGTGTTGAAAGGAGCAGATGTGCTTTGCGACATTCGGAATTTAGCATCGCCTTGTAAAAGTTCGCTGGTTTTCATATTGACGATTTCGTTACAACTTCGCTGTAATTTCAGCAAGAGTCTTCACTGCAGCTCTGATCTTTTTTCCATCCCTATACAGCCATGTTTTCGTCCGTGATACAAAGACAAGGTTGCCTTTATACTGATCGACTACTCGATCTCCAATTCCTAAAAGAGATTTCCACATAAAAAATACATTGACATGCCAGCCTGAATCATGAAGATAGCATCAGATTCGCTGGCGAAGATATAAAAGCAAGGGTAATATCCTTGTCGATTTCATATTCCGTTTTGCGGTCCGCTTCCGTCCTTTATGCCGCTTGTGGTATGAAAGGCCTGAAGATGAAAACAGAAAATAGCCCATTATGAAAATCCATAGTTGCCATAAGATTGAAATGTGATAAAAGGGGCAAGTCACTTGTTTGTATCCGCGTATCTCAACATAACGATTTCAGTTTGCGAAACAGGACACCCTAATCAATGAATACAGAGACACTTAAACAAAAATTTGAACCCTGCTGCCTGGCAACCACAATTGGCAGCCTGCCCCATACCGATGCGGCCTGCGCCACCCAGTTGATGCTCAAAAGCACACCTGAAATTCCTTCCTGGGTTCAGTTTCCCAAGCGCGATTTCCATGAGAACATGATGATGCAGTTTACCGAAGGGCTGCCGGCGATTGTTCAAGATGGAGATCACGTCTCCTTTTCCACCATGATTGAGAACTTTCCAGAGCAAATGACCGATTTTTACGAGCGCTATCTAACTGTAACCGAAGAAGACCAAAATAAAAAAAATCGCTCCGAAGCCCTCGACAGCTTTGGCCTTTCCTCGCAGTACTCAATCGGATTTTCCGAATTCATGGCTCAGCTTGCTGAACCGTCAGTGTCTGGCGCAGCCGTGATACTCAAAGGCCAAGTCACGGGACCGTTTACCCTGGGGACGAACCTGATGGATCAAAACGGGCGATGCGCCTATTACGATGAACAGCTTCGCGATGTCATCGTCAAGACCGTATCCATGAAAGCCTTATGGCAGATGGAGCGCTTGAGTACGTTTGGCCTGCCCGTCATGATATTTATCGACGAGCCTTCTCTGCTTGGGTTTGGGAAAATGACGTTTCTTTCAGTCAGTCGCGAAGATGTCATCCGGGATATCAATGAGGTGACTGCGGTCATTCATGCCAAAGGCGGGCTTGCCGGTGTCCACTGCGAAGAGAATACCGACTGGTCACTGTTAATGGAGACAGATCTGGACGTTCTCGATTTTGATGCCTACGACCATTTACAGGGCATTACCCTCTATCCGGCGGAGTTGACCAGATTTTTCGAACGCGGCGGATGCCTGGGCTGGGGCATCGTTCCCACGCTGGATAAAGACGCTGCTGCAACAGAAACGGTCGAATCCCTTCTGACACGTTTTGAAGAAGGGATGGACCAATTCGTCGCCAGGGGATTTGACAGGGAACTGCTGAGGCGGCGGGCGCTGATTACTCCGAGCTGTGGAGCGGGTGGCGTGCTTACCGAGGCGCTGGCTGAACGTGTACTTGATCTGTTGCACAATCTTTCCACGGCGCTCCGGATCAGGTATGGATTTTCGAAGGAGTAGTAAGAAATGGCTTGTGATATTGCACCTACCCAAATGGCTTTTCATTGTCTTTGTCGTGGTGTGCGGGTCGCAGACGTACGGAAGGATTTGTCATGCATTACGAAGGAATGATTATCCGGCCCCCAAGCGAGGCCAACAGCATCCTGCTTCAGGTGACGGTGGGATGTTCCCGGAACAAATGTACTTTTTGCGGAACGTATCAGGGTGAGCGATTCCGGATAAAAACCGACGACATTATCCTGACGGATATCGCCTTTGCCGAGAAATATTGCAAACGTCAGCGCCGGGTGTTTCTCTGTGATGGAGATGCCCTGATCATCCCTCAAAAGCGGATCATGTCCATATTGTCGGATATCAAGCGGCAGCTTCCATGGGTCACCCGCGTGGGTGCTTACGCCAATGCTAAAAGCCTGAAGCTTAAAACCCCACAAGAGCTGGAAACCCTGCGGTCTTTGGGACTTGGCATTTTGTATATGGGGCTTGAAAGTGGGGACGATTTGACCCTGCAAGCCATCAAAAAAGGGGCGCTGTCCGAGGAAATGATCCGGATGGGGCAAAAGGCCAGGCAGGCCGGATTTAAACTGTCCGTCACGGTGTTGCTGGGAATTGCTGGAAGGGAGCGCTCGTTGATTCATGCTCAGGAAACGGGCAGGGTGCTTACCGCCATTGATCCTGAATATGTTGGTGCGCTCAGCCTGATGCTGATTCCGGGAACGCTGCTTCATGAGGATTATGAAGCAGGGCGTTTTGTGCTGATTGATCCGGATGAAACTCTTCAGGAACTCAGAATCATGATCGAGGCCACTCATTTGACCCGTGGGCTTTTTCATGCCAACCATGCCTCCAATTATCTCCCCATTCGGGCCAGGCTGCCCGCTGAAAAAAATGCTACGCTGACATTGATTGATCAGGCGCTGGCAGGCAAGATCGCCCTTAAACCGGAACATCTCAGAGCATTGTGATTTTGAAGAACTCCCTTGATCCCCCTTTTCAAATGGGGAGGCTGAGCGATGTTCATACCGCGAGACGCGATTCAAAAAGGATTTATGGATATAAAACTGATTTTAACAACGTTCGGAATGGTATTTCTGGCTGAACTCGGGGATAAGACGCAGTTGGCGACATTTTGTCTGTCTGCAAATTGCGATTCGAAGCTGTCTGTGTTTCTGGGATCGGCCGGTGCCCTGGTACTCAGCTCATTGATTGCAGTCATTTTTGGCGAAGCGATCAGCCGGGTGATTCCGCCAACCTTTATCAAAATGGGAGCTGGAATATTTTTTATGGTTGTCGGCGCCTGGACGCTTTATTCGTCAGTTCGAGCCGGATAGGTGTAAGTCCATCGGAAAAAATTTGATCCGGGACAGCATTGCTGGTTTCGCTACTGATCAAGAGCAGGAAACACGGAGCTGAGACACTCCCGGATGGTTTTTCAGCATAATCCCGGCTGCACACTGATACCGGGATTATCCACAATCGGGTAATAAGCTGGCTTCAGTCATGATGTCACTTGTTAATCTTTTCTCTTAACACCGAAGAACATCGAAATGTTACGACCCTTCGCTGATCCAGCATCATGTCTTCGCCGGTGGCTGGATTTCTTCCCCGTCTCTTGGCTTTGTCGTTGATGCAGAACTTCCCAAATCCGCTGATCAGTACGTCATCTCCGTCTTCCAATGCTTGTTTGATGATTTCTAGCAAGTTTTCAACGACTTCAACGCTTTTCTTGGCTGGAAGTCCGATTGTTTCATGTATGGTATCAACGAGCTGAGCTTTTGTGAGCGTCATAGGCGGTGTTCTCCTGTAACTTAACCTGTAGAAGTCTATGGGTATTATTATACGTTTATGCCTTTCGGCTGAACAATTTGCTTAATACGTCGATGCCCGTCTTTTGTCAAGAAATTAAAAAAGTTACATTATCCGGGACGGCTTTGCGCTGACGTTCCGTCTGCTTCGGATGCAATGCTCACAAATCCTGAAGATCGGCATGCCGCCCGACGTATGAAAATGATACTTCCCACTTTGAAAAAGGGGGATCGAGGGGGATTTTTCAGGTGGATAGCCTCCTAAATCCCCCCCTGGCCCCCCTTTTTCAAAGGGGGGAATCCTTTCGATTTTTAGATTGTTCGATGAAAATTAAGAATGATACGAATTCTGTTTGGCCCCCTGTCGGCTGTGTGATTCTGAATGTCTTGTGGTTGATTATGAATGTGTTGTCTGATAAATATACGAAGCTATCCACATTTTAACTTTTTTACGAGTTTATCTACTTTTGAAAGGATTTGTTTTTTGTATGAACAACGATACGAACTCAACGGATGTTTCTGAAGGCATTTTGGGAAATCAAATTGTAAAGTATTTCGCTTATTTTGAGGAAAGTTCATTAAAAGGAATTGCCAAAAAATGCTCCAGGCTGATGATCAATGAAAACTTTGGAGTGATTTGTTCAGAAGACTATGCAGAACCGTCCTTTGAGGAGATGGAAGAACTGGTCCTGGAAGAATTGCACGGAAATTTTGATGAAAAGGTTGCTGCCGCCATTGCCCAAACCTGCCCCCATCTAAACGATGAGCAGGCGGATGCCGAGCTGGTCCGGCTGGAAAAGCTCTACAGAAAGGAACATGAGGAACAGATTCGGGCCACAACGCTTGCTGCGATCAAGGATTTGAAAACACGGGTCAAAAATCTCCAGAAAGAGGTGAAGTCATTGAGAAGAAAATATACGGTATGACGGCTGCCGAATAACAGGCCCAGGCTTGCAGATAACAGAGAGCTTGAGAGCAGCGACACCGGTTTTTACTGTCTGCGGCTCTCTGTTTTTTGTGCTTGCAGCGCCTTACGTCAGTTGTTTTACAGCAGCCAAAACCGCTGCATAGTCAGGTTCCTGAGCCACTTCCTTTACCAATTGAACCAGCTTGACGATCCCATTCTTGTCCACAACAAAAACGGCCCTTGCCAGAAGCCGAAGCTCCTTGATGATCGTTCCGAAAGCAGCGCCGAATTCGGCGTTGCGGTGATCGGATAGCGTGATTACTTTGTCGATTCCGGCTGCGCCACACCATCGCTTTTGGGCGAACGGAAGATCCATGCTGATGGTGAGGATGACAACGTCTGCGCTCAAATTGGCGGCTTCAGTATTGAATCTCCGAGTCTCGATATCGCAGATTGGGGTGTCCAGCGAAGGCACAGAGGCGATAATGCAGATTTTTCCCTTAAATGACGAAAGCTTTACCGGTGTCAGATTATTGTCCAGTACCTCAAAATCCGGGGCGGACTGTCCGACTTCCGGTAATCTGCCGATCAATGTCAATGGATTGCCCTTCATGGTGATTGCTCCAGGATGCTCTGTCATGGTATTTCTCCTTTTATATAATTAGGTTACAAGTTATAGGTAAAACATCAGGGGGCAGGGCCAAGGTTTTTTTTCGATCCTGCCCCCTTCTTTATTCTTACAGCTCAATCTGCCCCCCCAGCTCCACAACACGACCTGGCGGGATTCCAAAATAATCCACGGCGCTTTTGGAGTTTCGGGATAAAAACGCGAAAATGTGCAATCGCCATCGGCTCATTTTGGATTTACCCGTAAGCAGCAGCGTCTCTCTGCCAAGGTAATAGCTTATGGGACGTACATGCGGAGTCATTCCATCCTGAAATGCCTTGTTCACAATTCTGGGTACATTGGGTGTTTCCATGAATCCATAACGGGCAATGATCCTGTGAAACCCATGTCCGAGAGATTCAAATGACAGCCGATCTATTTCCGGAATGGAGGGAATATCTTCCGGTTGAATGGTCAGGAAGATGACCTGTTCATGCAGAACCTTGTTGTGCTTGAAGTGATGGAGCAGAGACGGCGGAGTAAAATTCGAGGATGAGGCCATGAATACGGCGGTGCCCTTGACCCTGTGAATGCCATGTTTTGCGACATCTTCAATAAAGACATCCAATGAGAGCATCGCGCTTCGCATTTTCTGATAGAGAACCGCCCTGCCATCCTTCCAGGCAGTCATCAGAATGACTATAATTATAGCGACGGCAATGGGAAACCAGCCGCCGTCAAAGATTTTCAGCAGGTTCGATCCAAAATATGTGATGTCGAAAATCAAAAACAATGCAACCAGAGGCGCCGCCTTTTTAACTGACCAACCCCAGGTTCGCGTTGCCACATAATAATAGAGTACCGAGGTGATCGCCATGTTGGCGGTTACCGCAATACCGTAGGCGGCAGCCAGGCCGCTGGATGCCCTGAACGCTATCACCAGTCCGATGCA
>Ga0194038_1001274_pt1 | contig 10948 bp, 8 predicted proteins | sample JunL226m_MetaG_FD_148630 | JGI IMG/M metagenome (GOLD analysis project Ga0194038, IMG submission 148630) | Anoxic zone freshwater microbial communities from boreal shield lake in IISD Experimental Lakes Area, Ontario, Canada - Jun2016-L227-6m | ecosystem: Environmental > Aquatic > Freshwater >...
ATTCAAACCCAGGCTGTCACCTATATTGTGCAGCGAATGGCTCTGCTGGCAACCTTATTCTACCTGCTGGGCATGATTTGCTATGTTCGGGCAAGAATGGATACGGATAAATGGCGCCGTTTGGGTCTGTATGCCGGATGTATGTGCTGCTTGGCGCTGGCTGTGGGGTCCAAGGAAAATGCCGTGATTTTTCCCCTTTCGCTGGGTTTGATTGAAATCATTTTTTTCCAGGATTTGACAAATCCATCCAACCGAAAACAAATTTTCCAGATGGCGATTGCCACTTTGATAACCACAATGGCTCTGGGGTTATTATTTGCCTATATCTTAAAATTAAATCCCATAACATTTATTCGTGGACTTCTGGAAAACCGTTCTTACACCCTTACCGAACGACTGTTGACAGAGCCACGGGTCGTGCTTGGATACTTAATCCAGATTTTCTATCCCGTACTCAGCCGATTCTCGATTGATCATTCCATCACCGTGTCAACCTCCCTGTTTGAACCCATTACCACACTGGCATCCCTGTTATTGATCATCGGGTTGATGGTTCTGGCGCTTTATCGGATTCAAAAATCGCCTATCCTTTCTTTTGGAATATTGTTTTATTTTATAAACCACATTATGGAATCCTCCATTCTTCCCCTCGAATTGATTTTTGAGCACCGGAACTACCTGCCATCCCTGTTTATTTTTTTTCCGGTTGCTGCAGGCGCTGTCCAGGCTATGCATCATTATCGTAAGGCGCGCCGTCCCTTCATGTTGATGCTGGGTTCTGTGCTGCTGACCATTTTAATTGTAATGCTTGGCGTAACCACCTATCTTCGCAATAGCGTATGGGCTTCAGAAAAAACCTTGTGGGAAGATGCGCTGCTTAAGGCGCCGGATTCCGCAAGACCTTATGGCAGACTTGCATACCATTATGATAAGGCAGGTCAGTATGATTTAGCATTAAGCCTTTACGAAGCATCACTATCAAAAAAGTGGGCGCGGCTTTCAACCCGTTCGACTACCCTGTCAAATATGGCGAGGATATATGATGTCAAGCAGGATTATGAAAAATCGATAGTCCTGTATGATCAGTCTTTTTCCCAAAATCCGGATGATCTTCTGCCTATGTTCCATAAAGCCAGACTGCTGATCACAATGGGAAGATGGGATGATGCACGGCGGATTGTTGACATGCTGCTGAAACAAAAGTATATCCCATGGGACGATTTGAATTTAATGGGATTGATTCTGCTGAAAGAAAAAGAACCTGAACAGGCATTGGATTATTTCAGACGCGCACTCAAACGATATCCTCACAACCCTAAGATTTATGTCAACATCGGCATTGCGATGAGCAGGATGGGATATTATCAGAGAGCCGACTGGTTTTTGTTTCAGGCCAGCCAAATGGCGCCGGGAGAAATTATCCCCCTGTTTTGTTTAATGGCCAACCATGTCGAAGCCGGAAATACGGAGTATCTGAAAATTGATATGGATAATTTATTCCGGTGGTACACGGTTGATTATATCACAGATATCTTGCAGCAGATTTCACAGAACAAGTTGCAGGTTCCCATTTCAACTGAAACCCTTGCCCTCTTGATTGCCGAAAACCTGAAAGTCCGGGGCAATAATCTGTGGCAGTAAAGAAGCATTACAAAATTGTTTCCCACGTGCAGGCAGGAAATGGCCCCGCCTATCTGGAATTCGAACCTATCGCTGGCGTGAACACTGTGGCCCCAATTTCGACAATAATATCGCTTATAGAACAGACAAAGAACGAATGGTTCAGGAAAGAGCAACCTTCTGGACGCAATCTTACCAGCGTTGAAAGAATTGCGAGAAAAGAAGGGAGAATGGAATCTACTCGAGAGGCTTTACAGAATATATTGAAAATCCGATACAATCGAATTCCTAAACGGCTTGGTGATCTGATTAAATCACTTAATGAAAGGAGTATGGGTTATGAGCGATGAAGGGGGTACGATACAAGGATTGTCACTGGATCAGAAAACCATGGATGTTCTGGTTGCCAACATCATCCCGACCTCAAGATATTTTGAGTCCAGATTCGATCATCTACAGTATCAGGTTGATGAGTTGAAGGCGGGACAGAAAAACCTGCTTGAGGTTGTGGAAAAACGTTTTACTGTCATGCAGATTGATATGGAAAAACGATTTGAGCAGGTCGATGGTCGCTTTGTCTCTTTGAAAGCAGATATGGAAAAGCGTTTTGAGCAGGTCGATGGCCGCATTGTCTCTTTGAAAGCAGATATGGATAAACGCTTCGAACAGGTCGATAAACGCTTCGAGCATGTCGATAAGCGATTTCAACAAGTTGAGGATAAGCTAGACAAGATACTGGAGCGAATAGACCGAAGGATTGATGAAGGTCTGCGTGAGAATCGGGTGCTAAGTATGCGCATGTTTACCTTTGCCATGACGTTTTCTGCGATTTCCATGATTGGTCTGGTCGGAAAGATGATGAAGCTGTTCTGATGATCGGCTAATCGAAAAACCTTATCATCGCGATGAGAGGCCTCGGTCTGATTGAAAACCATCCACTGACAACAGTAGTTCAGGTAGCGCTGTTTGCCAAAAATTTTTGAATCCTGAACTATTTTCTGCTTTTTTCACTAAAACAATCAGGGTACATCTGTACAGCAATGCACATGCAGTATCCTCATGACAGGATGATCCATTCACATGCATTCAGTTATATTAATCAATCCGCCTTTGACACTGGAAGATCGCTACGGCAAAGACATGAAGCGATTTGGGGCCGTCAGTGAACCCCTTGGACTTGCCTATATCGCCGGATACCTGGAGTCCCTGAATATTCCGGTCCGGATACTGGATTCACAGGCTGAAGGCATGTCTATCGATGATGTTGTTACTGCCATATCTTCCGCTAATGAAAAACTTATCGGCATCACAATGCTGACCCCAGCCTTTGGCGTGGTGAAAGCACTGTGCCGTCAAATCAGAATGTATTGTCCGGATCGAACGATCGTTCTTGGAGGCACCCATTGTACGGTTTTGCCGGAAAGAACGCTGAAAGAAATTCCGGAAGCGGATATTGTCTGTATCGGCGAAGGGGAGATCACTTTTTCTGAAATTGCACAGTTGAAAGATATTTCTTTGTTGTCCGGTGTTAAAGGAATTTGTTTCCGTTCCGACAATACGCTTATAAAAACCGATGAAAGACAGCCGGTTCAATATCTGGACCAAATACCGCCGCCTGCCAGGCACATGTTGCCCATGGGAAAATACCATCTGACGGCTTCCAGGGTTTCTGGAAGTGGGTATTGCCCAACGATCCTGGTTGCCAGAGGGTGTCCGTTTTCCTGCACATTCTGTTCACGAACTTTCGGCAGAACCTTTCGTACCCACAGCATCAGCCGAATCCTATCTGAAATCCAGTCATTGATAGATACTTACCAGATTTCCCAGTTGAACATCGAAGCCGACACATTGACGGTCAACAAGAAATTCATCAAAACGCTTTGTATCGGTTTAATTGAAAGCGGCATCAGCCGCCGGATTCGATGGACCTGTGAAAGCCGTGTGGATACGGTTGATGAAGAGCTCCTGGAATTGATGCACAATGCTGGCTGCTGGCAGATCAGCTATGGGGTCGAAACCGGAAGTCAGCGGCTGCTGGATTCAATCAACAAGTCCGTGTCACTGAAACAGATAGAACAGATTTTCCAGATTACGAAAAGAGTTGGCATCTCGATACGTGGTTTTTTTATGCTTGGACTTCCAGGCGAAACCCCTGAGGAAAGCCAGGCTACAATTAACTTTGCCAAAAGACTCAACCCCTTGTGGGCGCAGTTTACGGTTACGGTCCCCTATCCGGGAACTAAGATGTTCGAATATCTTGATCAACAAGGGAAGATCAGAACGTATAACTGGGAGAAGTACAATACCTGGTCTGGCTGGCAGGGCAGCGAGGAAATTCCCTTTGTCCCGGATGGCCGAACTGTGGAAGAGTTGCGAAACCTTCAGAAACGCGCATTAAGGGAATTCTATCTTCGTCCCTTAGTCGTATTGCAGTTTCTTAAGCATGTCCAGTCATGGCAGGATTTGCAGAAGTATTTCGTCGGAGTAATGGTTCTGCTGAAAAGCAAATTCCGATGATCCCCGGCCATATTGTTTAAGCGAAATTCATTCGGGCTGGATGGATTTCAATTTGCCCAGATAGAGCTGCCAGGGAAAGCATGAAATCCATCGCTCTTCCTGAATTTCAATGTAATTTCGAATTACACTTTGAAATTCGGAGCGACTCCAGAACTGAACATGAGAAGGTGTACGTCCCAATTGCTTACAGTGTCTTCCTCGAGCAACATTCCCCCATTGGAAAAAAGGTTCATGAGGAACCGATAGTATGACTGGCGCATTGGGTTTTGCAACTCTGGCGATTTCCTTGAGGGCGGCCAATGGATTTGAAAGGTGTTCCAGAATTTCGGTTGCAATCACATAATCAAACGCCCATGTTTTAAATGGAAGGTGGAAGATATCTGCCATGACATAATCACATACCGGATTGTGATTATGTGCAAATGCGATCCGAACCGGATCAATGTCTATTGCCGTCATTTTATATCTCATGCCGCTTTGAAACAAGCGGGAGATCATCTGTCCCTCACCGCATCCAACATTCAGACCCGATAAATCGCCAGTCCCCATCTTTGACATCAAAGACATTATGGCACGAATCAAGCAATTTCCCAACCATCGAATCGCAATATTGGTGCTGGTATATATCTCGTCGGTACCCTCAGAAATGGCAAGATCACTGTTTTCGTTTTTCATAGAACATCCCGCACTTCAAGTCCTTGTTGGCTTCCATATCAAACCACATGGCAAACAGCGTAAAAAGGCTGGCGCTCATGAATGAAAACATGGCCGCCAGTGAGCTGGTTGAAGGAAAAAATCCTGAAACCCACCTAAAGTACACCATTCGCGCAAACAGCATCACAGTAGATACCCCAAACATCGCCCCCAGCGTATAAAAAAACACGAGTGGATGAAAATCCCGGATTATGTATTTTTCCTTCATTCGCCATAAAAACATTTTGATCAACAGCCAGCTTATGGTAAAGATGACTTTACGGATTCGAATTCCGGATTTTTCGCCCACATGGTAAACTGGTTTCACGGGCACATCGGCCACGCGGAAATTATATACATTCAGGCGCACCATCAGGTCATTGGGTTGACCATAGCGCCGATACATCTGCTTCCAGTCAATGCTATCAAGAACCACCCTGTTCATTGCCGTATAGCCGGACTGAAAATCCGCCACATGCCAGTAACCCGATGCGATTTTGGTAAGCAGAGACAAAAACGCATTTCCAAAATACCGCATTCTGGGGATATTCTGATAAGCTTCGCCAGTAACCAGACGGTTTCCCTTGGCGTAATCCGCCATTTCATTAGCGACTGGATCCAGCAGCGCCGGCAGATCATTCGGACTCATTTGACCATCGCCGTCCATTCTCACCACAATATCCATCCTGTTGTCCCTGGCCCAGACATATCCGGTCGCCAGAGCACCGCCGCAACCCCGATTGATGTCATGACGAAGCAGCACCAACCGGGAATCATGCTGTTGATATTGCGATACGACCGTCACCGTATCATCTGTGCTGGCGTCATCCACGATGATAACCCGGTCAACATATTCCGGCATCGTCTCGATAACGCCGCCGATCTGAGTGGACTCGTTGAATGCCGGAATCACGACACAAAGGGTTTTGTCTTTGTACATAAATATCCCATCAATATAAAAACGGTAAAAAAAATTAACTGCGTTTTATGTCATCCATTGAGAGTCGGACTCCTTCTGATAAGCAGAGACACAACTCCCAAGGATACCACATAAACAAACACCAGCGCGTGAGATGCCAAAGCAAAAACCAGGCCGCTGGAGGCAGGAATTCCCAGAATGGTCAGCGCTGCGATCCAGCCGCCTTCGTGATTTCCGGCATTGGCAAACCCTTGAATGGGAATCAGTTGAAGCGGGAATTGCACTGAAATCAAAAAAAAAGCATCTCCCGGCCCCAGCGACAGCCCCACTGCCCTGGCTGCACAGAACAAACACCCGCCAATAGCCATCCATATCCCAATGCTTTGTACCACTTCCTGCCGCTTTATGGCGGAAACTGTCTCAAATTTCAGGATAATATTTCTTAATGCCAATGATGACTTTCTTGATCCAGAAGATAGCAGCCAAGATATGATTAGCGGTGAAATCATCATTGCAATCCCGACCCCCATCCAAACCAATCGAAGCGTGAAAGAAATTTGAACCTGAGTCAATACAGCCGCACAGATCATCAGGATGCCCATGGATGAAACATCCAGGATTCTGGATTTAACCAGAATCCTTCCGCCTTCGATCCAGGAAGTATTGTTGATGGATTTGAGTATGGCGGGCAGCGTCAAGTCTCCAGCTCGAAAAGGCAGCATATAGGTTGCCAGCCCGTGAAGGCAGGTGGCCTTGATGGCATCTGGCCATAATTGCAGGCGATTTTCAGATATCGTACAAAACCGCATGGATCGAAAAAAGTAATTGATCCAGTAACATCCCAGACCCAGTGCAGCCCAATAACCATTAACGTTTTTCAAGGATGCAATCACCAAGTCTGATTTGACGAAGGCAATCGCAGCGATCATTCCGGCAAGAAGAAATGACGCAAAATACGAAAGGCTTTTACGGGATAAAAAACGAATTCGAACAGGACGCATTTTCATCCGCTCAAAAGAAGACAACGATTCGACAAAACAACTACCAGGTTGATTCGTCGGGCAAGTGCTGATAACAATACCAAGCAATGTTGAAGCATTTTATACCTTTATTCGACCAAAAGCAACTTTACATAAAGTGCAGCTTGAATAGACTTAAAGGGCAATAGCAAGGAAAGAGGTTCATCAAGGATGGAATCAGCTCCATAGTCCAAATGCCATTGAGCGATGCGTTCGTTTTTTGTATTTTTAAGCCGTACAACATTTATCATACCATGTCAACCTGAATACTCTATGATTTAAATTGAAAATTTCTTTGCCATCGAACAGACCTGCCTCTCTTAACACATCGAAAGGATACGCATTTCTGACTACAGCGGTTGTTACAAACCGGATGCATCATAATGGCCTGGTGTAGCTCAGGTTTAAGGATGCTGAGCCGATCGTGATGGATGAGATTGCGCTGGTGAGTACATCGCCCGTAACTTGATTAGCGGCAGGCAGTTGGGGCGATTCGGACAGTGCATATAATGTGAAAGTATAGAGTTTGGCGCCGGGCCCTTGCGAGCAAGGTGGTTCGTAGGCCAGGGTGGGTCCGCGGCTGCCTACTCCCAATATGCCAACCCCTGTACTGTTTTTGGCCAAGCTGGTTGTGGTCCCCGGTATGCTATACAACACCCAGCTCCACTTGGTCGTTCCATCACCCGGTAGCGTCGTCATAATCAGTGCGAACTCCTTGACGCCAGCAGGCGCATTCAACCAAGATAGTGCAGGGGAGGATCCGGCACCGTCGCAAGTGTAATCGGTGGGTAATGTGCCGCCGTCAATGCCAACATTACTTGTGAGCGAGAATGAACCTTTGGGGCTGTTTGTATAGCCTGTAACTTCTTCTTAAACTGGCTTGCATGATAACACTTGATTATGGAGAAAATATGGAGATTTTCTGTGAAAAGTGTGGAGGTGCTGCTGCAAAAAAAAAAGTATGCTATAGAATGGTCAGTGCAATATGATATGATAATATACAAATACGGGCGGCCTGAAGCATCATGCGATTAAATCTGTCAATTAAATTTTTTATTGCTTTTCTTGTGACATCATTTACGATCGTCGTCGTTATGATTGTGGCCATGCAGTTTTATGCATATCGGAGTTTCTCGGACTATATTCACAAAGTGGAAGCGATTCGTCTGAGCGAGCTCACTCCGGTGATGATCCGGGAATATCAAGTCAGCAATGGCTGGGATCGGTTGCGCGACAATTCGGAACGATGGAAAGAACTGCTGCGGCCCCGTGATTCTGCAGCATATTCAGAGAAGGCTCCCTTGATGCCATCTGGTTTTGAATCCCACGTTAAACCATCCCAGCCACCTCCACCGAGGGAGCGCAGAGGTGAAGACCGGCCCGACAGGCGGCGCGGATTTCCCGAAGCGGATGCACTGCGGGACGGGCAGAGCGGAAAGCCATCCCCTGATGAGCGGGACATTGGAAGAAAGCCGCCAAGAGATGATCGCGATAGAAATGATCGGCCGATTTTCGGAATCGAACACAGGCTTGCGTTGTTTGATGCGCAGAAGGAGCATGTAGTAGGACGGGCCGAATCTACAGCAGGCCATACATTGCAGGAAATTGCTGTAAATGGCGAAACAGTCGGGTGGTTGGGACTCAGAAACGAAGATAGTTTGTCAGATCCGCTGGACATGGCCTTTCTGAAACAGCAATCCAGGGCTTTCTACATTGTTGGAGCCATCGCGTTGGTGCTTGCGGCGTTTGTGGCGTTTCTGCTGTCGCGCCATCTGCTGGCTCCTGTGCGGCAGTTGATCAATGGCGCCCGCAGCCTCACATCCCGTAAGTTTGACACCAGAATTAACGTGAACAGCTCCGATGAGCTGGGCCAGCTTGCCGTGGATTTCAACCTTATGGCCCATACCCTTGAACAGTATGAGCAACTGCGGCAGCAGTGGATTTCTGATATTGCACATGAGTTGCGAACGCCCCTTTCCATCCTGCGGGGCGAAATAGAGGCGCTGCAGGACGGGATACGCGAGGCAAGCAGCCAGCGACTTGATTCCCTGCATGACGAGGTTGTACATATCAGCAAGATTGTCAGCAACCTGCACGATCTGTCGCTGGCGGAAAGCGCCGCTCTGCATGTCAAGAGAGAGCCCGTCAACCTGGCGCTGGTTGTAAGGTCATGCCTGAATAAGTTTCAAGGCATGTTCGCCAGGCGCGGCATCGTAATTGTCGATGAACTTGGCGATACAGAAACAATAATGATACCTGGCGACAAGGATCGGCTCATGCAGGTGTTTTCAAACCTTTTGGAAAACACCCTGAGCTACACGGATTCGCCGGGCTGCCTGACCGTGCGCAATATCCGGGCAACAAGTAGCGTACTACTGTTATTTGCCGATACCAAGCCGGCTGTGCCCACAGAAGCGCTGAATCGCCTGTTTGACAGGTTATACCGCGTTGATCAGTCAAGAAGCCGTGCGCATGGCGGCAGCGGGTTGGGACTTTCAATTTGTAAAACAATTATAGAAGCTCATGATGGCACAATCACAGCACAGCATGCTGCAACTGGCGGACTGCAGATAGAGATCATGCTCCCACTTCTAAACAAAGAAAGGTAACGGACAACCATGACATATAAGCATATTCTAATTGTTGAGGACGAGCAGAAAATAGCAGCGATTCTGAAAGAGTATCTTGAAAAATCCGGCTACCGGACAACCATTGCAGGCCGGGGCGATCAGGCTGTCGCACTGGTCAGAAAAAGTTTACCCGACCTGATGCTGCTCGACCTGATGCTGCCTGGCATGGACGGCATGGCCGTGTGCCGCGAGGTGAGAAGATTCTCAGATATACCTATCATCATGATCACCGCAAAAGTGGAGGAGATAGACAGGCTTCTCGGTCTTGAGATTGGGGCGGATGACTATGTGTGCAAACCCTTCAGCCCCCGGGAACTCGTTGCGCGCATAAAAGCCGTGCTGCGGCGCACCAACCCGGAGCCTGCCGGAAAAAACCTGGCCATCGGGCCTATTGCGATTGATGAAGCAAGCCATCAGGCAAAGGTGAACGGTCAAGAGCTTGATTTGACACCAAACGAGTTCAGGTTACTGCAGGTGCTTATTTCTCAGCCTGGCAGGGTATTTTCCAGGGATGAGTTGTTATCCCGCGTGCAGGGCTATGACTGCGAAGGCTATGATCGCACGATCGATTCTCATATAAAAAATCTCAGAAAAAAAATCGCGACTCATCTGCCCGGCCAGGAGATCATCACCACGGTTTACGGTCTGGGGTATAAACTGAGCTATAATCCAGAGAAATTGTGTGGCGCAGATTGAGTCTCTGAGTCCAAGGTAATCTTCCTGGTTCTACCGGATTTTCCTGAAAAACTTCATAAAATGTAGGGGCAACCAGCCGGCTGCCCCTATTATTGTTGATTTGAAGGTGTGGCGCGAATTTCGATTTTGCGAATTCTATATTTGCCTGTGGCGGCGCCTGGGTCAATGCGGAGCCAAAAATTATCTCCAACAGGCACTGGAATTGGCATGAATAATACATTACGACCCGTTTCCAGGATCGCTGTGACGGAATTGTTTTCGGAAAACGTGTCATTGATTGACCAAAAAACTTGAAATATCCCGGCGGCCGGTACATCCAGATCAATGAGCATAATGGATTCCGAATCTTCGGCTATCTGAACGGAATTCGATGTTCTCAAAGCAGGGTCATCGTTGGTAGCGTTGAAAAGGAGCGCATCTCCATCAATCGTAATGCCATCTACGTTGGCTCCAAGCAGGGTGTCAATTTCGTTGCTGGTCAATAGAAAAATTGTATTTCCCCTGGCAAACCTGGCCGCAAGGCGGAATTCAACAGGAATACCGATTCCGGGAGAAATCACCAATGCTCGTTCCGTCTGCGCCTCTACTATCACATTCGGACGCTCCTCTCGAACAATACGCCGAAATTCGTCAAGCTTCACATTATAAATATCTGCATGTCGATGTTTTCCCCATTGGTAAGGAAAAGCAGTATGCCCCCCGGGAGAAAAAAAAATTAAGCCGCCAACAAACGCTTTCCATGAGGAATCCGAAAAAAGCACGAGATGGCCATTCCGTCCATCGGCCGTTGAACATTTGGAATCTGTCCATGTTCCTGTTCTATAGGTAATTATCGTTTCTTCTGCGGCGTGTAC
>Ga0194038_1001275_pt1 | contig 10932 bp, 3 predicted proteins | sample JunL226m_MetaG_FD_148630 | JGI IMG/M metagenome (GOLD analysis project Ga0194038, IMG submission 148630) | Anoxic zone freshwater microbial communities from boreal shield lake in IISD Experimental Lakes Area, Ontario, Canada - Jun2016-L227-6m | ecosystem: Environmental > Aquatic > Freshwater >...
CTGTGTAACCGGTGTAACCAGTCATACCGGTAAACCCTGTGGGTCCAGTATTACCAGAATATCCTGTGTAACCGGTGTAACCAGTCATACCGGTAAACCCTGTGGGTCCAGTATTACCAGAATATCCCGTGTAACCGGTGTAACCAGTGTAACCTGTCGATCCCTGACCACCAGTTACACCAGTGAACCCAGTTGCTCCTGTATTGGTTGATGACCCAGCGGGTCCTGTATAACCTGTATAACCAGTTGGTCCCACTGCTCCTGTCGCTCCTGTTCCACTTGATGAACCAGAAGGACCTGTGTATCCAGTCGGGCCCATCGCTCCTGTCGCTCCAGTGTTGCTCGAAGAACCAGCTGGACCAGTATAACCAGTAGGCCCAATTGCTCCCGTTCCGGATGCGTTACCGGTTACCCATTCGTTTAATACAGAATCCCATAGTAAAGTGTCACCATTAATCGCCCCAACCATGACTCCCAACTTTGTGTTATTCAACTGTGAAGCGTTGAACATAGGCACATCAGCCGTATTGGCAAGAGCGCTTAGTTCAACATCAGAATTGTAAATAAAAAAGGACATTTATTATACATACAAAATTACATTTGAATTTCAAAAATGGTCAAAACGCGAAGTCACGATGTTTTTAAAAAAATCACAAAATTAAACCTTTCTCAGAAGGAAATATTTTCGTATCGAAAATATTTCATCAAAAAACATACAAAATCGCTGTCTAAATTAGACGTGACCATTAGATTCTAATTGACTAATTCGTGTTCTTAGCTTCTTAATTTCTTCTATAGAGTATATTAGCAAATTAAACCACTCAATTCCCTCTGGTGACCCATCCGAATTTTTCCAAGAAAACCACGTTGAGCATTCGTTTAATTCCTCTGCTGTGTAGCCAATGTGATGACCATCATCAGTTTTTGCGTCATATTCTCTCGCCCTGACGTTGTATATGACAGACGTGTCCTCTGTAAGGTCAATCACGTTCTTTTTGTATTTGATTGATGAGGTATTGTAGTTAAGTTCAGATGTTGCGGTATTATATGTAACTACAGGAGTAGCTGATGCGGTTCCTCTCACCGGTGACACATAAAACGCATTCGTTGTTGCTCCTGTTACACCGGCAGCGGATGAATTTAGTATGATGGTGTTTGCTGCCTGACTTCCACCGGCATTCACACCAGAAGCGTTTATCAAAATAGCATTTGCTCCCTGATTTGTTACACCTGCATTATTTCCGATTGCTATGGAATTTAACCCCTGAGCGTATTGACCGGCGTTTGCTCCAATTGCAACAGAAGATGTTCCCTGTGTGTTTGCTCCCGCATTTGTTCCAATCGCAACTGAATTTTCTCCTTGTGTACTTTGTCCTGCTTGTTGTCCAATTGCAATAGAATATGCTCCCTGATTACTTGCTCCTGACAAATCTCCAATTGCGATAGAATTCATTGATTGATTTGTTTGGCCAGCTGAATTACCCAACGCTATAGCTTTTGTTCCCTGATTAATATTTCCGGCGTTTATTCCTATAGATACTGCTCCTGATGCCTGTACATTGTATCCCGCATTTGTCCCAATCGCTATGGAACTTTGCCCCTGCATAATAGTTCCAGACGAATATCCGATTGCGACAGAATATGATGATTGATTTGTTTGTCCTGCTGAATTTCCAATCGCAACTGAGTTTGCTCCTTGTGTGTATTGACCTGAGTATTGTCCAATTGCGACAGAAGATATTCCCTGTGAAGTTAAACCTGCATTTTGTCCTATTGCAACAGAAGATGCTCCCTGAGTATATTGTCCCGCGTTTTGTCCAATTGCAACAGAATATGCTCCCTGTGTATTTTGTCCTGCATATTGTCCAATTGCAACAGAATATGCTCCCTGTAGGACTGTTCCGGAACCTTGTCCAATTGAAACAGACGATGCTCCTTGTGTGTGTGATCCAGAATCTGGCCCAATTGCAACTGAATATGATCCCTGAAATTCTATTCCTGCATGTTGTCCAATTGCAACAGAATTTGGTCCTTGCGTATTTTGTCCTGCATATTGTCCAATTGCAATGGAATGTCCCCCTTGTGTATATTGTCCTGCAAATTGTCCAATGGCAACGGAATACCCTCCCTGTGTATTTTGTCCTGCTGATTGTCCAATCGCAACGGAAATTGTTCCCTGTGCAATTTGACCAGCTTGTTGTCCTATTGAAATCGCACCCGATGCCTGTGCCGTTCTCCCTGATTCTTGACCAATCGCGATAGACGAATCTCCCTGTGTACTTTGTCCTGCCTGATATCCAATCGCAATGGAATTTCGTCCCTGTGTGTATGATCCTGAGTTTAGCCCAATTGCTATGGAACAGGTCCCCTGTATAAGCTGTCCCGCGTTTAGCCCAATTGCAACTGCATAGTATTCCTGTGTATATTGTCCCGCTGATTGTCCTATCGCGATGGAATTTTCTCCCTGTGAAACTTGTCCCGAAAATTGTCCAACGGCAACTGAATTTTTGCCCTGTTGTGTTTGACCTACTTGATATCCAATTGCAACAGAATTTTGTCCCTGTAGGTCCTGACCAGTCCGCATTCCAATCGCCACAGCATATGTTCCCTGTGTTGATTGTCCAGCTTGTTGTCCTATGGCAATTGCTCCTGATATCTGTGAAGTTTGTCCAGCGTTTATCCCAATTGCCACAGAATTTTCTCCCTGTGTATTTTGTCCTGCATTTTGCCCAATCGCTACACCATTTTTACCCTGAAAAGTTTGTCCAGACGACAACCCAATCGCGATTGCTCCAAGTTGTTGATTGAGCTGTCCTGCGTTATCTCCTATTGCAATTGCTGATTGACCTTGTGTACTTTGTCCAGCGATATTACCGATCGCAATCGCATTTATTCCTTGATTTGCCTGACCACATGAGTATCCAATGGCAACTGCTTGTGTTCCCTGATTATTTGCACCTGCGCCATATCCTATTCCAACAGCTGCGGATCCTTGTGTATTTAATCCAGCAAGACTACCTATGGCAACTGAATTTTCACCCTGTGCATTTTGACCAGCTTGGCATCCTATGGCGGTTCCACCTGATCCCTGATTCGTTTTTCCCACCTGTATTCCAAGCGCCACTGCATTTCTTCCCTGCGTGCTCATACCTGCCTGAAAACCAATTGCTATCGAATTTGTTCCTTGGTTATTATTTCCAGCAAAATATCCCAATGCAACTGCATTTGTTCCCTGATTAGTTTGTCCTGCAAATGCCCCCAAGTTAATGTCAGTGTTTCCAACTGTCCATGAGGATGTCAAATTACTCCAGTAAAGATAATCTGCCCAATTTGTACCAGAAATCAAGGATCCTGTTGGTCCAGTCACCCCCATTGGCCCAGTGCATCCTGTATATCCAGTCGGTCCGGTCACTCCAGTAAATCCGGTCGGTCCCGTGTAACCAGAATACCCAGTGTGTCCAGTCGGTCCGGTCACTCCAGTAAATCCGGTCGGTCCCGTGTTACCAGAATACCCAGTGTGTCCAGTCGGTCCGGTCACTCCAGTAAATCCGGTCGGTCCCGTGTTACCAGAATACCCAGTGTGTCCAGTCGGTCCGGTCACTCCAGTAAATCCGGTTGGTCCCGTGTTACCAGAATACCCAGTGTATCCAGTACATCCGGTGTACCCAGTTGGTCCAGTCACTCCTGTAAATCCTGTGTGTCCAGTATATCCGGTGTATCCAGTTGGTCCAGTCACCCCCATTGGCCCAGTGCATCCTGTATATCCAGTCGGTCCGGTCACTCCAGTAAATCCGGTTGGTCCCGTGTTACCAGAATATCCTGTGTATCCGGTCGGTCCTGTCACACCAGTGTGTCCAGTAGTCCCAGTAAATCCCGTGTGTCCAGTAGATCCAGTGGTCCCAGTGAATCCCGTGAAACCTGTGTGTCCGGTTGGTCCCATTGCACCAGTGTGTCCAGTCACACCAGTAAATCCTGTTGGTCCAGTACAACCAGTGCATCCTGTGAATCCAATGGGTCCAGTAAATCCTGTGGGCCCTGTATTTCCAGAATATCCCGTGTGTCCCGTGTATCCAGTGAAACCTGTAGTTCCAGTAAAACCTGTGGGTCCTGTGTTACCGGTGGGTCCTGTGTTACCGGTGGGTCCTGTGTTACCGATGGGTCCTGTGTTACCGGTGGGTCCTGTGTTACCTGTGGGTCCTGTGTTGCCAGAACTTCCGGTTTGACCAGTTGGTCCCATTTTTCCAGTGGGGCCAGTCGGCCCATAACTTCCTGTTTTTCCAGTGCATCCTGTGGGTCCATAATTTCCAGTATGACCGGTGTAACCAGTAGGTCCTTGACTTCCAGTGCAGCCAGTTGAACCTGTGTTACTTGACGATCCGGCAGGACCTGTGTATCCTGTGTAACCAGTAGAACCGTTCGGTCCTGTCGCTCCTGTATTACTCGATGATCCAGCAGGACCTGTGTAACCAGTGTGACCAGTATATCCTGTGGGACCATAATTTCCTGTGTATCCTGTGTAACCAGTCGGTCCCTGACTTCCTGTGTGGCCAGTAAATCCAGTAGAGCCAGTGGCTCCTGTATTTGTTGAGAAACCAGCGGGACCTGTGTAACCAGTGAAACCGGTAGAACCCGCAGGTCCCGTCGCTCCTGTGTTACTTGAAGATCCAGCAGGACCTGTGTATCCTGTGTAACCTGTGTAACCAGTGGCCCCAACTGCTCCTGTTGTTCCGGATGCGTTACCGGTTACCCATTCGTTTAATACAGAATCCCATAGTAAAGTATCGCCATTAGTCGCCCCAACCATGACTCCCAACTTTGTGTTATTCAACTGTGAGGCGTTAAACATAGGCACATCAGCCGTATTGGCAAGAGCGCTTGGTTCAACATCAGAATTGTAAATAAAAAATGACATTTATTAACCGGCAAATTATAAAATCACAGTCAAATCTCATTCTAATAATTAGAATGAGATTTTGTCATAAATTGACCGTCAATCACGGCTTGTTCTGTAATTCTGCCATGGTGTTTTTGAGATTTACAATCTCTTGCCTCAATTTTTTCGTCTCCTCTACCAAAAATACAACCACTGTGTTGTAATTAATCGCAACAGGATCACCGTTTGGTCTGTCATATGTCGCGAAATGCGGATTTAACACCATTACTTCTTCCGCAATGTAGCCGACTTGTATTCCCGCGTTTGGATCGCTGTTGTAATAATATGTCTTTGGAGACAAATCATACACCATGTTTGTGTCCATCGTCATATCCTGAATCGTGTTTTTTGTGGTTACGCTCGAAGTCAGATATGACAACTCAAATGTGGTCGCGTTGTAATACACAGCCGTGGCAGCGGCAAGAGCGCGAAGGGGGTTTATGTAACATGCCGCGTCTGTTCCGTTTAATCCCACACCTGATGCATTAATGACTATGGATCCAGCAGCCTGACTTGTCTGACCTGCGTTATATCCGATTGCAACTGCGTTGGTTCCCTGTGCGTATGATCCAGCCAATGGTCCTATTGCGATAGCGGTTGATCCCTGTGAAGTTAATCCTGCTGATTGTCCAATCGCAATCGCGTTTATTCCTTGTGTATTTTTTCCTGCTTGTTGTCCAATCGCAATGGAATATGCTCCCTGCATGTTTCCACCTGATTGATTTCCAAGTGCAACCGAAAATTGCCCCTGACCAGTCACTCCTGCTTGAAATCCAATCGCAATCGCGCTTGTTCCTTGTGTATTTTGTCCTGATTGAACCCCCACCGCAATTGCATTTGTTCCTTGTAAATTTTGACCCGCATTGGTGCTTATCGCAATTGTATTGTCTCTCTGTGAATTTTGTCCCGCTTGGAATCCAATGGAAATTGTTTGTAACGATTGAGTGCTTGCCCCAGATGAGGCACCAATTGCAATGCAATATCCCCCTTGTAAGGTCTGTCCTGATCCTTGTCCAATCGCAATGGCATATGATCCCTGAGTATTTTGTCCTGCAAATTGTCCAATCGCAACAGAAGATGCTCCCTGCGAAGTTGAACCTGCATTCTGTCCAATTGCAATAGAATTTGATCCCTGTATATATTGTCCTCCTGATTGTCCAATGGCAATAGAATTTGATCCCTGTGAAGCTGAACCTGCATTTGTTCCGATTGCAACACAATTTACTTTCTGCGAAGTTGACCCAGCTGTGTTTCCAATCGCAACAGAATTTGATGCCTGCGAAGTTGAACCTGCAAATTGTCCAATCGCAACAGAAGATGCTCCCTGAGTAAATTGTCCTGCATTCTGTCCAATTGCAACAGAAGATGCTCCCTGTAAATTTGAACCTGCATTCTGTCCAATTGCAACAGAATTTGATGCCTGTGCAGCAGATCCTGCCAACTGTCCAACCGCAACGGAATTTACTCCCTGTTGTGTTTGACCTGCTCCAGAACCAATCGCAACTGCATATTGTCCCTGTGTGTTTTGTCCAGATTGATATCCAATCGCAACTGCATATTGTCCCTGTGAATTTTGACCCGATGTGGTTCCAATCGCCACTGCACTGACTCCCTGTGTTCCCTGTCCCGCTTGATATCCAATCGCAGTTGTGTATTGTCCCTGTGATGTTTGACCTGATTGATTACCAATAGCTACCGCAAATGCTCCCTGCGTTCCCTGACCGGCTAGATTTCCAATCGCAACAGAATTTGTTCCCTGTAAAGTTCCTCCTGCTTGTTGTCCAATTGCAACAGAACCTGCTCCCTGTGAAGTTGAACCTGCTTGTTGTCCAATCGCGATGGAAGATATTCCCTGTGTGTATCTTCCTGCTTGTTGTCCAATCGCAATAGAATACATCCCCTGTGTATTTTGTCCTGCAAAAGATCCCAGGTTCACTTGTGTGTTTCCAACTGTCCAAGAAGATGTCAGGTTACTCCAGTATAAATAATCTGCCCAATTTGTTCCCGACACAGCAAGTCCTGCAGGACCAGTTACTCCTGTGGGTCCAGTGTTACCAGAACTTCCTGTGTATCCTGTGGGTCCAGTGTTACCAGAACTTCCTGTGTATCCTATGGGTCCGGTGTATCCAGTGTAACCTGTTTGTCCTGTATATCCTGTGGGTCCAGTATTACCAGAACTTCCTGTGTATCCTGTGTATCCGGTTTGACCGGTTTGTCCCGTACATCCGGTGGGTCCTGTGTCACCAGAACGTCCTGTGTATCCTGTGTATCCTGTACAACCCGTGTAACCAGTCAAACCAGTTTGTCCCGTACATCCGGTGGGTCCAGTATCACCAGAACTTCCTGTGTATCCTGTGTATCCGGTTTGACCGGTTTGTCCCGTACATCCGGTGGGTCCTGTGTCACCAGAACGTCCTGTGTATCCTGTGTATCCTGTACAACCTGTGTAACCAGTCAAACCAGTTTGTCCCGTACATCCGGTGGGTCCAGTGCCACCAGAACTTCCTGTGTATCCTGTGTATCCGGTTTGACCGGTTTGTCCCGTACATCCGGTGGGTCCTGTGTCACCAGAACTTCCTGTGTATCCTGTGTATCCTGTACAACCCGTGTAACCAGTCAAACCAGTTTGTCCCGTACATCCGGTGGGTCCAGTATCACCAGAACTTCCTGTGTATCCTGTGTATCCGGTTTGACCGGTTTGTCCCGTACATCCGGTGGGTCCTGTGTCACCAGAACGTCCTGTGTATCCTGTGTATCCTGTACAACCTGTGTAACCAGTCAAACCAGTTTGACCCGTACATCCAGTGGGTCCAGTGTCACCAGAACGTCCTGTGTATCCTGTATAACCAGTTTGACCAGTTTGACCAGTTTGTCCTGTGCATCCTGTTTGACCAGTTGGCCCAGTTGATCCAGTGTTGCTTGAGTTTCCAGCAGGACCTGTGCATCCTGTATATCCTGTATGTCCAACTGGACCTGTTGGACCTGTTTTTCCTGTAAAACCAGTGGGTCCAGTATCACCAGAATTTCCCGTGTAACCAGTAAAACCAGTGGGTCCAGCTGTACCAGTTTGTCCCATCGGTCCAGTGTATCCGGTTGGTCCAATTGTTCCAGTGTAACCGGTAAACCCAGTGCACCCAGTTGATCCCGTGTTGGTAGATGATCCAGCAGGTCCAGTGTAACCAGTGAAACCAGTTGGTCCCATTGATCCTGTCGCACCTGTACCGCTTGATATTCCAGCGGGACCTGTACATCCAGTGTAACCAGTCACACCCATCGCTCCTGTCGCTCCTGTATTGCTCGAAAAACCAGCGGGACCTGTACATCCAGTGTAACCAGTAACACCTCTCGCTCCAGTAAATCCAGTAGGCCCAGTGTTACCAGAACTTCCTGTGGATCCAGTCGAACCTGTTTTCCCTAAACTTCCTGTGTATCCAGTTGGTCCCATGTACCCAGTGGGTCCGGTACATCCTGTCCATCCGGTGAATCCAGTACATCCGGTCGATCCTTGACTTCCTGTGTTTCCAGTATATCCAGTCGGTCCTTGATTTCCTGTCCATCCAGTGTAACCAGTCGGTCCTTGACCTCCTGTGTATCCTGTACACCCAGTTGGTCCTTGACTTCCTGTGTAGCCAGTAAATCCAGTAGAGCCAGTGGCTCCTGTATTTGTTGAGAAACCAGCTGGACCTGTGTAACCAGTGAAACCGGTAGAACCCGCAGGTCCCGTCGCTCCTGTGTTACTTGAAGATCCAGCTGGACCTGTGTAACCTGTGCATCCTGTGTAACCAGTGGCCCCAACTGCTCCTGTTGTTCCGGATGCGTTACCAGTTACCCATTCATTTAATACAGAATCCCATAGTAAAGTATCGCCATTAGTCGCCCCAACCATGACTCCCAACTTTGTGTTATTCAACTGTGAAGCGTTGAACATAGGCACATCAGCCGTGTTGGCAAGAGCGCTTGGTTCAACATCAGAATTGTAAATAAAAAAGGACATTTATTATACATGCAAAATTACATTTAAATATTTTTGGTTTCAATCTCCTAATTAGACCGTTTAGGTGTAAAATTTTTTTTAACAGAATATAAATGACATATTTTGTTATATGCACATCAGTAATAATTATCAGCATTGCCATAATGCTGATAATATGTGTGTTAATCAGAGAAAAAAGAAGAAAAAATATGTTTAGCCTTTCTCTGCAATCACTGAAAAATATAAACAAAAATACAAAATTGGTGGGAACTTTTAACCTGACAGGGGAAATGAGAAGCCTGTATGATTACAATCACAACCTTAATCCGAGCGGAATTTATATGGGAAATGGAAAATTTATCGTAAGTGTCCGCGGATGGTACGGTGATGTGCGATCATGGGATGGAAAAAATGTTCTGTTTGTGGCAAAATTAAGAATGGATGACGAAATTCCGTCACGAGAATACGGCAACACCATACGTGTTCTTCCAGATCCTGATGTCGAGGACGCGCGACTCTTTGTGTGGAGAGACAAAATATGGATTCTGTGTAATGGGCTAAATGACACAAACGAGCGACATATGTTTTTGGTAAAAATAAACGACACAAACGAATCCTTTACAAGTGAAACACCGATAGAACTTTGCTCTATGGATTCGCAAAATTTTGAGAAAAATTGGTCACCTCTCATAATGAAGAACGATTTGTACCTTGTGTACAGTATAGTTCCGTTTGTTATTCTCAAATACGACGAAAATTCTGAAACATGTTTCAGGAAAACATTCCTGACGAGCAAATTTATGTACGAACTTTCGAAGTATTATTCTGACAATCTGCACATCAGAGGCGGAACACCATTTCTTCAATTAACTGACAATGAATGGATTGGAATTGGACATTCGGTGGTGAAAAACGTGAGAAAAATGAGAAAAATGAGAAAGTGGTTGGGTGATGGCATCGAAGAAAGCGAACATTACAAGGAAAGCTCCGATGACAGGGATTGGCTAAAATCCTACAACAACATCTATCTGATGTTTTTCTACACCATCAAATACATCAATGACACATTTTCTATTGACAGAATTTCATATATGTTTCAGCCTCCGTTTTTACGATATGACGCAGAATACATAACTTTTCCATCCGGTCTTACCGAGGACGCTGACAATTACTATGTGTTTTTCGGAGAAAACGACACAATGTCCATGATGACCAGAATGAACAAAGGATTTGTGTTAAGTCTTCTGCATGACATAGATAGTCTGTCACCATCGTCATACATCATCGATACAAAATATATAGAGAAAATAATTCCCAGTTGAAAGTTGAGGCTAAAATTGGTTTTTCAAACTATTAAAATAGTTTGAAAATTTACAAATGTAAAGATATGCGAATGCATGTAAAATGATGTTTTTAGGTATAAAAGTTGAAGCTGATTTTTCTATTCTTGTTCCGCGAAATCGTGTTCGCATCGCATGCAATTGTCCTCATAGTCTAAATTATACATGACAAGAACATGATACGGACACTGAAACAGAGGCAAAATTTCAGTGAATTCACCGGAAACAGCTTTTTTAATTCACACCAAAAAGGTATGAATTGCATCAAATATACAATGCAGATCTTCTCTTAAATCGTTGCATTGTCATTGGTGCAAGCTGTAAGCATCTCCGCCATGCTCTTGCCAACCGTAAATGTCCCCGCATTCCGTTGCATTTGTGTGGGCCTGTCTGTGCTAACAAAGCACAGAAGAATGTTTAATGCTGCGTTGTGATCTCTGCTGATGAAACGACTGCATCCAGTGGAACGACACTGACGCACCCCTCTCACCTCCCTCCTGCTTTGTTTATACAGGGGAACCAGAGAACAACCACAACCATTACATTTCTTTGTCGTATTAAATTCATCCACAAATTCGAGAGAAAATTTCTGAGAGAATTTCTTGGTGACACTTGTGGTCGGAACAGAAAGTTCCGATCTTCCTGATGGATTAAATTTTGCGGCACCAAATGCCACACCGACCTTT
>Ga0194038_1001276_pt1 | contig 10916 bp, 8 predicted proteins | sample JunL226m_MetaG_FD_148630 | JGI IMG/M metagenome (GOLD analysis project Ga0194038, IMG submission 148630) | Anoxic zone freshwater microbial communities from boreal shield lake in IISD Experimental Lakes Area, Ontario, Canada - Jun2016-L227-6m | ecosystem: Environmental > Aquatic > Freshwater >...
TTGTTGTGAGTCATTGCTTACGCGTAATCGTTCAGACCCCTCCCCTCAGCGGAGGGAGGATAAAATCCATGATGGATGAAAAAGGTATTCGAAAATCAGAGATGGCAAGACGCATGAAAACGAGTCGTTCATCACTGGACCGTCTGTTCAATGAAGACTTGTGCACTTTCATTTATGAAGCTTGCTTCACCCGAACCGGGTTTTTGTTAGCCACAATTATGTATTGTTAAATATAACATTATGTTTTAATCTACCCGTCAGTTTTGAGTTTGGAATTTACTTTACAACAAGTCAGGAGGAAAATATGCGTAATCGATTAACTTTGTATCTTGTGTGGATGGTCATTTTCCCTTGCTTGGGAATTGTGCATGCTGAGGACTGGATTCTTTCGGTCAGTCCGGCCAGTCGGAGTGTGGCGAAAGATGCTATCACGACATTGTTCACCGTTTCCAATACCAGTCCTGGTGCAATACCAATGAATTGGAATGCAGCGGTGACTCCGGCCAGTATCTGGCTCACAATATCCGGAACAAGCGGAGTAAATACAGGAACGATATTCTGTGACTTTCAAGCTAGTACGGACTCGCTTAGTCGCACTGCTACAATTCGCGTTGCAACCTCTGGTGGTGGTATTGGTCCTATGCAAACTGTGAACGTGACGGTTACGCAGGCAGGAACACCCGAACAACCCATGCTTTTAGTGAGCCCGGCCAGCCGGGATGTGGGAAAAGATGCCGGTACAACCACATTCAGTGTTTCCAACGTCGGAGCCGGATTGATGCCCTGGATGGCGCAGGTAACATCCGGAAGCAGTTGGCTGCAAATACAATCGGGAAACGGGACGAATACAGGAACTATCACCTGCTCATTTAATGCCAATACAGGTGCAGCATCGCGTACCGGAACGATTCAAGTGCTTGCGCCGGGCGCAACAGAAAGCCCAAAAGAAGTTACGGTGACACAGACTGGAACCCCTGAACTACATGTTCTTTCTGTAACTCCGGCCAGCCGGGATGTGGCAAAGGATGCCGGTACGACGCTTTTCAGCGTTTCCAACACCGGTACGGGAACAATGCCATGGGTGTCGCAGGTAATATCCGGAAGCAGTTGGCTGGATATTACAACAGGTTTTAGCGGAACCAATGCCGGGAATATCAATTGCGCATTTAGCGCCAATTCTGATACCACCACTCGAACGGGTGCAATCCGGATTACAGCATCAAGTGCGACGGGCAGTCCGGTGGAAGTTACTATTATTCAGGCCGGAAACACACCACCTGTCCTGATTGGTTCAAATTCAATCGACGCGATGGATGTGGTCAAGATTACAGATATGTCAGGCTCGCTTCCTGCCGCTGGAGGCGATGTCAGCGTTAGGGCCTGGGCTGAAAACGGCAATGAGATTTCAGCAGGGTCTGCCTCGCCTTTAACCATTTCCAATCATGGAACGACCAGCATTTCTGGTGCGGATCTTGAAAGCAGATTCCCCGGCGGTTCTCCGGCTTCCTATATGTTTTCAGTAGAATCTTCGAAAATGCTTATCACCAATGTCAATAACAGTATTGATGGAGCAGTTAAGGTCCCCATCAGTTATTCAAAAGGGCTTGCCAATTTCGTCTCGAACTCCATCGGTTCCCGTAATACCCTCAAAGTTACCGACATGTCTGGTACCATTGCTATCAGTGGTACAGCGATTACTGTTACAGCCTGGGATGCATCCGGTAATGCCATACCAGAATCCACATCTGCGGCAGCCTTGAAACTGTACAGTTATGGCACAACCATCCTGTCCGGTGCATCCCTGGCGGCGCGTTTTCCATCGGGTACGCCATTGACTTACGAGTTTGTCATTGGCTCATCAGAACTGGTTATTTCGAATATAAAAACCAGCAGTGATGGAACACTGAATATTCCAACTGTGTATCAGATTGGTGTCAGCAGTTTTGTAGCAAACACCATTGGTTCCCGAAATACCATCTATATCTCTGATTTTTCGGGTACATTGGGTACAAGCGGAGCTGCTATCACTGTCAAGGCATGGGATGTTTCCGGAACGGAAATTCCCGAGTCTGGATCTGTCAGTTCTTATAATATTTCCAATTATGAAACATTAATGATCACTGGTTTAGAACTTGCCAGCCGGTTCTCTTCCGGTTCGCCCATGACTTATGAGTTTACCGTTGGGTCATCAAAAGTCGTTATCACCAATGTCAAGAGCAGCTCGGATGGCAGCATCAAAATACCAACGGTTTACACCAGTGGGATTCTGAACTATACGACCAACTATGTCAGTAATCTTACTACCATTCAAATCACGGATATGTCCGGTAGCATCCCATCTGCTGGAGCAAGTATAACCATTATTGCACGCGACATGGCCGGGAATATGATTCCCGAAACCGCAGGCGCCACAGCGCTGAATCTCTATAATCATGGTACAACCACTATAGGAGGGGAAGAGCTTCGGAATCGTTTCCTTTCCGGTGTTCCTGTGACATACGAATTTACCATCGGTTCATCAATTGCGCTCGTCACCGCTCTTACTGACAGTTCAGATGCAACAATAAGAATCCCTTCCGTATTCACCATTGGATCATACGGAGGAATATAGGGATGCAAAAGGTATCTTTCTTAAATTCGATCCCTCATATATGAAAATGATACTTCCCCCTTTGGAAAAGGGGGATCGAGGGGGATTTTTCAGGTGGATAGTCTCCTAAATTCCCCCTCCCCTTGCGGGAGGGGGTTAGGGGGTGGGCTGAACGATTACGCGATGTTCAGTTTCGACACATCCACCTCGCCAAAACATCCATCCAGATTTACCACGCCATAAAATTGTTTTTTATCGGTTAACACCTTGAAACATATTGCATTGATTTGTTTGTCCAGTAGAATGTTCAAAGATTCGGTTTGAAAGTCTTCCAATCGCATCGTAACGGAATAATTGCCAGGCTGAAGACGGCATGTGAACAAAAACATGCCATCAACCCGTCCTTCAGCATCCGGGTGCAGGCTTTTTTCCCCCAGAACTTCACTGTCATATCCAAAAAGATTGTATCCTTTTTCATCCCGGATCACCATTGCAAGTCTGGCTTTTCGGACAGAAGGGTCAATTTGTGCAACTACCTTTAACCAGACCCGCTCGCCACTTTGAAAATGCTGCTTTTCACATTCCCCACTTCCCATTGATATATGAATAATATGACCCAGTTGATTGCCGAATGAAAATCCATTCAAGTCATTCAGTGGAGGCTTTACCTGAATGGACCAGTTTTGCTCCGCTTTTTGTTGATCCGTTCGAATATCCATCAAGTAGAGTTCACTGCCGGTTTCGCAATCCCCGGTATAAACCATCTGACCATTTTTTAAATAAACGATCCTTTGGCACAATTGCTTAACTAATTGAATATCATGAGAAACCAGTAAAATGGTTGTGTTGTTTGAAAGCAGCTCTTCCATGCGATGAAGGCATTTGAAGGAAAAGGCGGTATCTCCTACGGCAAGGGCTTCATCAATGATCAGAATATCAGCTTTAACATTTACTGAAATGGCGAAAGCCAAACGTACATACATACCGCTGGAATATATCTTGACTGGCCTGTCGATAAATTCACCGATGTCCGCAAAGGCTTCGATATCCGCAAAACTTGAATCGATTTCCTCACGGGACAACCCTAAAACCGCACCATTAATGTAAACATTTTCCCTGCCGGTAAATTCCGTATTAAACCCGGAACCCAACTCAAGAAGCGCTGCAATGCGGCCGCAAGTGTGTATGGATCCTGATGTAGGTTGCAAGGTGCCGGCAACAATCTGAAGCAACGTACTCTTGCCAGAACCGTTGCGGCCGATGATTCCGACAACCTCACCTCTATCAATATTGAAATTGATGTGTTGCAGTGCATGAAATTCCGTAAAAAGCGTTTTTCTGAAAAAAAACTCCTTGATTCTGTCCTGCGGGTTTCGGTAAATATGATATGTTTTGGATACATCTTCCACGGATATGGCAAACTCAGAAGTCATGATAAACTATCCTTTTGTACAAGGTATTGCGACTCTGGTATTCAGTCGGAAGGAAATCAGAGTACTTTGGCATGACAGCCTTCGGTCGTTTTCTTTCTTTGAAGAATTAATCGTATTGCATCCCTGATACCTAAAAATAATCTTGAGAGCAAACAATATTAGCCATACATTAATAAAAAATTAAGACAGATCAAATTTATTCGTTTGACTCGGGGTGCCTATCGTATTATAATGCAACTAATTTGAATACCTATGACCATTAAGAAATCGAATAAGTTGCTTAATATGAACCTGCCCCTGCCATTGCCAGTTGAAAGAGCCATCAAGAAGCTTGGGGCGGACTTGTCATTGGCGCGACGACGTCGCAACATGACCCAGGCCATGCTGGCTGAGCGGCTTGGCACGTCCGTCATGACTGTACGACGGATGGAGGACGGGCATCCCGGAACTGCCCTGCAGTACTTGGCGCGTGCCATGCAGGTGTTTGGGGAATTGGACAAGCTGGGCGGCTTGCTTGATTCTGCGCAAGACACTGTAGGGCTCATGCTGATGAATGAGCGGGTGCCGCTACGGGCACGCAAGCCCAAGCAAGGCAAAGGGGCGTTGTGATGGCCGCCAGCAAAAGCTCAGTTAGTGCAAAGAAAACTCAGATCACCGTTTGCATCGGCAATTTAGGTTTTCTGTATATGGGCAATGGGCTGTGGCGGCTGGCGCTCTTTAGCGATGAGTGCTGAAGTGGGGCTAACCGCTGCTGAAGTCGAGGAATTTGCGCCTGCGTTCGAGCATGCCGAGATGGATAGAGTCAAAGCACTGCTTTCAGTTAATTTCAGGTAATCAGAACTTATTCATGCGAGGATTCCAAACATAAATGTCGATGCGACAAAGTCTTGCAATCGTATAACAGCTCAGGTATTTAAGGTGCAAAGTCTGTCAGCCTGAATCCCGACCCCCTTGCGGGAGGGGGCTGAACGCTTACACTTTAACAGTTAAAACTGTATGACAAATATGAAAAACAAACTAAACATTAAAGCGCCTGTTGTTGTTGGCGGTGTCGGAGGAAGCGGGACGCGCCTGATTGCCGACATCCTGATGGAACTTGGATATTACATCGGCTCCGATCTTAATGAATCCCTCGATAATCTGGCAGTTACATTGTTATTTAAAAGACCGCGCTGGTACAAAAAAAAGATTGCCTGTATTGAAAGTCATGTTTGCAGAGGATTGAATATTCTTACCCGAACCATGACAGAACAAAAATCTTCGATGCTGAATCCTGCCGAAATGCATTATTTTCTGAATGCTGTGTTATATATGTATCGGTACGGGCACGATCATCTTGGAAATGGAAAAGGGACATGGGCGATTCAGCGGGCGATAAATGTACTCAAATATAAAAACATTGATGTTGACCGCCTTATTGGGTGGGGATGGAAAGAACCCAATTCCCATATTTACCTTAACTGGCTGTACCGCTATTACTCAGAAATGAAATATGTGCATGTGATTCGAAATGGACTGGATATGGCGTACAGCTCTAATCAGGCGCAATTACACAACTGGGGATATATGTGGGGGATTGATCAAGACAGAATCGAACATGAACCCCAATGGGCCTCTTTGGAGTATTGGATACAGGCAAACCGTCATGCTATAAATGTCGGGAAAACAATGTCAAACCGCAAGTTCATGGTACTGAATTATGACCACCTGTGTGAGTCTCCTGTGGATGAGCTGTTGCGGCTGTTTTCGTTTCTGGAGGTGGACGCGGCTAGTATCGACATGGATCATTATTCCAGTAGAATAAGAATTCCTAAGACCATCGGACGCTATCGCCAATTTGATGGGAGTGTTTTTGAAAAAAGACAGGTGGACTGCGTCAGGAAAATGGGATTCAACGTGTAACTTCTCATGGATTTATGAATGTGAAAAGAGTTTTATCAACATCACCCCTGTATGTTTTTGGCAGTTTTTGGAACTACCGTGGACTTATCTGGCAACTTGTCCGCAGAGACGTGGAAATGCGCTATCGTGGTTCTGTCATGGGACTGTTATGGTCTGTGTTCAACCCGATTCTGATGCTGGCGGTTTATACGTTTGCTTTTGGATTTATGTTGAAATCGCGATGGAGCGAAGGATCGGGAAATCATAGTGAATTTGCTATCATTTTATTTGCCGGACTCATTGTACAAGGATGGTTTGCCGAATGCTTCAATCGGGCGCCTGGGCTGATTCTGGGAAATGTCAATTATGTAAAAAAAGTGATTTTCCCGCTTGAAATTTTGCCCTGGGTGGCAATGGGGTCGGCATTGTTTCATACCATGATCAGCTTGCTGGTGCTGATCATCTCATTTGCATGTATCCATCTGTATGTTCATTGGACCATCATCTTTCTTCCGGTCGTATTGTTTCCTTTTATGCTTCTTATTATGGGGTTGTTATGGATGCTGGCTGCTGTTGGGGTATATCTGCGTGATGTGGGGCAGACGGTTGTTATCGTTTCCATGATCATGCTGTTTATAAGTCCTGTGTTTTATCCGATCAACAATACGCCGGAGGGGTTTCGCTGGATTTTCTATCTTAACCCGCTGACATTTATTGTAGAACAAACACGCGCAATTGTTATATGGGGAAAATTGCCCATCTGGAATCATCTGGCGTTGTATTATTTGGTAAGTGTGGGAGTTGCGTGGGCAGGTTTGCTGATTTTCCAGAAATTGAGAGGTGGTTTTGCGGATGTCATCTAATGAGAGATAATAAAGAACAATCAGTCAGACGGGCTATTTTAATTTTGGGAATGCACCGCAGTGGCACTTCCGCCGTGGGCGCAGCGCTTTCTGTTTGCGGCGTGGATTTTGGCGAACGTCTAATGAAAGCAACGCCTGGAGTAAATGAAAAGGGGTTTTGGGAACACATCGATATTACTGAAATCCATGATCAACTGTTGTTAGAGTTAGGTTCATCATGGGATGATGTTCGTCCATTGCCCGCTAATTGGGAGAAAACATTTGAAGCGCAAAGGGCAATGCAGAGTCTCCGGGCGGTCATTGATCGGGATTTCTCCAATATCCCGCTATGGGGTGTCAAAGACCCGCGGCTATGTCGGCTTTTGCCGCTTTGGCATATATTGCTCGGCGAAATGGATATTGATGCCGAATATGTGATTACACTCAGGCATCCTGTGGAAGTTATGCTGTCTTTGGAAAAGCGGGATGGTTTTTCACAGGCGAAAGCATTGCATCTGTACGCCACCCACTTGCTGAACGCTGAATATTGGACCAGGGGATATAATCGCACGTTTATTCAATACGGTGATTTAATCCAAAATCCAGAATCTACGATCAAAGAAGCTTTGTTAAAACTGGAGATAGCCTCGGATATGGATATCGGAGAACCATTAAGTAATCTGATTGAGCCGGGCCTTCAACATCACCATGTCAGGGTAGATGAAATTTATCGTGATGGCGCATCCAATGTATCCATGCCGGAAGAGATATTTGATCATTTACGTTCTTTGCCGAATGAATGCACTCCTGTGGAAAGCCTGGATCAGATTCGAGAGAGTATTTATGCGCCAAATGAAAATATGGTTGTCATTTTGTTGGAACATACGGCGGATGTGCATGAACGTCTGAGAATACAGACTACCTATGCGCTGTCGTTGTTGGATGCCAAAGTCGAGGCGGACCGCTACAACGAATCGCTGATAAATACGCTGTCGGAAAAAGAATCATCCTGGGAAGCTGAAGCAGAAGCTTTACTGAAAGCCAAAGCCGAGGCTGACCGCTACAACGAATCGCTGCTGAAGGCCAAAGCCGAGGCTGACCGCTACAACGAATCGCTTCTAAAGACATTATCGGAGAAGGAATCGGGGTTTCAGTCGGAATCAGCTTCGCTACGTCATGCGCTTGAGATTTCACAGGAATACGCGGAGAATCTGCGACGGGAACTGGATCTAAAAAATACAGATTTGGCTATTGCCCTGGAACGTCAGAGTACTCTCGATAGCGAACTTGCCAGTCTGAAAAAACAGGCTTTGGTTCGGTTAAGTTCTTTTTTTCATCCACCAAGGAATAGCGCAAATTGAGCATGAAAAAAAGTTCTTTTCACTATTTCAAACTCCTAAAATGGGTAGCATCCAGCAAAAAAGACCTGGTGTGTATGCCAGAAGATGTGCAAGATGTTTTCGGCTATGCGCTCCATCTGGCGCAGGCTGGAAAAAAGCATCCACAAGCCAAACCACTGAAGGGTTTTCATGGCTCTGGTGTACTGGAGGTGGTAGAGGATAATCGTGGGGATACCTATAGAGTGGTATATACCGTAAAATTTCAAGATGCCGTGTATGTATTACATTGTTTTAAAAAGAAATCAACTCAGGGGATTGCTACCCCAAAATCTGATATTGATTTGATCAATATCCGGCTCAGGGTTGTGGAAGCGCAATGGACGGGAGGTAAGTCATGATTACTATCGAAGAAAGCAGTGGCAATGTCTATGAAGATATGGGATATCCCGAAGCCGAATCCATGCAGGTTAGAGCCAACCTGACAAGTAAGATTGCGGATATCATTCATTATCGTCACTTGACCCAACAGCAGGCTGCAGTCATTTTGGGCATTACCCAGTCTGAGCTTTCCAAGCTGCTCTGCGGACAGTTTCGCGGAGTCAGCGAAGTCAACATGCTTGAATGTTTGAATCGCTTGGGCAGGGATGTTGAAATCGTCATCCGGAAATCTCCACGATTACACAAGCAGGGTCAGACAACGGTGGTTTTTGCTGCATGACAGAGCGAGCTTGCCAGTCTGAAAAAAAAGGCTTTGGTTCGGTTAAGTTCTTTTTTTCATCCACCAGGGGATAGCGCAAATTGAGCATGAAAAAAGCTGTTTTCTCTATTGTTTCAAAAAATTATCTCCATTTCGCCCGCACTTTAATGGCCTCTCTTGCCGTCGCCCATCCGGACTGGCTGCGTTATGTGCTTCTGGTGGACGAAATAAGTGGTGACTTCGATCCGACAAAAGAGGATTTCAATGTGGTGGATGTCCTGGACCTGCCATTGCCGGAGCTGAAGAAATTTCTTTTTCGTTACACCATCCTGGAACTCAATACCGCAGTCAAACCGTGGATGATTGAATGGCTGTTTGATCAAGGTTTCGACCAGGTGGTCTATCTGGATCCGGACATCTTTGTTTATCGCAAGCTTGCGGAAGTTGAGATTCTGTTGAAAAATGGGGCGATGATGGTTCTTACGCCTCACCTTACAGGTCAACTTGATGACGACAAACATCCATCCGAATTGGACATCATGCGTTCCGGGAGCTATAACCTTGGATTCATTGCTTTAAATCGCCACTCCCAGTTGAAAGAGTTTCTACATTGGTGGCAGGCGAAATTGGAATATCAATGTGTGGTGAATCCGGAGGCAGGGCTTTTTACCGATCAAAAGTGGATTGATCTTGCACCAGGTCTCTTTAATGACGTGTCGATTCTGCGCCATCCGGGCTATAATGTGGCATACTGGAATCTTAAGCACCGTAAGGTTAATCGCCGTAGCGATGGATATTGCGTCAACGGCAAGCCACTGATATTCTTCCATTACAGCGGTCTTGATCCGATGCAGCCGGGCAATTTTTCCAAACACCAGAACCGTTACACGCTGGATGCTCTGGGTCCGGTCAAGCCGTTGGTGGAAGATTATTGCAAGAAGGTAAAGAAGTATGGAATAGAAACCTGCGTCAAATATCGCTATGTATTCAATCAATTCGATGATGGAACTCCAATTCATGATTTCATCCGTATTTGCTACCGGGAAAACCCGCATCTTCAGAAAATGGCCGGGGTCAATCCATTTGCTGCAAAGGAAATATACAACCTTCCAGCGAGGGAACTGGCAGGCGGTACACCGGAAATCACCGAACTCATGAAAATAGTCTGGGAGCGTCGCGTCGATTTGAAACTCTGCTTTTCAGACATTCAGGGCAGGGATCGGGTTTCATATACCCGCTGGTTTGCCGAGGGCGTAAAAACAGACCATCAGATACCGGACTGCTTCATTCAACCGGCGCTGGATGGTTTGTCTATGCTACCCGATACAGAGAAAAGCGAGATAAGAACAACAACAGTTCTGAAACATAAATCCGAATATCGTCTGGCGGAATTGGTGCAGGCCGAAGATGCTGATTTCATCACCAATGCCTATCGGGCGATTATGCAGCGCCCGGCTGATCTGGATGGCCTCAACCATTATGTGTCTGAACTGCGCGCCGGGATATCCAAGATCGAAATCCTGTCGCGGCTGCGGTTTTCCTCCGAGGGACGACGTATTGGCGTGCGAATACCCGGTCTGCTTTCATTTTTTCTACTGGGAAGATTGGGGCGCTGGCTGCCGTGGATTCGCCGGATATTTATGGACTATATAGAGCATCCGCCACCCCCTGCGAAACAGGTGCCGGCACCGGCGCACGAGCAGGAAAACCAAACGAATTTTGCCCCATACAGCGGTTTTTTTGACTACAACATTGTTGATGGCCGAAAATTGGTTTGGATGACCCAACGTGCCAGGGTAAAAATATGTCCGATAAAGGCGGGTGATGTGTTGAGGGTCTCCGGGGAATATGATGGCGAAAGTCATCGTATGGCCAATGGTTCCGATGTCGTGCTGAGCCTGTCCCTCAATAACAGGCGGGCAGGGGAATTTCGCTTTTCAGAAAGCGGAAAATTTGCAAAAACCCTGTCCCTTGCTGTCACCTCGGACGATGCTGTTTTGACGCTAAATGCAAATCAGGTTTTTGTTCCCGCAGAACTGGGCAAAAATGACGATTTTCGCAAGCTGTCGCTGAGAATCGCCAAAATCGAAATCAATGATCAGGTTGTTCTTGATTTCAGCGATATTCATGCTC